>Ga0154001_1000451_pt1 | contig 13027 bp, 11 predicted proteins | sample TSNJ085MetaG_FD_104699 | JGI IMG/M metagenome (GOLD analysis project Ga0154001, IMG submission 104699) | Attine ant fungus gardens microbial communities from New Jersey, USA - TSNJ085 MetaG | ecosystem: Host-associated > Fungi > Mycelium > Unclassified | place: USA: New Jersey, Wharton State...
CAGTAAATGTATAAAAGAGGGGCATTCTCTTACTAGAATGCTAACCCAAGTACTTTGTACCAAAGGTTCCTCTAACACAATATCCACTATAAACCCCACAAATCTTGCTTATCTCTATTTCCTACCTTACTATCAAGACCACAACCCACCAACCTTTGAAAGATTTAAACAGGTGTATACCTTGTGAGTGTGTAGCAAGTTGCTCAGCCACTGCACTATGCTGCTATAGCAGCCACACCTCTATATATTATTTTCAACAAGAAGGCAGGGCAAGACTAAGAATGTGCAACTGAAACTTGATTCACAGGTCAGCACCTGAAGCCCAAACAAAATGAGTTGGACTTCAGCAAGAGGTGGGTACAATTCTCTATAGTGTGGATACTATGACTAAAGAGAATTTTTTCGTGATAGGAAAATTGACGAAGATGAAACAACAACCATCGTCAACTATGTTCAAAGTAGCTAAAGCACCCTTGGACCGGCCTTAGTGACCTCAATTCATCTCTTATTCACCCTGATTCACTGTGCACATCTCTCGCGTACAAGAGGACAACAGATCACCAGCAAGACCGGAAATACAGCTTTATCTGCAACTCAATAACTTGATAACTTGATGTAGCATTTTGTGAGTTCTGTCTATGTCATTTGGTAGTTGTACATAGCAAATTGAGGCGGCAGAGGAAATAGGATGATCCAATGAAGAATACTATTAAGATATCTATTTTTACAGGATCTATGCGACACAGAAAAGAGGAACAGTGGCATAATTACAAGCCAAAGGTCCAGAGCAACGCTCCTAACACAGATACCAACAGGGGAGAACCAAGCACAGTTGGGGAGCCATTGGTTGCTCGGAGCTGCGTTGAGCCATCGACGAAGGCAGAAGATGATCCAGTCTGTGACGCACTGACCGAGCTGTCGCTGAACGTCGACGAAGCTGACTGGAATTCAGATGATGATGAGCTTGCGCTCTGGCTCTGGGACATGCTACCCGAGGTCAGAGTAACGAAACTACCTCCGATTGGGAGGGTGTCCGTTGAGCTTTGGGCAGTAGCAACAGATGAGGCAGACATTACACTAAAACATAGATTGTCACTTGAAAGCTGGATGTTATAATGATTCAGACTCACGCGGAACTTGCTTGTGAAGGATTGCTGTCGGTCTCCACAAGAACGTTATTGATAATGTGGAAGACACCATTCGCGAGAAGGATATCAGGACGAACAATCTGGGCACTGCTATCATTCTGATTCTGAACGACCAAACCACTAGTGCCATTAGAAGTGACAGTGAGTTGTTCGCCAGCAGCAGTTATGAAGTTGGTAGAGGAGCCCTCAGCGGTAGCATTTCGAATGTCCGGTGAATAGACGGTAGTCCCATTAATTACCTGTCAAATGGGTCAGTCGTAATCTGACAATAAGCAAGCAAAGCTCACATGGTTACCGAGAAGAGCCATAACCGCCGTTCCATTGTTCTGGAGACCGCTGAACGTTGATGAGGCATTCTGGATGGCGTCATTACTAGGGACGAAGAGAGTGAAACCGCGCAGTGAGGATAAAGCGTCAAGAACAGTGACGTTGTCCCCGCTGGAGCTTGTAACATTTGCCTGTTGAGCAAGACTCAAGAACGACGTCGCGTTGACCGCAGAAAGTGCCTGGGACAGGTTGCCGGGAGGTTGAATAATTCCATTGATCGCATTGATGAATAGATTTTGGTAGGACGAGGAATTCGAGACAATGATATCCCTACAAAAGTCATTGTCAGAACTAGGAAATGAAGATGATGAAAATAAACGCACGCTTGATCGAGAAGGGTAACGTTGCCAGTCTCATTCAACCTTGTCCAAGCAAGAACCTGGGACTTATTTCCTTCAAGCATTACAAGATCTGGGGAATTAAGGAGGGTACGACCAATCGTATCGTTAGGATAGATCCCACTCATCAGCACTGGGGTCATTGACTGCCCAGCGGAGGGGTCACCACCACTGTTTTGACGTCGGGCCCTCGCAAGGAGAGTCTGTGAAGCAAAAGCCGAGCTGGAAGATGATTGGCCAGATTGGCTGAACGTTGAAGTCATTCCACCACCTCCACCTCCACCACCAGCCGAAGCAGCGGTAGAGTTGAGAAAGTTTCCATGGACGAAATGATACGACAGATACTGCGACAATAACTCATCGTTGCCAGAAACTTCCATCGACAGATTCTGAACTGAAAGAAAAATCAGCCTCCAATTGCATTGAAATGCCGGAAGATATAGATATTTACAGGCCGCATTATCAGGCACGAAAGCAGTGTAATTTCCGTTTGGCAGCCCTGATAACCACTGCTGTCCGAAAGTCGTGCTATTAGCCTTGGTGAGCACGCTCGCGGCTTCGGTGTATCCGAGGCCATTTAAGTGGTCGACGAGACCAGCCACGTATGAGCCGGAGTCGGGGCTAAAACCAGATCCAGAGCTCTGGGCGAGCACGACGGGGAACAGGGCAGAGAGAACGGATAAGGGGACCGAGGAGAACATCATGAAATTGACAACGATGCTGGGGTAACAGCAAGTGAGAGCCCTGTTTATATAGACATTCGATGAAGTCCCGCTAGGCTACTCCTAAAGCTGTTCTCCTTTCTTAGAAGTCGTTGAAAGTCAGGATATAAGACATATTCATAGAATTTCTCCTAGCTGCACATTTCTCCTAGCTACGACTTGAGCTCTGAAAGGCTCATACACTGCGAGGAGTATCTGGACATGGGGGGTCGAAGAGCACGCAGTCGAATTTGAAAGATATATAAATCATGGAAAAATAATGAATATTAAATTCTGAATAAAATCCATGAGATCATTGATGGTATTTTCACAAGAGAATTTATTTAAAGCTAGAACTATATTTTTTCATATCAAAAGTTCATAATGTGGTGCTTTATCACATTCCACAGTAGTGTATAGGATACACTACAGATACACTATAGAGTCCTATATACACAAATGCAAGTGAAAGTCAGATTATCATAAAATAACATCTTAGGGGTTACCTGCTAAGGTTTAAATAATTTACATCTCTACCCTAAATTGCCAGTTTGTCAGGAATGCAGAGTGGAGTAAGAGAGTACTAGTAAAGGTAACTCTAAAATCAATTATGTTAAGGAGAAGAAGTACTAGTTGAATGAGGAAAAGAAATATACATATGCTCTAAGATATGGTAATCAAGAAGCAAGGAGTTCAGAGACAACTATTGTGAGACAACCTTGGTTTCAACTTATGTGTTGTGCCCCAATCTTCTATCACAGGCGATTATCAATTTTGAAGTTAAGGAGTTGTTGTCAAAATAACTAAGCAGAGGTCCATATCACAAATAGCCACTTACTGATTTGTGATTAGGTGATTTGATAATCAAAAGGCTCAAAAAAGTGAAATTAGACAAGCAGCAAAAGATGTTGTTAAGTCTAAGATCTAATCCTCAGACAGTGAGTTATTATATACAGAAATGAAATAGTCTGTGCACTAGAACAGACTATTACATGTTTACTATCTATTGTTCTATATATGATAGTGCTATTATTCTTGAAATAGAGATAACCTAACTGTTTTAGGACAGTCCTTTGTTCTATTCAAGGACAAATGATTATCTATAGGTAATAGATCTGTGTTATATACAAACATTGAGGACTTTCTATCTCTATGGAATCTTATTGTCTTGGGGTCTATTTATTGCCAAAAGAAGCATATTAGAGAGAGCTTCACAGTATATATTAAAGCAAACAATTATATCTAGCAGTTTTTGAGATATTAGTAATTTAGTGTTTGGTACCTTTGTGGTCACTGATTGATCTCCTAATAACTTAGTGGATTCTATAGAAATAGAAGGTTCTCAATGTTTGCATATGACACTAATCTATTACCTATAGATTATTATCTATTCTTGAATAGAATAAAGAACTACCCTAAGACAGTTAGATTATCTCTATTTCAAGAACAATAGCACTTCTATATATAGAACAATAGGTAGTGATCATGTAGTAGTCTATCCTGGTATACAGACTACTATAATCATGTATTTAAGAACTCTATATCTAAGAATAAACCTCAGACTTAACAACATTTTTTCTTACTTGTTTAACTTTACTTTTTTGAGTCTTTTGATTACCAAATCAGCAAATCACAAATCAGTAAGTGGCCATTTGTGATAGTAAGGGTAATCAGAGTAGAACAACTCTGGGAGATTCCTCAGTTTATATATAAAGTCTAGAGTACATTACAACTTATCTCCAGGAGATTTCTTAGAGAATAAAATAAGGTTCCTAGAGGGGTAATCTACACTATATACAATTTCTCTAGTTATAGAATATCTTAGCAGTCAGTATCAGAAATACAGAGAAAAGGCAACTAATTAAATGTTGAGTAATTGTTATTTAATTAGTGCAGGATCACTCCAGTAGACTACCACTAGTACATCAGAAGTAGACTTTAGTGTAGTCCTCTTAAAGAGTAGTAACAAGAATAGGACAAGTAGATATTAATCTACAGACTAATAATGTATTTACTCTGTATATATACTATATTTAGAATAGAAGAGAACTAGTCTATACTACAATTATATAGAAGTATTATTATTATTATTATTATTATTATTTTGAATCATTGATTATAAAGCCAACTACTCTAGATACAAATAAGCAAGAGGTAATTGGAAGCATGATGTTAAGACTCTAAACTACAAGGGTGAATATATACTTTAACCTTAAGCCTATATCAATACTTGATATCTCTTTACTCCTCTACAAAGGATCTAGTTAAGGTTTTCAGAAGAGTTATATTAAAAGAATGAATATTAAGGCTTTTAGTCACACTCTATAAGTTAGTCCAAAGACTAGAGAGAATATAGAGTTCCAAGAGAAGTAGGTTTTTAGATGAACTACAAAAAAAGATAACTTGTTGTTTTTTTCTCTTTCTAGATTGTATTTATTCTAACTAGTAATATCACAGGAACTACTATCCTAAGTACTAGTAAGTAACAGTGAGTAACTAGTTGAGTCAGAGTCTATAAATGGGTTAGTCCAAGGTTTCTTTATTTATCCTAAAGTTTATAACTATTATGAGGTTTGTCCATAATTACCCCAAGATTTATCCAATATTTTTCCTGTAGTCCAATGTCTATAATTAGTCCAGTCAAGTCTAAAGTCCAACCTAATCTTGATATACTAACACATTATCTATTGTATCATCTTTATTTTTCTTATTTCTTATCACCATTATTTCTTCTACCATCTACTTATTATCAGTCCAGAATTGATAATAATCATAATCCCAATGCAATTCTATAACATAGAATACTCCTGGGAGAGTCACTGGTACCCTTAAAAAGAGGTTTGACCAGAGTACTTATCTTAGTATTTATTATCTAATCCCAATGGAATTGTTCTATGATGATCAAGTTCTATAGCAGGGACTAAAGGCTAGGGTAGGGTAATGGATATCACAAATGGAAGAGGTAGAGAGATCTTTAGGTAGATAAATATTTTCAGAAGGTTAATATTTGAAGGTAAAGAGTCTATTATTTAGTGTAGTTTTCTTATTCTTTGCTGCCCAGGCTACTACAGTTGGTACTTAAAAGGTATGCTTACAATACATACTACAGGGTCTGCTACCATATATTATGGAATTACATTGGGATTACAACTATTATCAGCCCTGGACTGATAATAAGTAAATAGTAGAAGAAATAATAGTGATAAGAAATAAGAAAAATAAAGATGATACAATAGATAATGTGTTAGTATATCAAGATTAGGTTGGACTTTAGACTTGACTGGACTAATTATAGACATTGGACTGCAGGAAAAATATTGGATAAATCTTGGGGTAATTATGGACAAATCTCATAATAGTTATAAACTTTAGGATAAATAAAGAAACCTTGGACTAACCCATTTATAGACTCTGACTCAACTAGTCACTCACTGTTACTTACTAGTACTTAGGATAGTAGTTCCTGTGATATCACTAGTTAGAATAAATATAATCCAGAAAGAGAATATCACAAATGGCCACTTACTGATTTGTGATTGCTTGATTTGATAATCAAAGTGTTCAAAAAAGTGAAGTTAGACAAGCAGCAAAAAATGTTATTAAGTCTGAGGTTGATCCTCAGACATACAGTTCTTAAATATATGATTGTGGTAATCTGTGCACCAGAACAGCCTACCACATGATCACTACCTATTGTTCTATATATAGGAGTGCTATTGTTCTTGAAATAGAGATAACCTAACTATCTTAGGGCAGTTCTTTGTTCTATTCAAGAATAGATGATAATCTATAGGTAAAGATCAGTGTCATATGCAAACATTGAGGACCTTGTATCTCCATGGGATCTTATTGCCTCAGGATCTATTTATGGCCAAAAGAAGTGCATTGAAGAGAGCTTTACAATGGTCACTGAAGCAAATGATTACATTAAGCAGTTCCTGAGATATCAGCGATTTAGTGTCTGGTGACTTAGTGATCACTGACTGATCTGCTGATAACTCAGTGAATACTGATTGCTTTGAGACGTTTTTGGTACTGTTTGAAAGATCTTCTTAAGGGCTTTTGGTGGCCATTTAGATTATTGAAATTGGTCAAGTATTCCTGGAGTTATGGTCCAAATGAAGTTTGTGACAGAGAAAGAAACAACAAGTTATCTCTTTTTGTAGTTCATCTGAAAACCTACTTCTCTTGGAACTCCATATTCTCTCTAGTCTTTGGACTAACTTATAGAGTGTGACTAAAAGCCTCAATATTCATCCTTTTAATATAACTCTTCTGAAAACCTTAACTAGATCCTTTGTAGAGGAGTAAAGAGATATCAAGTATTGATATAGGCTCAAGATTGAAGTATATATTTACTCTTGTGGTCTAGAGTCTTAACATTCCATTCTGAGAGAGAGCTTAAATCAGTTCATTATTGTATCTACTATGCCCTAATATACTTCCCAAAGGTAATATCCAGATTTTGTAGAGAAATACATATATTTGGGATGAGCTATAGGGAGCTCTTCTATATAGATGTTGTTGTTATACTTGTACCCTCATGTAACCTCTGTCACCAATCCCCTGTACCTTTCCTATCTATTCTGAAATTCATTAGTTATTATATAATTAATACCTTGCTACTGTATAGTATCTTCCAAAAAACTTTATAGTACTTAATTACCTTGCAATTATTCTGTATTACCTTCCTCAGTCTAGTTCTTTAATAAGCAACTCCAAATCTATCTATCTGGAGGCCATTTTATTGCCTAAACTATCTGGCTTGACAGTAGAACTAGACTGAGTATTGGACCAGATATCCAATCCTCTTAGAAACTCTTCTCTTCTAGACCCCAGAACTGACCACTGAGTCTGTTGTGATGGCTTGTACTCTGGACCTTCCCATAAACTATTTTCTACCCCAGTCAAACACCCCTTCATAGCTATCCAAGCATATAATTAACTTTGAGTCTTATAGGAACCATTGGGAGAAATAGAAGAGAAAATCCTACTAGAAAGAGCAACTGAACCTGAAATGGTCCCAGCCCTACCTTTTGAACCTGATCTGTTACTGAACCAGGGACTGCTCTTAGATTTGGAAAACCTAGACCTATACTCACTGTTGTTGGCCTTAGTTCAACAACCCAAACCATACTACTAGAGAAAATACAAAAGCATTCATGAACTAAATACTTTCAGTGAAGGAACAGCTGATAACTTCTGAGCATTTATTTTCTAGTGCCAAATCTACTTCAGGGCCTGTAAGGATAAATTCATTAAGAACTCAGAAAAAATATACTTTGTGATTTCTTATCTTAGGGATATAGCCCTTGATTACTTCAAACCCTACATTAATAATCCTAATCCCTTCCAGCTTCTTGATTTCCTAGAAGACTGGTCAGTGTTTGTACAAAAACTGTCTAATATCTTTAGATCCTACTCTCTAGAAGACAACAACAAGAATATAATCATTGTAATCCTCTTTCCAGCTAATTAAAAGGCAGTGAACTATTTCATTCACTTCATAAAGTACCAAAACTGGATTAGATAGGATGATCAGTCCCTTTAAAAGGTAATAAAGGACACCTTACTATCCAGAATAAGTGATGAGCTCTACTTCAGCAAAGAGAATTTGTTCATCTTTGAGGGCTTAAAAAGGACTGTTATGAGAATTGACAACAATTACTGAAAACATATCTAGAATGAAAAGAATAGACTCTGACTCATCAAATTTCTTTAGAACTCCTCCTCAAGAAGCAATAGGTCTGATCTACTCAAATCAACAATTACTGATAAAAACTTCCCAGTTAAGCAGTTAGCGAAAGACAGACCTAGGCTACTCTCTCTTAATACCTTTGCTTTTATATAGTTATCATCTTCTCTAGCACTGCTTCTAGGGCCAGATGGGCAATTAACCCCTGCTGAATACCAATAGCTACCTGGAATTGGATCTCTGTATACACTGTAGATAGTCAGGTTATCTAGCTAGAAACTATCCCAAATAAGCTGCCAGGAACTTGCTAACTACAGAAGCTTATAGAGCTCTAATTGATCTCCTTTCCTTTGCTCCCAGAGTCATCAAAAAATGAGATAGCAGTCTTCCTAGTTCCTAGAGGAACAACTGTCTTCTTAAGACCCAAAAATCTCTACTGAAGCTAGGTACTGCCAAGACTAGAGTTGCTAAGGCTTTATATGTTATCTTGTGTTCATATAGCATTCCTGGGGTCTTCAGAAACCTAGTGGACTCATCTAATTGCTTTATAAGTTCTGTATTTGTTCTGGCTTATAGCTTAAAAACTCAAACTATCTCTCTCCTATCTTTGTCTCTAATAAATGGTACTGTAAATATTTTGTATCTTAGGCTATTAACTTATCAATTGAGTTTGATTGTAGTTCATTGTATCTGTGGGATTTTTTTGTGATAACCCTAGATGACTCCTACAAAGTTGTATTGGATTATGACTGGTTATAATATATCAAACCTGTAGTTAACTGAAAACTGAATGAGTTAGATGTAAAAGCACATATATACAAGGTTTCTAGCAACCCCCTGCCAAACTCTAATTGTCCACCTGTTAGTCCCAAAGCTGAGTTTCCAGTTGACTCAAACATTCCCCAAGAGAAATCTAGGGTATCCTTGATTAGTACAGTAGCTTACACTTATGCTTGTAGGACTAGAGGATTATTGGCATTTCAACTCACTATCAGAGATCTAGGTATCCTCTATAGCCATTTGATAAGTGTGGAAAAGACCAAAACAAGCATAAGCCAGGTCTCTAATAATTATCTTAAGTTTGCTAATGTTTTTAATAAATATCAGGCCAAACAACTGCTTTCATACTATCTCTATGACCTTACTATCTACATCAAAAATGGCTCAACCCCTCTCTCTTGGTTCTATCTACTTGTTATTATCCACAGAGTTATATACTCTATGAGACTTCATAGAAGAGAATATCAAGACTAGTCTAATCTGACCATCTAGGTTATCTTGTGGGGTACCTATACTCTTTGTAAAGAAAAAAGATAGATCTCTTTGCTTATATGTTGATTACTAAGGGCTGAACAAGATTACTCAGAAGAACCACTATTTGATTTTCCTTGTATCTGATCTCTTGGATGCCCCAAAGAGAGCTAGAGTTTATTCCAAGATAGATCTTCATAGCACTTATCATCTCATTAGAATTATAGAAGATGACAAATGGAAAACCATCTTTTATACACACTACAGCTCCTACAAATGGCTAGTGATGCCATTTGGACTAATGAATGTCCCTTTAGCATTTCAATATCTAATGAATAAATTATTCGCTGATATATTGGGTATGTATATTATAATTTACTCAAATGATATATTAATCTACTCAGACAACATTGCAGAGCATAGGAAACCTATCAGGGAGGTCCTTTGTTGACTTCATGCCAATGGGCTATATATATTGTCCAACAAGTATGTATTCCATTATAACAAGATAGAGTTCCTAGGTTTCATACTAGACCTCTATGGAGTGCAGATGGATGATAGCAAGATCTCAATCATTCAGAAATGGCCTATGTTCTGATACTTGAAGGATATTCAAGTATTTCTTGGTTTTGCTAACTTTTATAGATACTTCATCTACAGTTACTCAAGAATTGTTACCCTCTTTACCCAACTAACCCATAAATTGGTTTCCTGGAACTAGTCTCCAGACTGCAGATGAGCCTTCTAGAAGTTGAAAAAGACATTTACCCAGGTACTAGTTATCACAAATGGCCACTTACTGATTTGTGATTGCTTGATTTGATAATCAAAGTGTTCAAAAAAGTGAAGTTAGACAAGCAGCAAAAAATGTTGTTAGGTCTGAGGTTTATTCTCAGACATATAGTTCTTAAATATATGATTGTGGTGGTCTGTGCACCAGAACAGCCTACCATATGATCACTACCTATTGTTCTACATATAGGAGTGCTATTGTTCTTGAAATAGAAATAACCTAACTATCTTAGGGCAGTCCTTTGTTCTATTCAAGAACAGATAATAATCTATGGATAAAGATCAGTGTCATGTACAAACATTGAGGACCTTGTATCTCCATGGGATCTTATCACCTCAGGATTTATTTATGGCCAAAAGAAGAACATTGAAGAGAGCTTCATGATAGTTGTTGAAGCAAATGATTACATTAAGCAGTTCCCGAAATATCAGCAATTTAGTGTCTGATGACTTAGTGATCACTGACTGATCTGCTGATAACTCAGTGAATACTGATCACTTTGAGACGTTTTTGGTACTGTTTGAAAGGTCTTCTTAAGGGCTTTTGGTGGCCATTTAGATTGTTAAAATCAGTCAAGTATTCCTGGAGTTATGGTCTGAATGAAGTTTGTGACACTAGTATTGATATACTAGAACCCTGACCATCACAAAAAGTGACTACTAAATAGTAATATAAAGGTATAACAAAATATCTATTCAAAGAACTATATAAATAGCTGGGCCCTCATTAGCAAGTAGCCTTGCTAACATTACCCTTTTGGTATAGTGGTAAACTATACAGTATGTAACTACTGGCCCATAGTGCAATTGTAGCACTGACTCTTCTATCATGTTAGAGACAAACATATCAGACTCTGCACTAATAGCTGTTTTGTTAACTTATATAGGGAAGAAATTGCATTCAATTGCCTTTCACTTCTGAGTTTTCAATTCTATAGAACAGAATTACAGCATCTATGATAAGGAACTCCATGCAATATTTGAAGTATTCAAAAAATAGAGACACTATCTTGAAAATACTCTAGTTCCTATTGATGTAGTTACTAACCACAAGAATCTCATCTACTTCTATGACACCAAGAATCTCACTAGATAGCAGGCTTGTTGGTCAAAGTACCTGTTTCAGTTTAACCTCTATATCTGTTTCTGTCCAGGAATATTGAGTTCAAAACCAGACACTCTCTGTAAGGGAACACTTTGATAGTCATATCTAGGAGAGCTTAGCATACACAGTATAGGTGAGTATTATCTAATTCACTCTGTGATCTGTTCAGCTGTCTTCTCTATAATCCTTTTCTCTGGTTTTTATCTTCCTATTAGTACTAGGTAGCCTTATAAGGTAATGTAGTTATTAATGTATGAGTTATGTAATTACTTGGTAATATGTACAGACTGTCTAGTATAAATATATATACTAGTAGATATACAGTAGAATATCTTACTCCAATATTGATTGAAACTTCTAGGCTATTCATTCTTCTGACTCTAAGTCTACTCTTTTCACTAATATTAAAGTAGTTAAGGATTGTACTTTCTCCTTACTGTTACAAACTTCATTTGGACCAATACTTGACCGATTTTGACAATCTAAATGGCCACCAAAAGCCCTTAAGAAGATCTTTCAAATGGTACCAAAAATGTCTCAAAGAAATTAGTATTTGCTGAGTTATCAGCAGATCAGTCAGTGATCACCAAGTTACCAGACACTAAATCACCAATATCTCGGGAACTGCTTAACATAATTGTTTGCTTCAACAACCATTGTGAAGCTCTCTTCAATGCACTTCTTTTGGCCATAAATAGATCCTGAGGTGATAAGATCCCATGGAGATATAAGGTCCTCAATGTTTGTATATGACACTGATCTTTATCCATAGATTATCATCTGTCCTTGAATAGAACAAAGGACTGCCCTAAGATAGTTAGGTTATCTCTATTTCAAGAACAATAGTACTCCTATATGTAAAACAATAGGTAGTAATCATATAGTAGGCTGTTCTGGTACACAGACTACCACAATCATGTATTTAAGGACTGTATGTCTGAGAATAAACCTCAGACTTAATAACATTTTTTGCTGCTTGTCTAACTTTACTTTTTTGAACACTTTGATTATCAAATTAAGCAATCACAAATCAGTAAGTGGCCATTTGTGATACTTATACTCTCATTCATAGGTGGGACATCTATTCAAAGGGCAATGAACCTAGTTCTCTAATAAGCAACTCCAAATCTATCTATCTAAAGGCCATTTTATTGTCTGAACCATCTAGCTTGACAGTTGTTCAGTAACAGAGTGTTTGTAGGATTCTTTTCAAGAATAGATTCCTTCTAGCCATTAGTTCAGCCCTCAGATGGTGTCCCCTTCCAGCCTCAGTAAAGAGCAGTACAAAGAGAACATGCTGTGGTAGTTATATCTCCAGTGCATGAATAAATACATAAGTGTGCTGCTCTGAAGAACAATGAGAAGTAAGATGGATAGGTGGCATTATAATAATATTAGTGAGAGGCTTTAGGTAGAGTATGACCCCTGGGGTAAGATAACCCCAGGGGATGGTGATGGTAAAAGGAATGATACAAAAGTATTATCTAGGAGTAAATAATTAGGAGATTAAATAATAATAAATGAAAATAAAGGAAAAATAATAATAGAATATTAACCCAGTATATGACATTACACTATCCTCATCCCTGGCAATATTTTCAAAAAGAAATAAATGATTTCTCAAAGTTTGATTGACTAAGACATATATGTTACAGATTTCTGATGCCCAG
>Ga0154001_1000453_pt1 | contig 12966 bp, 11 predicted proteins | sample TSNJ085MetaG_FD_104699 | JGI IMG/M metagenome (GOLD analysis project Ga0154001, IMG submission 104699) | Attine ant fungus gardens microbial communities from New Jersey, USA - TSNJ085 MetaG | ecosystem: Host-associated > Fungi > Mycelium > Unclassified | place: USA: New Jersey, Wharton State...
AGCATTCGGGGCACGGCCGCGAGAAAGGCTTCGAGGCGCTGTATGGGTTCACGGTGTTGAAGACGATTGCGATCCGGCATGGTTAGGCCGCGGCTCATCGCTCGTGGTTCGCGCCTGGCGGCTCGTGATTGACGCGGCCGGCGGCTTCGGCGCAACGACGCATTGCTATCCCTCACAACCAGCAACGGAGACATCATGCGTTTGACAGGTAAAACGGCCATCGTCACGGGCGGCGGTTCGGGTTTCGGCGAAGGCATCGCGAAGACCTTCGCGCGCGAAGGCGCGAACGTCGTGGTCAACGATCTGAACGGGCCGGCCGCGGAGCGCGTCGCGAGCGAGATCGCGCTTGCGGGCGGCAAGGCGATCGCGGTGCCCGGCAACGTCGCGCTGCGCGACGACTGGCGCACGCTGCGCGAGGCGGCAATCGAAGACTTCGGCAGCGTGCAGATCGTCGTCAACAACGCGGGCACCACGCATCGCAACAAGCCGGTGCTCGAAGTAACCGAGGCCGAATTCGACCGCGTCTACGCGGTGAACGTGAAGAGCATCTACTGGAGCGTGCAGGAGTTCGTGCCGTATTTCCGCGAGCAAGGCGGCGGCAGCTTCGTCAATATCGCATCGACGGCGGGCGTGCGGCCGCGCCCGGGGCTCGTCTGGTACAACGGCAGCAAGGGCGCGGTGATTATCGCAAGCAAGTCGCTCGCGGTCGAACTCGGACCCGAGCGCATTCGCGTGAACTGCGTGAATCCGGTGATCGGCGAAACGGCACTGCTCTCCGAATTCATGGGTGTCGAAGATACGCCGCAGAATCGCCAGCGCTTTCTCGCCGGCATTCCGCTCGGCCGCTTCTCGACGCCGCAGGATATCGCCAACGCGGCGCTCTATCTCGCTTCGGATGACGCGGAATTCGTCACCGGCGTGTGTCTCGAAGTGGATGGTGGAAGGTGCGTTTAGAAAAGTGAAGCGGCGGCGCTCGAAGGCCTGAGCATCATTGCGCGCGGTGTGCTTATGAACGGGATGCGGCCCGAATTCGATCATGTCCGCTGCAAAGCCACTCCGTCGCGCCATTTCCGGGACACCTTCGTTAACTGAGCATAAGTTGCGCTATGCATCGGTCCACTTGCGTGAAAAGAACCACAATCGAAGCGACACGGCAATGCACGGTTGTGCTGGCTGGGAATGTGGATCATCGGTGGCGACACGAGTTGTGTGTAACTCGAAGACGAGACCTATGCGAGCCGAGTTTATGTTTCCAGTACAGCCGGATCGAGGCTAAAGGCCGAAGGCAAACACGATTCGGGACAACACTGAAGATGTCATCAAAACAGATTGCTGACATGTTCCATTCGAAAGGACACCCGATATGTCATCGTCAAGAGTTTCGTCGACTGACAACCTCTACTCACAACTGAATTCGTACACGTTCGGGGTGGCCACGAAGGAGGCGCCTGAGCCTGCTCCGCCCGCCCCGGAGCAGCACCCGCTACGTTCGGCTCTCAAGCCACGCCCGTCGCTTTCCGTCACCACGAACAGTACCGATTCGCGTCGATCGTCCTTGAGCGGACCCGTGGCTCCGGCCAATAGAAACCGGATAAGAGCCCTGGTGCAGCGAATTAAAAACGAGGCTGTCGGGTTAACCTTCAAGGACCTGGAGAGTACCGAACAGGCGGTCGTCAGAGAAGGATTCCTCGCGGCAAAACATGTGCGCGCCATCTCAATAGCGCTGGAGACGATGAATGCGGGATGTAGTTTCCGTGTTGCCGGAGAACACACGCTTAAACGAATCGGCGAAGGTGCCGAAGCAAAAGGACACGATACGCTGGAGAAGACGCTCAAGCCAGCTACGGTAGACGCGCTCTATTCGCCGACAACGGCCAAAAGCGTTTGGAAAACTGCCGAAGCGGCCGACATTACCGGTTACGTGACTACCCTGTACCCGGACAGGTCCGGCATGTTGCATATGGGACAGGGCGTGGCACGACTGGATGTGTCGGACGTTCCGGCAGAGGAAGAACTTATCGATAGACTCGGTTACGCGGGCACCAATCGGGCCCTTCCCATTGACCTGAAAGATCTGGAATCGTTGAAAGCGTCCCTTCAGCCGCTCAAGGATGTGAGAGATTGGAAGACGCTGCCGCTGACTGGAGACTACGATCTCCACGATATGTTTTCACTGACGGGGAGACGCAGCACGGTTCCTTCGGGCAGCACGGAGGAGACCGCAATAATTGACGCGATAAACGCCGCGATCAGCACGGTCGACCCGGATCGGCGTCCTGCCGGCGACAGGAACAGGAGACTCGTGCAGCACGGCCCTCAGGTCAACTATGTCGCTTTCATGCTGAACGAGGAACCGACGAGTGTCCTGAATCAGCATGTTGCCGCCCCGAGCTTTCCGGTAGCCATGTATGTTGCAAACACAGGGTGGAAGATCGTCAGGGATCACACCGAACTCGCGAACGAATATAAAAAGAACGGCGTCAACCTCAAGCAGACCTGGACTCCGAGGGGCAGTCTTAGCATTCCGAGCACCCGACAATCTTCGCTGTCCATAGGGGAATCGGACAAGCGGTACTAGCCGCTCAACCATGCCATGCCCTCGGCAAGCGAGCCGGATTGCCGCCTGCTCGAAGCCGGCGGTCTCACAGGCATGGTGCGGCGGGCGCCCGAAAATTTGCGCCGCCCTCATCAGATTCTGCGCGCAGTCAGTGTTTTCCCTCATATCGATTCGTCATGCAAATCGCCGTGCGCGACTAGAATCGATCGACAGCCGTACTTCCATTCCACAAGAAAAGAGGAGATACCATGGCGAGTCCCGCAGAACCGCTCCGCCAGCCCGGCGCCGGCGTGCCGCCTTCCGCGTTCGAAGAAGCGACCTACCGCAAGGTCACATGGCGGCTCGCGCCGCTGCTGATGCTCTGCTATATCGTCGCGTATCTGGACCGCGTGAACGTCGGCTTCGCGAAGCTGCAGATGAGCACCGACCTCGGCCTGAGCGACGCCGTGTACGGCTTCGGCGCGGGAATTTTCTTCATCGGCTATTTCATCTTCGAAGTGCCGAGCAACGTGATCCTGCACAAGGTCGGCGCGCGCGTGTGGATCGCGCGGATCATGATCTCGTGGGGCATCATCTCGATGCTGACGATGTTCGTCACCACGCCGACGATGTTCTACGTCATGCGCTTCCTGCTCGGCCTCGCCGAAGCGGGGTTCTTTCCCGGCATTATTCTGTACCTCACCTACTGGTATCCGGCGCATCGGCGCGGACGGATCACGACGTGGTTCATGACGGCCATTGCGTTATCCGGCGTAATCGGCGGACCGGTGTCGGGCTATATCCTCAAGAACTTCAGCGGCGTGAACGGCTGGCACGGATGGCAGTGGCTGTTTTTGCTCGAAGGGCTGCCGTCGGTCATCGTTGGCGTGCTCGTGTTCGTCATGCTCGATGACCGGATCGCGAAGGCGAAGTGGCTGACGCGCGAAGAACAGCAATTGCTCGAAAGCCAGGTATCCGCCGAAGAAGCGGCCAAGCATGACATGCCGATCCGCCAGGTGCTCACGAGCGGGCGTGTGCTGATGTTGAGCCTCACCTACTTTTCGTTCGTGATGGGACTGTATGGCGTGAGCTTCTGGTTGCCGACGATCATCAAGGCGACCGGCGTGACCGATGCTTTCATGATCGGCCTGCTCTCGGCGATTCCGTTTGCGGCAGCGGTTATTGCGATGGTGCTGGTGGCGCGCAGCGCGGATCGGTCGCGCGAGCGGCGTTGGCATATTGCGTTGCCGGCGTTCGCGGGTGCCGTGGGGCTGGTGTTGTCGGTTGTCTGGGCGCATAACACCGTGCTTGCGATGGCCGGGTTGACACTGGCCACCATGGGAATTCTGACCACGCTGCCGCTATTCTGGAGTTTGCCGACTGCGATTCTGGCAGGGACGGGAGCGGCGGCGGGAATTGCGTTGATCAATTCGATCGGGAACCTGGCGGGCTTTCTGAGTCCCTATGCGGTCGGGTGGTTGAAGCAGGCGACCGCGGCTAACGATTCGGGGATGTATATGCTGGCGGCTTTTATGGTGCTGGGTGGATTGCTCGCGGTGAGTGTGCCGGCCAGGCTGGTTAACAGGTAGTGCTTTGGGCCTGTACCCGGGACGGATGGCTAGCGGGACTTCGCATCAGTCGACCGATAGTGTTTGCCCGCGATCCGCCAAAACAGCATGCCGCCAACCGCACCGGAGGGAACGAGGAATCGCCCCACGCTGAATAAACCCTGGAGCCAGGTCACATCCTTCTCGTCTGGTGGATCGGTGTACCAGTGAACCGAATTGAAGAATTCAATGTGAGCTCGAACGGCCAGCATTCCAAGGGCAATTCCCGCGAGCAGATAAAAGATCCAGTTGCGAATCCTGAACGCCCGCGCCAGCAAGGAGAGCGCGGCACAGGGAAGTGCGGTGATCCCGATAGCGAACATCCACGATACGGCAAACATCAGCACTAGCATCACGACAAAATGAATCGCTTTCGTTGCGAGCGAGTTATTTGTTGCGCTTTCGAAACTGGCTACTCTGCTCAGCATGGCTAGCAGCACGAATACGAGCGTTCCTATGGTTACGCTCGCGAGGTATCCGGCCAGTACGCGCTCCGCGGTGACGTTCTGTCGTGACGGTTCTGGTTGCATCTGGCGGTGGTGAGTTCGCTGTTGTCGAATGGGTAGTAGGTCCGGACTTCCGGGAACTACATGAATTCATTTTTTTGCATTCCTATTCACTACGGTACATCGATGCCCATCGTCCCATCAAAAAACCCAATATCGCTGCCACGAAACAAAACGCAGTGAAGCGTACCGTCGTCGATCTCAACCCGCGTGCAATGTTCTCTTCCGCGCGTTCCTGTGTCAGTTTGTAGACTTTGTCGCCATTCGCAGTTAAACGGACAGGGTGAGAGTCACAAAACTCCATATGCAAAGCGGAGCCGGATGTCAGACCTTGCAGCATCTCCACTGGGAATGGAGCGTGAGTATGCACGCCTTGCGCCGCCAACAGAAACGAACCGCCTTCATTGACAAGGAGCGCTCTCACACCTCCGAATCCCTCACGGACATACAGCGTCCCATCCCAGCTCACCACATCGCATGGCAGGCCAACCGGTTTTTCGTACCATAAACCGATCGTGAGCGAAAGTGCGGCCACCCCTCCCAATAACCCGTACAAGTACAAGAAAATCCCCAGTATTTTCATCGTCGCGATCTTTTTGTATGGTTTCGTCTGTCGATGCCGTCAGCCCAAGTTCAACTGACACGCTGACGATTGTCTGCGATCTAGCCCAGACTGTCGATTGACCACTGATGGTCGCACCACGTCTCACGACCGGAAACGGCAATAACCTCCCCCCAACTCGCATGCCCGGTTCCGAAAGGGCAAGTTTGCGTCCGCGCTCACTCGTGTAACATCGACACGACAATCCAGGCGTTTAGCATTGTTAAACCGGGAAGAAAAATGATCCGTGCCAACCTTCTCTTCGCCACCTTATGTCTTGTGACCTCGCTGGCGCACGCGGCCGGTTTTCAATTCATCGAGATTCCGGGCAACGGATCGCTTCAGCCTCTCAAAGGAGCCGTCTGGTATCCGTGTAGTCAACCGCCTCGCAACGAGAAATTGGGCCCGTTCGTGCTGTCTGTTACCAGGGATTGTCCGGTCGCCGGCGAGAAGCTGCCACTTATCGTTATATCGCATGGCAGGGGCGGTACTTTCCTTGACCATAGCGACACGGCCGCAGCACTGGCAGATGCAGGCTTTGTGGTCGCGGCGATAAACCATCCTGGTGACAATGCGATGGACAAGACCCGCATCAACGATTTCCCGGTATTCGTCGAGCGGCCGGCGGATATCAAGCGTCTGGTCGACTTCATGCTTGGCTCATGGACCGCCGCAGCCAGGATCGACGCAAACGACATCGGCATCTTCGGTTTTTCGCGCGGTGGATATACCGGGCTCGTCGCCGTGGGTGCCAACCCTCGCTTTGGGAAGAACCTGCGTCTATGCGACGGGGTGAATACGCCGCTCTGCAATCAGGTACATCAAGGAGAACTCCCTGAACTCGTCCATGATCCGCGTATCAAGGCGGCAGTGATTGCCGATCCAGTCAGCGTCTTCTTCACGAAAGACAGCTTTTCCAATGTGAAGATACCCGTGCAACTTTGGAGATCCGAATTGGGTGGCGGCGGAGTGACGCCAGAAAGCGTCGCGAACGTCGTAGGCGAAATACCGACGAAACCGGACGTTCATCTCGTTCCCCACGCCCAGCATTTTTCCTTCATGGCACCCTGTTCGGCTGAATTCATGCAGGCGGCACGAGAAATCTGCGTCGACGGACTGGGCTTCGACCGTATCTCTTTCCACAAAGAATTTAACGCTGACGTGCTGACGTTTTTTCGCAAGTACCTGACGGATACGAGTAACGCCGGGTAGAACATGTTTTCCCGATTCCGACAGCGGCGAAATACGCGGTGCGGCGTGAAGTGAATTCGACCTTGACCGTGCCGTTACGTCGGGTCAAAGCAAAGAGTAATGCGCCGGACGTGTGGCAACGGCGCACGGCTTCCGATCGAGTTTCCGCGATTGTGCAAACGAGCAGGGCTATGCCAAATGCATGACAACGCGCTGCCGCAATCGTGCCCAAGGTAAACTTGGGACATCAAGAGGTCGTGAGTGACGGCACGGTCATACCCGGGTACATCGCCGCGAACATTACAAAGCCCCAAACGCCAATAACCGGCCGCAAACCGAAACTCCCTAAGCGATCCAATAGGTCAGCGTGTAGTAGTGTTTGCTGCTCTCTCGCCGTATCAGCAATTGGCCTCTGATTCCCGATAACTCGCCGGTTCCGGAACCGGGCACGATGTCGATACGCAACGCCTCGCGCCCGGCGTCCATTTCGCCGAAGTGGGCCAGCGCGAAGCTACCACATCGGCCGTCCAACGAGCCTTCGAATGATTCAAGCGCGACGTACGTCGCTTCGCCCTCGCGCGGCTTGCCGGCGGTTAGCATTTCCCCGAGCGCCTGGCCCTTCAGCCCGCCGTGGTACGCTTTTTCGATAACGTGGCGTCCGATAGGCGCAGCATGGGCGGGAACGGCAACGCTATCGGACGGGGCGATTTTCACGTCGAATTCGCCCGTGGCGACTAGCGGTTCTTGGTCTGATGGAGTCACGCTCATGGAACCTCTCACAAGGAATCTGCGGCAATAGCCGAGGCAGCGCTCACGTCGCGAATCAGGAATGCACGCATGGCCCCATCATCGACCCAAACGCCCGCGCTGTCTTGTACAAACCCGACATCCGGATTCGAAGCCGCCCTGTCGCAGCGCGCCGTGCTGCTGCCGCAACATATCGGCCAGACATTCCAGCTCAGCCGTTATCCGGTCGGCGAATCGCTGGCCCCATGGGCCGAATTCCACTGGATCGTAGAGTGGGACCTGCCTGAAGCCGACTGTCATCTTCAACAGGTCCTGCCCTATCCGAACGCCAATCTGGCATTCGAGGCCGGGCAAACCGCGATTCATGGACCGTCGCGCGGCCTCTTCACGCGGGAATTGCGCGGCCGTGGAAGAGTGCACGGCCTGCGCTTCAAATGCGGCGGATTACGTCCATGGATCGAGTGTCCGATGTCCGCACTGCGCGATACCGTCGTACCGGCAATACATTGCATGTCGCACGGTTCGGACATCGCACGAATCGAGGCGCAAGTACTGAATGCCGCCCATCACGACGAAGCGATCGCACGGGTCGAGGCGGTATTGTCCGAGCGACGGCCACCATTCGACCCGTGGGTGGAGCGCCTCGACACGGCGGTTCACACAATCCAGGAAGACCGCGACATCACGACGACACGCGCGTTGCTGCAGCGCCTCAACCTGAGCGAACGCGCCATGCAGCGAGTCTTTTCGAATTACCTCGGCGTAACGCCAAAGTGGCTCATTCAACGCGCGAGAATTCACGACGCGTTGCAATGCCTCGCAGTGGAGTATGAAACACCGCTCGTGCAGATCGGCGCTCGTCTGGGCTTTTTCGACCAGGCGCATTTCACTCGCTGCTTTCGGCAACACACGGGCCAGTCGCCACAGCAGTATCGCGAGGCCCTGCGCACCGAGTCGCGGGTCCGATCGATACGCGAGTGAGCGGTCATAGTCGAAGCGAAACACGCCCAACCTCAGTGGGACGAAACATAAGTCGCATCCGCGAAAGCTGCCGGAATGGCGAAGCCTTCGAGCATACGCTTCGCCTCCGCCGCCGGCGTCAAGCCGAACAGGCGCTTGAACTCCCTGCTGAATTGCGATGGGCTCGTATAACCCACGGCATGGCCCGCCGCCTCCGCCGTCAGGTCCTGGCGCACCATCAGCAGGCGAGCCTGATGCAGACGCGTCGACTTCAGGTACTGCATCGGCGACACCTGCGTGATTGCCTTGAAGTGGCTGTGAAAGCTCGGGACGCTCATACCCGCTTCCCCGGCCAGCTGCGAGACGTCGAGAGGTTGCGCGTACTCGGCATGGATCAGGCGGAGTGATCGGCCGATCCTGCCGAACTGCCCCCGCATCGCCAGCGCCTCTCGCATCGAACTCCCCTGAGGTCCGGTGAGCACACGGAAATACAGTTCGCGCAGCAGTTGCGGCCCCAGCACGGCGGCTTCGAGCGGCCGGTGCATCGCCTCGAGAAAGCGCAATACGGACGCCCGCATCGCATCGTCCATCGGCGTCGACATCATGCTCTGAGGCGTTTGCACCGGCTCCGCTGCGCCTTCGCGGTCGATTTGCGCCGCCAATTCGGCGGCCATGGCGAAATCGAGGTGCAAATACAGGGCGAGCAGCGGGCGCTCCTGCGTTGCGTCGGTTTCCATGCTGAACGGAACCGGCGCGGACACCGCCAGGTAGTGATGCTCGTCGTACAGATAGAGCCGGTCTCCGAAATAACCGCGCTTACGGCCCTGGCAAACGATCACGATGCCGGGATCGTACAAAACCGGCGTGCGCGACAGCGCACGATTCGAACGCAGAATACGGACGCTCGGCAGTGCCGTCAGGTTGTAGCCCTCATCGGGAGCCAACGCGCGCAGCAGCGCAACCATGCGTTTCTGGCTGTGGGGGAGTCGATCCGTGTGGCGAGTAGAAGCGAGCTTCGCGCTCATAGTTTTATGCAAGAAAAACAGTGAAATTCGGCTTATTCAGCCTCGCCCGTCAGATTACCATGCATGCTCAATCGACATTTGGGAGAAGCTTCGATGGCATCCAGCAAAATCCTGCTCATCACCGGCGTCAGCAGCGGCTTTGGCCGTGCACTCGCACAAGAAGCGCTGGCAGCAGGTCACAAGGTGGTCGGAACCGTGAGAAACGCACAGGCGAAGCATGATTTCGAAGCGCTGTCCGCCAGCGCCGCTTTTGGCCGCGTGCTCGACGTGACCGACTTCGACGCCATCGATGGCGTCGTGGCGGAAATCGAGGCAAACGTGGGGCCCGTTGACGTCCTCGTCAACAATGCCGGTTACGGCCACGAGGGCGTCATGGAAGAATCGCCGCTGTCGGAGATGCGGCGGCAGTTCGACGTGAATGTGTTCGGCGCCGTCGCGATGATGAAGGCCGTCCTGCCTTTCATGCGTGAGCGGCGACGCGGCCACATTCTGAATATGACGTCGATGGGCGGCCACATCACGATGCCAGGCATCGCTTACTATTGCGGCAGCAAATTTGCTCTGGAGGGTATTTCCGAAGCCCTTGGCAAGGAGGTCGAATCTTTCGGCATTGCCGTGACAGCCGTGGCGCCGGGTTCATTCCGCACCGACTGGGCAGGCCGCTCGATGACGCGAACGCCCCGCTCCATTGCGGATTACGACACCGTCTTCGACCCCATCCGCAAAGCCCGCGAGGAAAAAAGCGGCAAGCAATTGGGCGACCCGAGACGCGCGGCCCGTGCGATGCTCGCGGCGATTGCCGCAGATCATCCGCCCGCGCATCTTCTGCTCGGCAGCGATGCACTCGGGCTCGTGCGAGACAAACTGTCCGCATTCGCGGATGAAATCCGTGCATGGGAAGCCGTGACGGTCTCGACGGACGGCTGAAGATCGCGAGCGGACCGCCGCGGCCGTGCACGGTTCCAGCACATTGCGCGCAATACGAGGGGCGTCTCGCGCAACCGTATCGCCGCGCGAGCCCGCGCCCTACTTCACCGGATCATCCCGCAACACCCCCCCTTCCTGCTGCGAAGTCGCCAACGATCTCAATGCAGGTATCAGCCGAATCACGAACTTCTCCAGTTCCACCACGAGGAAAAACAGCACGCCGCCGCAAACGAGCCATACCCAGGCCGACAAGGGCAAACCTTCGGTATGGAAGATCGCCTGAAACGGCAGCGTATACGTGAACAGAAGCTGCAACACCACGACACCGGCAATCCCGTACCAGAGATAGCGATTGCCCCGATGCGCGCTCACCGACAGCGACGCATCGAGCAGATGCCGGATGTTGAGCAGATAAAACACCTGGCCCAACGTAATCGCGTTGACGGCCGCCGTGCGCGCCATCTGGTCCGACGCCCCCTGCCCCTTCATCCAGAAGAACGTCGACAGCGTATAGAGCACGAGCGCCGCGCCCACGAAGAGGATGCGCCAGATGCCGAAGCGCGTGACGATCGGCCGGTCGATCGCACGCGGCGAGCGGCGCATCACGTCCGCCTCGTGCGGCTCGAACGAAATGGTCAGGCCGAGCGCGACCGACGTAATCATGTTGACCCACAGTATCTGCGGCGCCGTGATCGGCAGCGTGAAGGCGAACAGGATCGCCACCGCGATCACCGCGCCCTGCGCGACATTGGTCGGCAGCATGAACAGCATCGCCTTCTCGATGTTGTTGTAGACCGTGCGCCCCTCCTTCACCGCCGCGGAGATCGACGCGAAATTGTCGTCGGCGAGGATCATCCCTGCCGCCTCCTTCGTCACCTCGGTGCCTTTGATGCCCATCGCGACACCGATGTCCGCCTTCTTGAGCGCGGGCGCGTCGTTGACGCCGTCGCCCGTCATCGCGACGATCTGCCGGTTCGCCTGGATCGCCTTGACGAGCCGCAGCTTGTGCTCGGGGCTCGCGCGGGCGAAGACGTCGACGTCGCGCACGCACTCCTGCAGCGCCGCATCGTTCATCGCCTCGATCTCGGTGCCGGCGACGGCCGTCCTGCCGTCGCCGATACCGAGCATTCTCGCGATGGCCGCCGCCGTGATCTTGTGGTCGCCCGTAATCATCGTGACACGGATGCCGCCGCCGTGGCATTCGCGCACGGCGTCGATGGCCTCTTTGCGCGGCGGGTCTATCAGGCCCACGAGGCCGAGCAGGACAAGCGTGCGCGGCAGGTCCCGCGGACCCAGGCTCCCGGTTCGCAGGCCCGGGTCCGGCAGCCACGCCAGCCCGAGCACGCGCTCGCCTTGCGCGGCGAGCCGGTCCCCCTCGCGGGCGAAACGCTCGCGATCGAGCGGCGCCGCGCCTTGCGCGCTCTGCTGCCGATCGCAGTGCTCGAGGATCACTTCGGGGGCGCCCTTGACCAGCAGCATCTCGCCGTCTGCCGAACGGTTCAGCGTCGCCATGAACTTGTGCTCGGACTCGAAGGGAATCGCGTCGATTCTCGGCGCGGCGGCGGTCTCGGCTGCACGGTCCATGCCGAGCTTGACGGCGAACGGGTAAAGCGCGCCCTCGGTCGGGTCGCCTTCCACTTTCCATTTGCCGTCTTCCTCGAACAGTTCGGCATCGTTGCACAGCAGCGATACGCGGCCCATCAGCCCGAGCACGTCCGGCACGGTGCCGAGCGGCTCGCCGTCGGCCCTGACCTCGCCCTCGCTGGCGTAGCCGTCGCCGGTCACGGTATAGGAGGCGTCCGCCGTCACGACAGAGGCGACCATCATCTCCATCAGCGTCAGCGTGCCGGTCTTGTCCGAGCAGATGCGCGAGACGGCGCCGAGCGTCTCGACCGCCGGCAGGCGGCGAATAATTGCGTTGCGCTGCGCCATGCGCTGCACGCCGATCGCGAGCGTAATCGTGATGAGCGCCGGCAGCCCTTCCGGAATGACCGACACCGCAATCCCGACGATGGCCTGAAACAGCTCGACGAACGTCATATGCCCGAGCCAGTGCCCCCAGGAAAACAGCAGCACGCTGACACAGGCGATCACGGCGGTAATCACGTAGCCGAACTTCTTGATCTGGCGCAGCAGCGGCGTCTCCAGCACGCTGACCTCGGCGAGCATCTGGTTGATGCGGCCGAGTTCCGTTTGGCTCCCCGTCGCCACGACGACGCCGGTTGCCCGGCCCGACAGGACCATCGTGCCGCAGAACGCCATGTTCCCGCGGTCGCCGACCGTGGCTTTGGCGGGCACCGGCGCGGTGCTCTTCTCGGCCGGGACGGACTCGCCCGTCAGCGCCGCTTCTTCCGTGCGCAGGTTCTTCGCGTCGACGAGACGCATGTCCGCTGGAATTCGATCTCCCGATTCCAGCAGCACGATATCGCCCGGCACGAGTTCATCTGCGGGGATCAGGCGAACCGCCGCGCCACGCAGCACGCGCGCCTCGGCGGACAGCATGTTGCGAATCGAGTCGAGCGCTTTCTCGGCGCGTCCTTCCTGCAGAAAGCCGAGCAGCGAATTGAGAAGCACGACGGCCAGAATGACCGAGCCGTCGAGCCACAGGCCCAGCATGAACTTGACGAAGCCGGCCGCGAGCAGCACGTAGATCAGAATGTTGTGAAGCTGCGCGAGAAATCGTGCGACCGGCCCTTTCTTCTTGCCCTGCGGCAGACGGTTCGGGCCATAGGTGGCGAGCCGCCCGCTTGCCTCTGCGGCATCGAGGCCGCGCGCGGAATCCACGTTGAACTGCCGCTCGATTTCGTCGGCCGGTAGCGCATGCCACGGCGCCGCATTCTCGACTGAACTCATCCTCGTCTCTCCC
>Ga0154001_1000454_pt1 | contig 12944 bp, 20 predicted proteins | sample TSNJ085MetaG_FD_104699 | JGI IMG/M metagenome (GOLD analysis project Ga0154001, IMG submission 104699) | Attine ant fungus gardens microbial communities from New Jersey, USA - TSNJ085 MetaG | ecosystem: Host-associated > Fungi > Mycelium > Unclassified | place: USA: New Jersey, Wharton State...
GCCTCCAATGGCGCTGCGAGGTAGAACCCGCGGCGCCTGGCGGAACTAGCGAAGCGAGCTCAGCTTCATCCCGCGTGCTGCACTACCGCGGTCCGCCGGCGATTCCTAGCCTGACCTGCGTGAAGCGCGCGGGACCCGGACGGCCGCCCATCGGACCTGAGCTGCGTGCCGTGCGCGTGGAGCCGGAGACCATGGTCGCCATCCTCGCGATCCAGGACGAGATGGGCGTGCCCCGCTCCGAAGTCGTGCGCGAGCTCATCAAGGAGGCCCTGGCCGCCCGCGCCCGCACTACCGGAAGACGCTGTAGCCCCCCGGGCCAACCATGCAGCCCACGATGATGAGCACGATCCCCCACAAGATCTGGCCCTGGAACAGCTGCACGATGCCGCCCACGACCAGCAGTACTGCGACGAGCCACAGCAGAAATGCCATGGCCAGGGGATGCCCAATCTGACGGGTACTCACACAAGAACGAGGGCCCCAGGGATGACCCCTGGGGCCCTCGTCTCTCGGGGACGCCGCTTTGCAGTCGCAGGAGCAAGCTTAACCGTGCTCGTGCCGGTCGGTGCAACAAGCGCAGACCAGATGCCAGTCGTTACCGTCGCGCGGACCGCCGACCAGCTGGACCATGCGGAGGTGGTGCACCTGCTGCTTGTCGTGCCCGACAGGGCAGCACGGCTCTTGCCTTACGACCTCGACCATGCGCAAAACGTAGATGCGGGGGCGCCAGGAATCGAACCCGGACCGGCTGGTTTGGAAGCAGCCGTGCTCGCCGTTACACCACACCCCCACGGGGCGGGTGGGTCACCATCGGCAGCTGAGCACGACGAAAGCTTCGCACGAGCTCTCGCCGGCGCGCCATAGACTTCCTCCTGCATGTTCGAGGGAGTAAGGACCCCCGGCGTCTGGCCGGGCCCGGGGGTCACCCCACAGATGGCCCGCCGGAGCCGATCCGGATCCACGTGCAACTCGACTTCTCTGAGTTCCATCCGCTCGACCACACCCTGCTCGAATGCTGCGGATACCCGGGCGGCTGGCGACGCCACCTGGAGTACCGCTGGGACTTCCAGTGGCGCGACCGGGTCCGCAAGCACACCAGCTGCCGCCTCGGGCGCCACCACGACGTCGTGGTGCGCCGCTGTGGACCCGGCGGCATCCGGGAGCTGGCTGAGGTCGTCGCCGTCAGGTGCCTGAGCTGTGGTCGGCCGGCGAACGAGGCCGAGTGGAAGGCGGCACTCGTCGACGAGCGCGAGCGAGGGCTGTTGTAGTCCGACGGAGGTGCCGGAAGTAGAGTTTCGGTCATGCCTCGTCGACCCCGGGACGTTGCGCCTGACGGTCTGAGCTGGCTTCACCTAGGCAGGCCGGAGGAGAGTGCTGATGGGCTTCAGCTGGACCATGACCTACGAGGCGCGTACCGAAGCCAAGAAGCGGTCGGTCGCCGACGCGGAGATCTCGCAGGTCATCGCCGACCCGGACGTCGATATGACCATCACGGGGGAGCCCCAGTTGCGCTGTATCGGCCGCGGTGGGCTCTACCTCGTCGTTGACCCAGAGTCGAGGACCGTCGTCACTCTGGCCGAGCAGGAGGCTCGCCCTCGCCGCGCCGCCACGGACGATGCCCCGGTGGGGATCAGGCGTCGACCGGTCGCCGACCGTCCCCACCGGGGAGTGCCCGCCGCGCTGCTCGCGCCGCCGGTGCCGCCGCCGGTCCTGCCGCCGTCGACCCGCGAGCAGAAGATCCGCCAGGTTGCCTCGCACGAGCTGCTGAACCTGGACCAGGCGGAGGCCCGGCTCTACGAAGCCGAACAGGCGACCCCGCGCCCAACTCCCCGTACGGTCAGCCCGCGGACGGGAACGGTACCGGAGGTAGGCCCGGTCCTGCCCTCGGTCCTCAACGGCACCCTGGCGCCACGCAAGCGAACCGCCCCGCCGCCTCCCCCGGCTCCTCGGCGCGTGCGGGTCGCCCCACCGCCACCACCGAAGGACAAGCTCGCCGGCGTCCATCCGGGCATCGCCGCCGGCGTGCGGGACGAGCTGGCCCGACTCGGCCTGGACGAGTCCCATGTCGTCGTGCACTCGCCGACGAACGTGGAGATCCGCCGACGCTAGTGCTCGGGCAGGCCCATTCGGGCCTTGAACCGGCGCTCGCATTCCGGGAACTTCTCTGGGTCATGAACCGGGGGCGGTGGTAGCCAGCGCATTAACCACTTCATCAGCGGGGGAGGAGGGGGCAATGGGTGGTGGCACAGGGCGCACAGTTGTACGGCCATAGCGCCAGAACCTCCTATCGCGGTGGAATTACCACTCCGTGTTGAGCGAGGCCCTCGCGCCAAGCTTCGTACATTTCGTCAGAACAGTGCGCCAGCGCGTCAACCCAAGTCGGCCATCGGTCGTGCTCGGCGTAGAAGTAGTACTGGTACTGCAGCTTCATCGGGTCGTGCGGCAGCTCGGGCTCGTGCACGATGCCGCACTCCATGCACGATCCATCCGAGGCGTCTACCGGCAGCAACGTCCAGGTTGCTGACTTCGGTCGCGGGTCGAGCGCATGCCGGATGGTCGGGGGGAGGACGGTCACCTCGGGCTCTTCGTCACTCATGGGGATGCCGGTTTCCGAGGTTGATCACGGCGATGTCCTCGTCCTCTTCCACGCCGGACTCGATGGCCAGCTGGACCGAGCACAGCATGCAGGTGACCATGTACTTGGCGCCAAAGGCATCCATCTGCGCCATCGTGCCTTGTTGGCGGGGGCCCACCATCACCACGCAATCACACCGGGAGCACTGCTTTTCGATGGACCCCTCGTACACCTGCAGGGTGCGCGCCAGAGCCGGCGGCGCGAACATGCGCAGCTGGTCCTGGCGCCATTCGTCCTTAGGGATGCAGGACACCACCGGATAGTCGACGTTCACAGGGCACCTCGAAAACAGCTCTCAGAAGAATGGTCAGGTACATCGACAGGGCAATAACAGAGCACGTTGATGCCCGCGCGCTCGGCACGGGCGATACGCACCCACAATTCGACGAGCTCACGCCGGTCGCGATCCATGCTCGTGTTCAGGCTGTCGATCTCGCACATGAGGATCCGCACGATGAAGCCCGGCACCGGCGCGCGGCGCCGGCGCAGGCGGGCGTGGTCGAGATCGGAGTAGCCGAGGAACGCCTGGCGCATCAGCGCCGTACGGATCAGCCACCACAGCTTGCCTGCGATCACGCGGGCTCGAAGCGGAACGGTGAGCCCCGATGGACGCTGGACTGCTCCAGGTGCTCGCACCGGCCGCCGCAGTCCTGCAGCCGGTACCAGCACGTCTTCGTGTAGGGCTTGGGCACGAACACATGGTCGAAGTCGGTCTCCGGCTCGCCGGCCGGTTCAGATGCCAGTGCTTCACGGGCGACGTCGAGCAGGATCTCGTCCTGGATCCCGCGCCAGGCACCCTCCATCATCCGGGCGAAGACCATGCGCGCCTCCTGGCGGAAGCGCATGCCCGGGTCCGGCTCGGCGCCGCCGACCCCGAGCGGCGGGGGACAGGCGCAGCGGCCCTCGATGTGCGCGATCGAGCCGACCGTCATCCGCGTCGCACACTCCGCGTGCTGCGGCCGGAAGGAGGCCACGAAGCGGCCGTCCGGCCCGAGGTCGCCGTGCGGCATGACCACGCCGGAGTCGTCGGCCAAGACCGGCTCGTCGCACAGCGCGCAGTGCTCACCGACCGGTACATCCACTCGCGCCGAGGGGTCCTCGCAGATCGGGGCCGGGTACTTCGGCGATGGCCATTGGGTACCGAACCAGCGTGTTGACATGAGCTCGCCCGCGTTCATGGCCGGGGATTCTAGGGTTACGTCGACTCGTCAGCGGAACCACGAGCCGACCCACGCCGCAAATGCGTAGAGGGCGATGGTGCCTACGAGCATGCCGATGCCGAAGTTGCGCAAGTGAAGTCGCCAGGCCCTGAGTGGGGTGAGCTCGCGGTACCGGCAGGTGCCGTCGTGCTGGTGCAGTCGCTTGGCCATCGGGCCTCCTGACAGTTGGAGCCAGCTCAGACCAGCATGGACCGACGGGCGAGCTCCGCCAAAGCTGGATAGGCCGCGTGGAGGACTTCCCTTACCACGCAGGTCCGACAACCACAGAATGGTCCAACAGCTGGGCTCTCGGTGTGTCCGCAGTCCTCGTCGCAGTACCCCTCGGTGCACGCCAGCGCGTCCTCGCAGGCATCGAGGTGCGACTCGGCCAGTTCCTGGGCCAGCCGTTCGACCTCGTGGTCGTCCAACCCAGTGAAGTTCATGCGCCCATCCTGACCGTCCCGGCGGCGCGGGCGCTGACGAACTGAGCTGGCTCAACAGCCGTGTACCTTGTCCGGCCTATCGTCGGGAGGACCCATGGAGAAGACCTGCTGCGCGCTGTGCGCCGGAGCCAGCTGGGAGGAGTACTTCGCCAAGCTCACCGCGATCATCGAGCGAGTCGGATGGGCCGTGCAGGGCGTCGGCGGATCGCCGGAGGACGGGGTCCTGAGCCACGCCTACACGATCGGACTGTCCCGGGCCGCGCACCCGGAGTTCATCATCTTCGGACTGCCCACGGAGGTCGTCCTGGACATCCTGAATGGGCTCGCGCGCCGTGTCGTCGCCGGCGAGGTGTTCACCCCCGGGCCTCCGCGACACGACATCGTCGGCAACGGCTACGCCGCCCAGCTGATCGGCGTGGCCGATCCCAGCGAGCACCTGCCGATGGCCCAGCACTACAGCCCGGGGCCACTTCCCGCCCTGCAGGTCGTGTGGCCGGACGCCTCCCACCGCTTCCCCTGGGACGAGGGCTGCCGCAGCCCCCAGCCTGTGCTCGGAGCACGCCCCCGGTCGTTTGGTCCGTTCGCGCCGGAGGGGTGACTTCGACGCGCCCCCAGGGCTAACCTGACTTCATGGGGAAGCACGAGAAGCCGAAGCCGAAGTGCGGCGAGTGCAAGGGGTCGGGAAGCGTCACTCAGGGCTCGAACGGGTCCTCGACAACGGTCACCTGTCCGATCTGCTGGGGGTCCGGTTCGGCGTGAGTCGGCACTACGCGCACCGGTGGCGCGGCCCGCAATGGTGGCGGGACCGCTGCATCTGCCTGCCGTGCATCTACCGCAAGGCGGCCGGGCGATGAGCGATCCGCTGGAGTGCCCCGACTGCCAGGGCAGCGGCATCAGCAAGGACTCGCTGCCGGGCCTGAACTTCTCCTGCCTGCTCTGCCGCGGGCAGGGGATGGTCGGCGGCGAGTACGGCGAACCGGCCGAGGAGCCGCCGCCGCCGGCCCTGGTCGACCCGATGAACGCCACCCCGGCCTGGGAGGAACCCGGCTGGGGTATGTCCGGCTGCCCGACCTGCGCGGGCGCGAAGCAGATCCTCACCCTCGGCGGGGCCGTCCGAGGGGGCGAGGCCACGAAGGGCGGCTGGATCCCGTGCCCCACCTGCGTTCAGCCCAAGAGCGCCTGACCACCATCATCACGACCGACGGCAAGCTCCTGGACGTGCGGGAGATGCTGGAGTGGGCCCGGGGAGTCGTGGCCACCAGCGACAACCCCGTCGAGCGCGGCCTGGCCACGACGCTGGAGGCCGCCCTGCTCGCACTGAATCCCCCGAGGACCTGCCAGGTCGTGGGAAACCCGCCTCAACCCTGGGACCAGGGCTACTGAGGAAGGACCGGCTTCCTCGCAAGGGTCGATCGAGCCGGCCCTTCCGGTGCGCGGGGCTGGGGTTGCGCCAACCATCTCTCGGCGTATCAGGCCGGGGCTCTACTCCTTGAGCTACCGCGCATGATGAGTGAAGACAGCTCCACTCGTCATGGAAGCCCCGGCGCGTGGAGGAGCCGGGGCTACCGCTGTGTGCTTACCCCATTCGGCTGATCGGCACACGGACCACAGCCCGTGCTCGCGCGACGCGGATGGTAGCGGGACCGCCAGCAGCGATCGAACGAACTGAGCTCGGCGGCACGAGTGGCTACGGTCTGCGGGCAAGAAAGCCCGAGGAGGTCGTCACCATGCTGCTCGAAACCGTCCGTCGCGCCGCCGAGTTCGCCCGCGACATGAAGTCCAGCTGGGTCCGCCACAACCACGGCGAGACCGACGACTTCGACCTGCGTCCGTTCGTTCAGGCGTACCGCGGTGGCGAGCTGATCGCCTGGGTCTGCGTAACCGACGACGAGGCCATGATGTCCGTGGCCCGCGGCGCAGCAGGCGGGTTCGACGCCGACATCCTCGTGGTGATCGCCGATGCCTGGTGCACCCGCTACGAGACCGACCTCCCCGAGCCCGCCAGCGCGGACGCGCATGAGGCGTTCCGGGCGGCCGTCGCAGCCGGCGAGCCCGACAGGGGCGAGGGCCTGTTCATCTCCGCCCTCAATCGCGCCGGCGACATCGTTGCGCTGGGCATGCCCTACAAGGTCGTCGACGGTGACGTGCAGTGGCAGGAGGAGCACCTGTACCCGGCCGAGGAGGCCGTCGAGGTCTCGGGCACCGTGGCCGAGACCCTGCGCACCATCATGGACGAGCCCACCATCAGCCAGCGGATGAACAGCCTGGGCATCAGCCACGCCCACTTCGAGCTGGCCGAGGAGGAGATGCGGGCCATGCAGGACGCGATCGCCGCAACCCAGATCTCCAAGACTGTTCCCAATTGCATGTTGTGGCTGAACTGCCCCCAGGGCACCAAGCGCGCTGAGACCCTCGCGCGCCACCTCCCGCCCGGCGTCATCGGCCCGAACTGACGACTCGTCAGTCGCCGTCGGCACGGAGCTTCGTCTTCGCCGTCCGGCGCTCCCGGCGATGCGTGCGCCGCTTCACATCTTTGACGGCCCCCGCTCGCTTGGTCCAGCAGTAGACCTTCCGCCACCCGGTGTAGACGTCCTGCTCGTCCCAACCCTTGATCGGCCGCCGGCCCATCGCGTGCCTGGTCATCGGCTCACCCCTCGTCTCGTAGGGATCTTCCTACCGCACGTCTAGGCGACCCGAGCCTTCTTTCTTCCCTGGCTGCGCAAGTCGAAGTAGCCAGCGTGATTACGGCGAGCGACCTGCCCTGGCGGCTGTCCGTCACGGCGGGCAGTGCGGGCAACTCCATGCCCAGCACGCCTGCGGGGTCGCTGGGCAAGTACATCTCCACCACCGCGTGGGACCAGGTCACGCTGCAGAACAACCTGTTCGACAACGTCTCCGGCGACGAGAACCTGGCCTTGGACCAGGAGTACCGGTGCGTCTTCGTCTACAACGCGCACCCGACCCTGACCCTCTACACCCCCGCCATTCATCTGGACTCCCAGACCGCGGGTGGCGCCGACATCACGATCGGCCTTGACCCCACTGCGAACTCCCAGCTGGGTTCCAGCTCCGCGCAGGCCGTCGCCATCGCAGGCGAGGACAGCGCGCCCGCAGGCGTGACCTTCACCGCCGCGGCGACCAGCCGTGCCACCGGCCTGTTCTTCCCCGACCTCGCGCCCGGCTACTGCCGCGCGGTCTGGCTCAAGCGCGCCGCGACCAACAGCCCACCCCTTAATCCCGACCAGTTCGTCGTCGCGCTGACCGGCGACACCGAGTGACCTGACGGGCCGTCAGCAGAACCCAATCCCGGAAAGGACCAGCTCCCACATGACCACCCCAGAGGTCACCAAGCGCAAGGTCACCATGCGCTCGATCTTCGCGACCCCCGACGGCACGGGCATCCAGGAGGCCGTCGACTACGTCCGCCCGGACTTCCTCGACGCCTATGTCGCCGATGCCCAGACCCGCTGGCAGGTCGTCGAGGTCAGCGACGAGCCGGACGCGGGCCCCGGCGGCTACCACGGCGCCACCTACGTCCCGGCGAACCTCGACGTCCCCAACGCGGGCGAGTTCTACGCCGCCACCGACGCCCCCGAGGAGGACTGACCCATGGCAATCCAGACCGCAGCGATGAAGAACATCCTGTCGGACGCCTACAAGGGTGCGGCCCTCTACGGCGCGGTCTACACCACCGCGCCCGGCGGCACTGCCGGTACCGAGCCGTCGGGTGGATCGCCCGCCTACGCGCGGAAGTCCCTGTCCTGGTCGGCGAGCTCCGGCGGCGTCACCTCGGCCACGGCCACCTTCGACATTCCGACGTCCACGACTCTCGTGGGCGCCGGCGTACACAGCGCGGTTACGGCGGGCACGTACTACGACGGCGCTGCCGTCACTTCGCAGGCGTTCGCCAGCCAGGGCACCTACCAGGTCACGTTCACCTTCACCGAGTCCTGAGTTCTGTATGGGCTGGGACGCGCACAAGAACCTGGCCGTCGCCACGGTTGCTACAGCGCCGTCTCCGGCCACATCCGGGACCTCCCTGGTCGTCACCAGCGGCCAGGGGGCCCGGTTTCCTGCCGTGCCTTTCAACGCCACCATCTGGCCCGCGTGGAATGCCCCCGACCCGGCCAACGCCGAGATCGTCCGGGTCACCGCCCGCTCGACCGACACCCTGACCATCGCCCGCGCCCAGGAGAGCACCACCGCGCGCACCGTCGTGGTGGGCGACCTCATTTCCGCCGGGATCACCGCACTGACCGTCACCGACATCGAGCGCATGGTCGGCGCCGCGATCCACACGCCGGTCTTCGGCGGCAGCGGGGCGTTCTGCGTGGTGCCCGGCCTGGTCTTCACCGGCTCCTCGACCATGGCCATGAGCGCCAACACCGACTACAACTACCCGATCGTCGCTGACGGTGATCTGACATTCGATCAGGTACTCGTCAACGTGGCGACGGCGGGCAGCGCGGGATCGACCGGCCGCATCGCGATCTACAACTCCAACACGACACTGCAGCCCATCGGAACTCTCATCGAGGACTTCGGGTCGTTCCTGATCGACACCACCGGCACCAAGACGATGACGCCGTCTGGCGGCTCGCGCACCATCCCCGCCGGGATGTACGTCCTGGCGCTCAACATCAGCGCCGCCGCCACCCTCAAGACCTACCGGGGCGGATTCACCTCGACCCCACTCGGCACCAGCCTCGCCGGCCCGTTCATGTACTCCCTGACCGTCGGCAGGACCCATGCCGCCTTCCCGTCCTCCCCAACGGCCTGGACGACCGGAAGCTCGAACAGCATCCCCATCGAGCACACCGTCGCCCTGCGAGTCACGGCGGTGGACTGGTGAAGCGCCAGGTCTTCTCGAACTCGATCCTGCGCGAGGAGTGGGACTCCGTCACCCGGCTCTACACCGCCTGGGACGAGACCGGAGCGCAGGTCACCCAGCGAGCGCTCACCGCCGACGAGGGTTCGGCCATCGACGCCGAGGTCGCGGCCACCTTGACCGACACCAATGAGGCCCAGCTCAAGACGAACCTCGGAGCCAGCGCGGTATTCGACGCCCTGCGCACCATCTCCGTCGGAACGGGCACCTTTGCCACCAACGCGACCCGTGACGCCGCTATCCGCGCCTGTGCTCGCGGCCTGGTCATCTTGATCCGCCTGACGCTGCGGCGCCTCGACTCGACGGACTGAGATGTTCGGGGCGTACTTCGGCCACGCCTACTTCGGCGGCAACGCGGGGATCCCCACCACTCCGCCGAACGGCCTCATCGGCGACAACAACATCGGCAGCGGCATCATCGGTGACCCGCTCTACCGAGTCCCGATCACCTTCTCCGGAACCGGCACCCTCGCCACCTCCGGCACCGTCACCACAACCGCCACCCTCAGCGGCTCCGGCGCCCTCTCGACCACCCGCATCGTCGGCGTCTCCGGCACGGCTGGCCTCAGCGGCACGGGCACCCTCAGCACCACCAGCATCGCTGGAGTCTCCGGGTCCGCGGGCCTATCCGGGTCCGGCAGCCTGACCGTCCTGTCCGCCCTGGTCACCGTCACGGGTACTGCCGCTCTCAGCGGCACCGGCACCCTGAGCCTGACCGGTGCTCCGGCCACCTCCGGCGCAGCCACCCTGTCCGGCTCCGGCACACTGACCGGCGCTGGAAAACCCGGTCTCGCCGGCGCCGTGAGCCTGACCGGCAGCGGTTCGCTAACTGCCAGCGGCACCCCCACGCCCGTCGTCACGACCAACCTGTCCGGCACCGGCAGCCTGGCCGCCACGGGCAGCCCGAAGCCGATCGTCACGCCCAACTTCACGGGCAGCGGCACGCTGACCGCCGCCCAGCTGGCGATCGCGGTCTCCGGCGCCGCGAACCTCACAGGCGTCGGAACACTGTCGGCCGTCGCGGACCTGATCGCCGTCTCCGGCTCTGCGGCCCTCGCGGGTACCGGCACGCTCACGCTCACCGGCACGCCAGCCACCGCCGGAGCGGCGAACCTGTCCGGCGCCGGCACCCTCACCACCGCCGGGACGCCCTCCTTCGCCCGTACCTTCAACCTCGCGGGCTCCGGCACCCTCACCGCAACGGGAACACCAACCCCGACCATCACGGCCAACCTCAGTGGCTCGGGCACCCTGAACGCGACGGGCGTCCCGACTCCCATCGCCGCCGTCGCTCTTTCCGGCTCCGGCTCGCTCACGAGCTCCGGCATCCCCTCGATCACCGGCGCCGCCGCCCTGAGCGGTACCGGTCAGCTCGCTGCGGCTGCCCAACTCGTCACCGTCACCGGCACAGCCAACCTCACCGGTGCGGGCGCGCTGACCGCAACCGGCACTCCCGCGTTCGCCCGCACGACCAACCTGAGCGGAACCGGAACACTCAGCACCTCCGGCACGCCCGCGTTCGCCGTCTCGGCCGCCTTCACGGGATCCGGTGCACTCACCGCGACCGGCCTCCCCGCCCCGGCCGCAGCCGTCAACCTCGCCGGATCTGGCGCCCTCAGCGCGACCGGCGTGCCGACGCCCATCGTCACGGTCAGCTTCACCGGTACTGGAGCGCTCACCGCTGCGGGCATCCCGTCCGTCACCGGGCAGGCGGCGTTCAGCGGTACAGGCACGCTGACGGGTGCTCAGAACCTCCTGACCGTCGCCGGAACTGCCTCACTCACGGGCACCGGCACCCTGACCACGACTGCCCTCGTTGCCACCTCAGGGGCCGCGACGCTCTCTGGCGCTGGTGCGCTCACGGCTACCGGCACTCCGAGTGCCAGCGGAGCAGCGGCCCTTTCCGGCACAGGAACGCTCACCGCCACGGGCACCCCGAGCCCTACAGCAGCCGTCGGCCTCTCCGGAAGCGGTGCCCTCACCGCTGCCGGAACGCCGAAGCCCATCGTCAGCGTCTCCTTCGCGGGAACCGGCACCCTCACGGCCACCGGCGTCCCGAGCATCACCAGCACCGCCACCCTGTCGGGCTCCGGGTCGCTGACCACCACGCAGAACCTCGTGACGGCCAGCGGCACCGCCGCCCTGACCGGCTCGGGCGCCCTGTCCACCGCTGCCCTGGTTGCCGTCTCCGGAACTGCAGTTCTGTCCGGCAGCGGCACGCTCACCGCCGCCGGCGCCCCGAGCATTCCGGGTACCGCAGCTCTCACGGGCACCGGCACGCTCAGCACGGCCGGAGCTCCGTCATTCGCGGTCCCGGTCAACCTCACCGGCACCGGCACGCTCAGCGCCACCGGAGCTCCGAGCCTGGCCGGCGCCGCCACCCTCACCGGGTCCGGCACCCTCACCGGCAGCGGGACCCCCTCGATCACCGGCACCGCGACCCTGTCCGGGTCCGGCTCGCTCAGCACCATCCAGAACCTCATCACCACTACGGGCACAGCAACCCTGACCGGTGCTGGCCAGCTGAGCACCACCGCCTTGGTCGCCGTCTCCGGTACAGCCGCCCTCACGGGTGCCGGCACACTGAGCGCCACCGGCACACCGAGCGCCACCGGCACCGCCGCACTCAGCGGCTCCGGAACGCTCACCGCAACCGGCGCTCCCTCCCTCGCCGTCACCGCGGCCTTCACCGGCTCAGGTTCCCTAACCAGCACGGGAATCCCACGCCCGGCCGTCACTGTCAACCTCGCCGGCTCCGGCACGCTGAGCGCTACCGGCGTCCCCGCCCCTGCGGTCACCATCTCGCTCACCGGCACAGGAACGCTCACCGCCACTGGCACCCCGAGCGTCACCAGCCAGGCGGCGCTCAGCGGCTCCGGCAGCCTGACGACCACTCAGAACCTTCTGACTGTCAGCGGAACCGCCACCCTGACCGGCAGCGGCACCCTCACCACCACCCGACTCGTCGCCGTCGCCGGCACCGCGAACCTCACCGGCACCGGTGCGCTTAGTGCCGTCGGCACCCCGGCCATCCCCGGCAGCGCCGCGCTCTCGGGCGCCGGCACCCTCGCGACCACTGGTGCGCCGTCCTACGCCGTCACCGCCAACCTGACCGGATCCGGCACGCTCACCGCGACCGGAACCGCCCTCGCCCTCGGCACCGGCAACCTGTCTGGCTCGGGCTCGCTCACCGCGACCGGGACGCCTTCACCGACCGCCGCCGTTGCCCTGTCCGGCTCCGGAGCACTGAGCGCACTCGCCGTCAGCGTCGCTGTTGCGGGAACCGGCATGCTGTCCGGCTCCGGAGCCCTCACCGCCACCGCCAACCTGGTCACCACCACCGGGACCGCGCCGCTCACCGGCACCGGCCAGCTGTCCACCACGGCCCTCGTCGCTGTCGTTGGTCAGGCCGCTCTCACCGGCACCGGCGCGCTCACCGCCGCAGGCGCACCATCCTTCGCCCGACCGGCAGCCCTCACCGGTACCGGCGCGCTCACCGCCGCAGGCACCCCTGCTATCCCCGGCACCGCGACCCTGTCCGGCTCCGGAACGCTCAGCAGCACTGGCGTACCTACGCCCGCCATCACCGCCAACCTCACGGGCACCGGCACGCTCACCGCCACCGGCACACCCTCGATCGCGGGCGCCGCCACCCTGATCGGTACCGGCACGCTGACCAGCACCGGTACGCCCGCCTTCGCGATCACGGCCAACCTCACGGGCAGCGGCAGTCTCGCCGCCTCGAACCAGCTTTTCGCCGCGACCGACGCCACCCTGAC
>Ga0154001_1000456_pt1 | contig 12912 bp, 8 predicted proteins | sample TSNJ085MetaG_FD_104699 | JGI IMG/M metagenome (GOLD analysis project Ga0154001, IMG submission 104699) | Attine ant fungus gardens microbial communities from New Jersey, USA - TSNJ085 MetaG | ecosystem: Host-associated > Fungi > Mycelium > Unclassified | place: USA: New Jersey, Wharton State...
ATTGACTCTCCTCCAATAGTCACTGTTAATTTTTAGCACTGCTCTTTTTAGATCTTCAAAGGTAGATATATCTTTCTTGCTAAAGTACAGCTCTTCACTAATCCTCTCTAGTATTATATCCTTGACTACCTTCTGTAAAGAATGGTCCTTCCATCTAATTCTATTCTGATATTTTGCAAATTGTATGAGATAAGTCATGGCTTTTTTATTATATGGAAACAGGATTGCTATAATGGTGTTTTTATTGTTATTCTCTGAAGTATAAGATCCAAAAATGTTTGACAACTTTTGAATGAAAACAGACCAATTCTCAAGAAAATCAAAATCTTGGAGAGGATCTAGCTTGTTGATAAAAGGTTCAAAGTAGTCCAATGCTATTCCCCTCAGGTATGAAATGGCAAAAAATTCTTCTCTGTGTCTTTGATGAACTTTCTTTTGCAAGCTCTAAGATAAATCTAATACTGAAATATAAAGGCTCAAAGATTGTTAGCATTGCTTCCACTAAAGGTATCTGGTTCCCTGATTCCTCTAAGCTTCTTCTGAGTATATAGTATAGATTATATTACAAACTTTATTTGGACCATAACTCCAGGAATACTTGACTAATTTTGACAATCTCAATAGCCACCAAAATTTCTTAAGGAGACCTTCCAAAAGGTACCAAAAATGTCTCAAAGTGATCAGTATTCACTGAATTATTAGCAGATCAGTTGGTGATTACCAAGTTACTACATGCTAAATTACTAATATCTCAGAAACTGCTTGACATAATCATTTGCTTCAATGACCATTGTAAAGCTCTCTTTAATGCTCTTTTTTCAGTTATAAATAGATCCTGAGGCAATAAGATCCCATAGAGATACAAGGTTCTCAATGTTTGTATATAACACTGATCTTTACTCATAGATTATCATCTGTCCTTGAATAGAACAAAAGACTGCCCTAAGATGGTTATGTTATCTCTATTTCAAGAACAATAGCACTCCTATATATTGAACAATAGATAGTGATTATGTAGTAGGCTATTCTTGTGTACAACCACTACAATTATATATTGAAGGACTATATATCTGAGAATAAACCTCAGACTTAATAACATCTTTTGCTACTGTCTAAACTTTGCTTTTTTGAGCCTTTTGATTATTAAATCATTAACTCACAAATCAGTAAGTGGCCATTTGTAATAGACTGTTTGGTCAAGTTCAGTAAAGCTGTTCTAAGCTCAAGATTAGAGATATCTGGAGCTGGACTAGAGGTTAGTTGTCTGATTGGGTCTGGTAAAGGCAAGTCCTAATTCTCTGTCTTTTCTTCAAGCAGATGTTCTTTTAGTATATTGTCTAGAGAGTTCTATAATGACTGTCTCTAATTGTAGATATAAGAAGTAGTAAAAGGTTATTTTATTAAAATAGCTATAGTTTTGGGGGAACTTCATCTTACTAATGTCCTGTATGCCCCAGAGGCTAGTTATATACTTATTTCCATTAGTTGACTTGATAAAAAAAGATTTTTCAACAACTTTCTCAAATAAAATATGTACTATCTATAAACCTAATAGTAATTGAGTTAGAAGTATTTCCAAGTCTTATTATATACTGTACTAAGTAAATTATATAATACCAGATCTTGAAGATTCTGGAACTGTGGCAGCTATTCAAAAAGTCATTCTAGAATACCTTTATTATTATCTTGGCTATGTTTCAACAAATATAGCCCATTGTCTTATTTTAAATAATCTTGTTACAGGTCTTTATATTGTTTTCTTATCAAAAGAAAATATTCCATTTTTCTGTAAACTATGTGTTTATGCTAAGACAACTTATAAGTCTGTTCTGGAGGAAAAAGAAAGGAAGAAAGCCAAAGAATTCAGAGAAAAGATTCATTCTGATGTCTGGAGTCTAGTACCAACTGAAATACTTGGAGAAAAGTGATACTATGTTATCTTCATTGATAATAGCACCTAGTTTACTAGTCTTACACTTATGAAAACAAAAGATGAGACATTCTGTGCTTACCAAGATTTTGAAACCTAGACAGCAACTCAACTAAAAGCTACTATCAAAATACTATATTTTGATTGCAGTAAAGAGTATTTTTCCAGTCAATTCACATTCTACCTTAAGTCTAAGGGTACTTACCAGAAATTAACAGTTTATAATACCACTGTTAAGAATAAGATTGCAGAACATTGCCATTATATCATTAATAAACATGTTAGAGCATTATTTTATAGATGTGATATTCCTAACTCAAGACATCTATAGGAAGAAGCTATGAGACATATTATATAGCTTCTAAATTGAATATTAACAAAAACACTAAATAGAAAAATATCTTACAAAGTAGTCTTTGGAAAGAAACCAGATTTGAGCACTATCAGAGAATAAAAAGAAAAAGTATAAGTAAGGACTAAAGATAGAGACAAGCTAGGAGACCAGATAAAAGAAAGCAAATGAATAGGTATTGATAAGCTATCAAAGGGATGTAGGATCTATTTGCTAGAATAAAGAACAGTAACAGTTGAAAGGATTGTCTACTTTAATAAATGTAAGACCTCAACAGATGCTTAGATCAAAGAGGAGGAAAATAAACTAATTATAATCAATACAAGGTCTATAGATCAAGTTTCCAAACTATTATCAACATCTTCTTTAATATCTGCTCATATGTCCACTCCCAATCTACCAAAGGCTAAGTCTTCAAGATCTAATATTTCTTCTAGTAATATTAGCAACAACAATAACAACAAGCTCTTTTTTATTCCTGAATTCCAAGAGAAAAGAATTTATAAACTTTCATTCAAAGTACATGAAATCTGTAATAGAAAAGCTATTGGAGCAATACTGTTTTGACTCTATGGCTTAAAGCTTCCAAAGATTAGTGAAAGCAACATTGATAGTAAAGGAAAAGAAATAAAAGATCAGATTGGTGATGGAAAGGAGAAAGTATATGTAGTAGGTATAGATTAGGTTAATAAATCAGTATTGGTAATAGAAATCACAAATACTAAAGCTCTCAAATCTTATAGCTTGGCTGAGGCTAAAATAAGACTGAACTGGCTTTTCTGGAAGCAAGCTAGTGCTAAAAAGTTGCAGATACTAGAAAAGACTAAGATATAAAAGCTAGTGGACTTATCTGATAGTGCAAATATTATGATAAACCCCTAGGAGATACAGAGGAATATGATGAATAGAGAGAAGATTTTTTCCTCAATGATTACTGTAAAATTGATTATCTTGAAAAAGACAGATATAAATGAAGATTCAATTCATTGGATGAATAAGAGAGGATAGAAGAACTGGACCACTGCACTCAATAACTATAATTGGCTGACACAAATAGTAACTACTAATTAGGATCTTTAATGGATCCAGATCTAAAAAAACAGACAGTACTTAAACCTAAAGAAGGACTAACCTGAATAAGAACTATAACAAAAGAACACTTAAACAGATTCACAGACAATTACACTCCTAAAACAGACATTGGTAGTAACTTGAACATTAACAGTCACAGACAGTATTATCTACTTCTCTATTAGAATAGATTAGTAGAAATGTTCATAAATATATCTAGAAAGAGTAAAGAACTCTAAGTTCTTCTTTTCTTTCTTTCTTTTCTAAATCTCTGGTTTAAAAGAACACTTCAAGAAAGTATTGTTATAATTGACAATCATCTCTGGAGTGAACATTGATTAGAAAACAACTGGATATACTTTTGTTGAAACACTTTAATAGGATATCATTTGGGAAGTGATAGTACAAGAACTATTAGTTATGTTTAGGCAACAAATACACTTGAAGTCTAAGTTATAATAGCAAATCTCATTGGTTCAACTTGGGTATTCAAGATAAAAAAAGATACTATAGGTACTGTAGCACAGTACAAGACCTGTCTTGTTGTACAAGGTTTTTACTAAGTCTCTAGTATTGACTATTTTAACATCTTTGCTCCAGTTGCTTATTTCTTATCAATTCATACTGTTCTTGCAATTGCTGCTGTACTTGACCTTGAAATATACTAGATCAACATTAAAGAAGCTTATCTGTTAAGGTATGGACTTAGGACTGAAGCTCTAATCCCAACTAGTAACAATTGAAAGAAAAAAACTCAATAGAGTTCTCTGTTGGATTTCTACTACTACTTATACAAATATCCCATGGTCTGTGCACCTATTTTCCATGGTCACAAAATTATTACTAATAACTATATATTTCTTACATAATACTGTTCCATACTATTTATATCTTCCTTGTATTGTATTACTAGAGATTCTCTATCAAGTTGATAAATATATAGGAGATATTTTCCTTTTTTGGAGCCAGTTTATAACATTATCTGAATAGTGTTCTTACTAAAGACAAAGTGGTTTATATATATTAACTGCTTGGTTTGCATTCCATCAACTTCCCAAAGTATATTTATCATGACACAGTCAAAATAGCTAAGTCATTATTTATTTTCTTTTTCTTTTTCTTTTAATTAGGAAACTGAGAAATGACTAAAAGAAATATACAGGAGTCCATAAATAGAAGTAAACACAGGATATATATAAGTAGTGTACTATAATCAAATAAGAACTCTATTGAGTTCTCCTTGTCAACTTAGACTAGGAATAGTTCTAAGACGTCTCAGTCTAAGTTTTTACACCAGAACTCAATTCTATATCTAGAATACCATTTGCCTTAGACCTTGCTCATCCTTATTCTTATAACCATCTTAACCCTCGACCAGTAGTTACCATGATCACTAGTTATCTCTATATATAGCCAGGCCCTTGGCTTAAGGGGACTTGTCAATCAGTTAGGGATGTTATGACACAGCCAAAACAGCTAAGTTATTATTTATTTTCTTTTTCTTTTCTTTTCTTTTAATTAGGAAATTGGTGGATGTGTGAGATGGAATAACCAAAGAGAGATGCATGGAAGTTTGTAAATAGAAGTAAATACAGAATATGTATAAGTAGTGTAACATAATCAATGAAAACTCCATCGAGTTTTCCTTGTCAACTCAGACTAGGAGGGTATCTAAGTCATCTCGGGCTAAATTACTACAAGGGATTGACAGTAGAAGCACAATACCAAGCTCAGATATTGTATCTAAGACCTGACCTTGCAATTGAGCAGTGCTCAGTAGTTTACTTGTATTCCTTTCGTTCTATAAACCTTGTGCTGAAGTCCCATTGTGGGCTGTACATGCAGAGGAGTAATGCCGTATCTTTAGGAAGGTATTTAGGTTAGAGATCCTCTCCTCAGGATGATAGTATAACCATAGTATTAGGGCAGTAGTAAGTAGGGTAGTAGGTGTCTAGCTGGATGAAGATCTTGTACCCCAGTAGACATAACATTAGTAAGATTACTCCTATTTTGACTTCTCTGGAGATGTAGTACCATATCTCTGGAACAATACAACTCTCTTATAGGCAGTATGCTCAACCAATAGTGTGCCCTAGCCAAACTAAGGGCAGAAATAGAGAGAAGGGAAGGAAGAATGTATTGGGGGTATAGAAAGTTTGGGTACCTGGCCTGTAACTGTAGGAATATGAGAGAAACAAAAGGGAAACCAGTTCCCTAGAATAGATTTGAGGTGATAGCAAGTAAAGTGATGCAATATAGAGTGAGGGAGGAAGCAAAAGTAAGAAGGCAGGAGACAGTTGAGGAAGGGGTACAATGTTTCAGATGTCAGAGAGTAGGACACTACAAATAGAAGTGTTTAAATATTAAGGTGGAAAAGGAAAGGAGAAGTGAGGAAGTGGTATATGCAGCTAGTCTGCAAAAGGCATAGCAGGAGAAAAGACCAGTGTGCTCCTTGTGGAGAAAGGTGCAGAAATACAGTGGTGCATGGGGAATGCCTCCAAGAAGTGCAACACTAGAGCAGAGAGAGTGGATGACCAAATAGGAGGTTGTGACATTTGTGAAGTGTGAAGGATGCAACTACAAAGGTACCAAGACATATAAAAACCAGAGGCAAGGGTTTGTTTCTGGTGAACAATTAAGAAATGTGTGGTACAACAGTTGTCTCAAAGCATAGAAGTGGAGAGAGGACACAGCAGGAGAGAGAAGAGTAGTTGTCGTAAAGTATAGTCAATGTGGAAGGAAAGATATAGTTAAGAAGATACCAGAGAAAGATAGGAAGAAAATCTTGTGCCCAGAGTGTGGGACAGGAAAGAAGTAGCTATAGTGGGACTGGAGAGTAGCAGCGTACTCTAGAAAGGGAGAAGTGCAGCAAAGCGGCACAAGAAAAGAAGCTCCAAAAAGCACAGAGAAAGAGGAGGATAGACAAAGAGATATTAGGAGAATATTCAAAATGTTAAGAGAAGTATAGTTAAATATAGGGATAGAAAAGGTAGATATGTATAAAGGCATAACTATAAAAGTACTCCTAGATAATAGTGCAACAGAAATGTTCATGCATAAAAAGATGGTAGCAAAATACAGGTTTAAGCTGCAAAAGCTAGAAAGACCAGTAACAGTCAAAAATGTAGATGGGACAAACAATAGTAGAAGGGCTATTACACACCAAGTGGAAGTAAACGTGTACTACAAAAACTATATAGAAAGGATGAGAATGGATATGTGCGACTTGGGAAAAACAGATGTAATATTGGGGATGCTGTGGTTGCAAGCACACAACCCAGAAATTAATTGGAAAATAGAAGAAGTCAAGATAACAAGATGCCCTCCATTATATAGGAAAAATACAAAACTGGAAAAGGGACAGAAAGCAAAGAAAGGAAAGAGAGTAGTGATACTAGAAGAAGAAAAGGTAGTAAGATAGGTAGTAGAGGATAAAGAGAATTGGGGAAGAGAGAAGAAGATTGAAGCAGATCATAAGAAGATCAAGGAGATAGTTCCACAAAGGTTTCTAAAGTGGAGAAAGGTGTTTGAAAAGGTAGAATTGGAAAGAATACCAATGAGGAAAATTTGGGATCATGCTATAGATCTTAAAAAAACATTTAAACCATGAAAGAGAAGAATTTACCCTTTATTCAGAGATGAAAGAGAGGAAGTTCAGAACTTTATAAATGACCAACTGAGAAAAGGGTATATTAGACCATCAAAATCCCCTCAAACATCACCAGTATTCTTTGTAGGCAAGAAAGATGGGAGTAAGAGGATGGTAATGGACTACCATAACCTAAACAACCAAACAGTGAAGAATAACTATCTACTTCTGTTAATCATGGACTTAATTGACAACATAGGAAGTAAATGAGTATTTATGAAAATGGATCTTTGGTGGGGGTTCAACAATGTAAGGATTAAGGAAGGAGATAAGTAGAAGAGAGCGTTTATGACCCATATAGGATCCTTTGAACCGACAGTCATGTTCTTTGGAATAATGAATCCGCCAGCCACATTTTAAGCAATAATGAATGAAATTCTGAGAGATATGATTAATGAAGGAAAAGTGGTAGCCTTTGTGGACAATGTGTTAATAGAGACAGAAACAGAAAAAGGACATAATGAAATTGTAGAAGAAATGCTGAAAAAATTGGAAGAAAATGACTTGTATATTAAGCCAGAAAAATGTGTGTGGAAGATACAAAAAATCAGGTTCCTGGGAGTTGTTATAGGACCTGATGGGATTGAAATAGAGAAGAAAAAGGTAGATGGAGTACTAAGTTGGCCAGAGCCAAAGAATGTAAAAGACGTCAGGAAGTTTTTAGACTTCACTAACTACTACAGAAAGTTCATCAAAAACTTTGCTCAAGTAGCAAGGCCAATGAATGTGCTAACAAGAAAAGATGTAAAGTGGTAGTGGAAAGAAAAGCAGCAGAAAGTGTTTGATGAGCTCAAAAGGATCTTTACAACTAAACCAGTACTGGCAGTCCCAGATCTAGACAAAAAATTCAGGGTAGAGACAGATACTTCAAACTATGCTACTGGAGGAGTATTATCAATGAAGGGTTCCAACGAGCTGTGGAGACCAGTTGCTTTTATTTCTAAATCTCTAAGTGATACAGAAAGAAACTATAAGATTCACAACAAAGAAATGTTAGCAGTAGTCAGATGTCTGAAAGCATGGAGACATTTCCTAGAAGAAGCAACAATGAAATTTGAGATTTGGACAGATCACAAAAACCTTGAATACTTCATAAAAGTACAAAAATTGAATAGAAGACAAGCTAGATGGGCATTGTATCTATTAAGGTTCAATTTTACATTAAAGCATGTTCCAGAAAGTAAAATGGGAAAGGTAGATAGCTTAAACAGAAGGCTGGACTGGGAAGTAGAAGTAGAAAGGAACAATGAGGATGAGACATTGGTAAAACCTGAGTGGTTAGAAGTTAGAAGAATAGAAAGGGTAGAAGTGATTGTAGAAGGAGTGAATTTGTTGGAGAAAGTAAGAAAGTTGAAGGTAAAAGATAATGAAGTAGTCAAAGTAGTAGAAGAAATGAAATGAGTGGGAGTAAAGATGCTGAGAGACAAAGAATAGAGAGAAGTGAATAGTATAATGTATAAGGAGAGGAAGGTATACATATCTAAAGATGATATATTAAGAGCAGAAATAATTAGGCTACATCACAGTACACCAGTAGGAGGACATGGAGGACAATAGAAGACAGTGGAGTTGGTTACCCAAAACTTTTGGTGGCCAGGAGTAACTAAGAAGGTGAAACAATATGTGGAAGAATACAATTCCTGTTAGAGAAACAAAAACTGCACAGAACAGCTAGTAGACAAATCAATGCCCAATTCAATACCTGAGAAACCTTGGATGCATATATCAGCAGATTTTATCACCAATAGTACAGGAATATGACTCAATCTTAGTGGTAGTAGACAGATTAACAAAAATGGTCCATTTTATCCCTACTACAGATAAAATATTGGCAAAAGGGCTAGCCAGGTTGTTTAGAGACAATGTGTGGAAGCTGCATAGGTTATCTGAGAGCATCATCTCTAACAGAGGACTACAGTTTGTGGCAGAAATAATGTAGGAGCTGAATAGAATGTTAGGAATTGAAAGTAAACTGTTGATGGCATTCTACCCTCAAACAGACAGGCAAACAGAGAGGGTTAATCAAGAACTAGAGCAGTACTTAAGAATGTTTATTGACTATAGGCAGGAACAGTGGCTAGATTAGTTAGAAACAGTAGAATTTGCTTACAACAACAAAGTATACTCAAGTACCAAGATGTCACCTTTCAAGGTAAATTATAGACAAGATCCTAGAATGGGGTTTGAAATGAGAAGGAAAGGAAAATACAAGGGGGCAGAGAAATTTGTAATAAAAATGAAGGAGGTTTAGGAAGAAGCAAAAGCAGTGCTAGGAAAAGTGCAAGAAGAAATAAAGAAATATACAGATAGAAAGAGAGCAGAAGTTGACAAGTATAAAGTAGAAGACTTAGTAATACTAAGCACTAAGGATCTGAAATATCAGATGGTCAGAAGGAGAACAGAAAAGCTAACAGAGAAGTTTGTAGACCCTTATAAAATAAAGAAGATTGTATTATCAAATGCAGTGGAATTAAAACTACCTAGTACAATAAAAATACATTTGGTAGTCAATGTCAGTAGAATACAAAAATATGTAGGGCAAGTAAAAGGGCAGAGAAAGGAGCAACCAGCTCCAGTCATAATTAAGGAAGAAGAAGAGTGGAAAGTAGAGAGAATCCTGAATAAATAGTAGATACAAGGAAAGGATAAGTACTTGGTATGATAGAAGGGATTCATAGCAGAATCAGATACTTGGGAAGGAAGGGAAAACCTAAAAAACACAAAAGAGACAGTCGAAGAATACAAAAAGAATACCAACAAGACATGGAAGATATAAGACAACAAGAAAGGGAGAAAGAAACCTTTAGAAGAGGAGAACTGCCAGAATGATTTATAGCAAAAAGGCTATTTGGGTGGTCAGACAAACAATATGACAAGGAATATTGGGGAAAACTGGAAAGAAATTGGAAATGATAGAAAGAAAAACAAACAAGAGGATAAAGAACTATGGAAACAATAAAAGAAGAAGAAGAAGAAATCAAGTAGGAAAGCTCAGGGCTCAAGGAGTGGATAGAAGAAGATGACAATAAAATAGGGAACATTTACAATCTATACTACAAACTATAAAAGTCCTTGGAATAAGGAATCTTGAAAGGGGGATAGTGTCATGACACAGTCAAAATGGCTAAGTCATTATTTATTTTCTTTTTCTTTTTCTTTTTCTTTTAATTAGGAAACTGAGGAATAACTAAAAGAGATATATAGAAGTCCATAAATAGAAGTAAATACAGGATATGTATAAGTAGTATACTATAATCAAATGAGAATTCTATCGAGTTCTCTTTGTTAACTCAGACTAGGAGTAGTTCTAAGATGCCTTAGTTGTTATCAATAAACAGTGAATGTCCTTAGCAATCACCCTAGGTGGATGTTCAAGAAGAACTCAATGGAGTTCTTTGTTAGATTACTGCTCTACTTATACTACTACTACAGTGGCTGTATCCTAGAGTCCCACGATCACATGTTCTTTCCAGAATGTTCTATGATCACCTGACCTTATCATGTAATTTGACTTACTGAGTCTCCACTCTATTTATATCCTTACTCCATTGTATGCTTTGAGGTTTTGGATTAAATGTTCAAATATATGGAAAACCTTTTCCTATTTGGGGCTCTCATAACATTAGTCTAAGTTCTTACAATATCTGTTATCTCAAAAAGACTTTCTATAGCCTGAAGTAATCTGGTCATTAATAGTATTAGTATTTTTGCAAAATTATAGAAGCTCTTGACTTCACTTGTTGTGATATTGACCAAACAGTGTTTTTTCATCATGATCAGAGTAGACTAATAGTTGTACTAGTTTATATCAATAATTGTTTACTTGTTGCAAAGACAAAAAGTACTATCAATGACTTTAAGACAAATATTGGAAAACATATTACTATTACTAACCTTGGTAAAATTCACTAGCTTCTAGGTCTCAAAATTTATCATGATTATCTAAATCATACCTTATACTTTTCATAACAATTGTATATTGACTTTATCATCTGTCAGTATAGTTTTAAAGACCTCAAGCTACTTTCACTTTCTATAGATCCCAACATTTGTCTCACTTCCTTTTCTATTTTATCCTCTACTCTCAAAATTAGTTATATAGCTCACATCCCATACCATGAGGCTGTAGGTTCTCTTATGTATGTTGCTCTTGGAACATGTTCCAATATTACATATACTGTTCAAGCTGTTTTTCATTTTAGCTCTAATCCATCAGAGGCTCATTGGAAAGCTGTTAAGCAGATCTATTGCTATTTCTTAGGAACCAAGAATCTCTGGCTTTATTATAGTAGAAAGACAAAGGAATTGGTTGATTATACTGATACTAATAGAATTATAGCTAAAGATTGTCATACTATTTCTAGGTATATATTTATGCTCTATAGTAGGACTATTTTATAGTCTACTAAACAACAGAAGATTGTCTTACTGTTTACAACTGAGTCTGAGTATATTGCAGCAATATATGCTATAAAAGAAGCTCTATGACTTTGTTCACTTCTTCAACAGCTCTTTGATATTGATCTCTCTACTACCACTCTCTTTTCTGACAATTAGTCTGCCATTGCACTTACAAAAGACTATTAATATCATATATATACAAAGCATATTGATGTCTGTTTCTATTTTATTCAATAGGTTATTGAAAATAGATTTATTTGTCTTATCTATTGTTTTACTACTGAAATAGTTGCTGATACTCTTACCAAGGCCCTACTATCACCCAAGGTGAAACTCTTTGCCTATGAGCTAGGTCTAGTACAGGTTTGAGAGGAGGTGTAGAAAATAGAGACTCATAGTGCAAACTAGCACTAGTTCCAGGGTCTTTTTTATAAATTCATTTCATGCTGCATTTTGAGACTATTATGTATTTGCTACTTTCAGCTAGTCTACTAATGTATGTGTAGACTATTTATACCTAGTAGCTTACTCTTGTATACCTTAGTTATTGTTCTAAACACTAAGGTTATTAGCTTTCACATCTTTCAATATAACTCTTCTGAAAACCTTAACCAGACCCTTTGTAGAGAGGTGAAGAGATATCAAATATTGACTTAGGCTCAAGATTGAAATACATATTCACCCTTGTAGTCTAGAGTCTTAACAGTTCACTTCAACTTGAATGTTCTAATCTTATAGTTAGTTTAGAAGAGAAGAGAAAATATTGTCTTCTATACTGACTTGCTATAAGGGCAATATCAGACTCAAGGCCAGAGGTTATACTGGAAAACTAATAAGAGTCCTGGAAGCTAAAGTGATATTCAAGTAAGGGTAGATCTACTGATACAAGCTTCTATATATACTACTAGAGGTAGTCTATGTACAATTATATGAGCACTAACACAACAATACCAAACATTCCTAATATAGTTATAGGCTATCAACCAAGTACAAACCAGATAAAAGGAAGATAGGAAAAAGTGAACATGTACTAAGAGATCCAGACCCTAAATAAGAATAGATCTATCAATACTTACTAAGCACACTCCTAGGGTATTCCCTTACACTTGCTTAGCCTATAAGATATTGGTGTTTTGGGTTTCCATTCTCTCTATGTAGTCCAGGAATGATGTGGTAATGTTGGATTTTATTAATAGGGTTCTCTACAAGTTGTTGTTAGTACTGGTCTGGGTGCATCTTCTATTGTTAGCATTGGAGTAGCTGTTTGTATTATAGTTTAACAGAGGGTTTAGTTGCAGTGTGGGTTGTATGGGGGGAAATTCAGTATATTCACAGACTCTTCTATAGGTATTACTATTGTTGATGGTAGTATGTGGGAGAAAAGTGATTGGAAAAGAAGAGTTGCTATAGAAGTATTGAGAGGAAAAAAATAATCAATTAATTAAAATAAATAGAAATAAAATAAATAGAAATAGAAATAGAAATAATAAAATCTGGTATGTGACATTA
>Ga0154001_1000461_pt1 | contig 12843 bp, 7 predicted proteins | sample TSNJ085MetaG_FD_104699 | JGI IMG/M metagenome (GOLD analysis project Ga0154001, IMG submission 104699) | Attine ant fungus gardens microbial communities from New Jersey, USA - TSNJ085 MetaG | ecosystem: Host-associated > Fungi > Mycelium > Unclassified | place: USA: New Jersey, Wharton State...
TGTCTTCACCGTCCTGATCCTGTTGCTCGCCGTTGCCGCTTCCGGCGTGCTGACGCACGCGCTGCCGTTCAACCTGCCGTTGCCGCTCGTGCAGATCGCGATCGGCGCGCTGCTCGCGTGGCCGCGCCTCGACCTGCACGTCAGGTTCGATCCGGAAATCTTCATGCTGCTGTTCATTCCGCCGCTGCTGTTCGCGGATGGCTGGCGCATCCCGAAGCGCGAATTCTTCATGGCGCGCCGCGCGATCCTGATGCTCGCGCTCGGCCTCGTCTTCATGACGGTGCTCGTGGTCGGCTATTTCGTGCACGCGCTCGTGCCGGAAATCTCGCTGCCGGTCGCGTTCGCGCTCGCCGCGGTGCTGTCGCCGACCGACGCGGTCGCGCTCTCGGGCATCGCCGGCAAGGGCAAGATTCCGGGCCAGCTGATGCACATCCTCGAAGGCGAGGCGCTGATGAACGACGCATCCGGCCTCGTCGCGCTGAAGTTCGCGATCGCGGCGGCGCTGACCGGCGCGTTTTCGCTGCGCGACGCCTCGGTCAGCTTCGTGATTATCGCGCTGGGCGGCCTCGCAGTCGGCGCGGCGGTGAGCGCGATATTCAGCTTCGTGTCGGCGCGCTTCCTCTCTCTCGTCGAAGAGGGCGACCCCGCCCCCGGCATCGTGATGACGCTGCTGATTCCGTTCGCCGCCTACCTGACCGCCGAGCGCTTCGATCTGTCGGGCATCCTCGCGGCGGTGGCGGCCGGCATGATGATGAACTACGCAAGCATCGCGAATACGTGGCAGGCGACCTCGCGCGTGCGGACCACGAGCACATGGACGATGATCGAGTTCGTCTTCAACGGCATGGTGTTCATCATGCTCGGGCTGCAGTTTCCGCACATCCTCGGGCGCGCGCTGCTCGACGCGCACGAGACCGACGACGCGCAGGTCGCGCTGCTGATCGGCTACATCGTCGCGGTGGCGTTCGCGCTCTATGCGATGCGCTTCGTGTGGGTATGGCTGCTGCGCTGGTTCGCAAGCCGCGGCGCGGCCAAGCAAGGCGTCGCGAACGCGGTGCCGGGGCTGCGCATGGTGTCGATCACGACGGTGGCCGGCGTGCGCGGCGCGGTGACGCTGGCGGGCGTGCTGTCGCTACCGGAGCTGGTGCCGAACGGCACGCCGTTGCCGGGGCGCGATCTGGCGATCTTCATCGCCTCGGGCGTGATCCTGCTGTCGCTGCTGGTGGCGGTGGCTGCGTTGCCGCTGCTGCTGCGCGGCTGGCGGCGCGGCAAGGACCCGCACGCGGCCGAGGAAGCGCTCGCGCGCACGCTCGCCGCCCAAGCCGCGATTCGCGCCATCGACGATATTCACGATACCGAGTGCGCGGACCTCGAAGAATCGGCGCAGGCGTATGCGACCGACGTGACCGCGCGCGTGATGGACCTGTACCAGCGCCGCCTCGCGACGCTCGACTGCGAACAGGAACCGCGCGAACTCGCGCGGCGCGCCGACGCGCTCGAATTCCACATGAAGCTCTCGGCAATGCGCGCCGAACGCAAGGAGTTGCTCGAATTGCGCAGCAGCCAGCAGATCAACGACGAGACGCTGAACAAGCTGATGCGCGAGGTGGATCTGTTGGAGACGGCGCTGACGGCGCGCAAGAGGTAGCGGCTCGGGCGCCTGGGTGACGGCGGCGGCCGTCGGGCCGCTCGCCGGTTCCGATATCGGCAAGGCCGGCTGTGCGCGCTGAGCGGCGCGGGCCGTCGCCGACGGCGAGCGGCAGCCAGCGCCGCCGGCACCACCCAGAAGAAGCTCAGGCCACCGGCCCTTGCGTCGGCTTCCTTCTCAGAAGCGCATACAGGATGATCGCGCCGAACGTCGCGGTGCCGATGCCGCCAAGCCCGAAGCCGCCGAGCTTCAGCGAGAAGTCGCCGGCGCCGAGCACGAGCGTGACGGCCGCGACGATCAGGTTGCGGTTATCGGAGAAGTCCACCTTGTTGACGACCCAGATGCGCGCGCCCGTCACCGCGATCAGCCCGAACACGACGATCGACACGCCGCCCAGCACCGGCCCCGGAATCGTCTGGATCACCGCGCCGAATTTCGGAGAGAAGCCGAGCACGAGCGCGATCAGCGCGGCGATCACGAACACCAGCGTCGAGTAGATTTTCGTCACCGCCATCACGCCGATGTTCTCGGCGTAGGTCGTCATGCCGGTGCCGCCCGCGAAACCGGACACGATCGTCGCGAGCCCGTCGCCGAGAAACGCGCGGCCGACGTAGCGGTCGAGGTTCTGGCCCGTCATCGCGCTGACCGCCTTGATGTGGCCGAGATTCTCGGCGACGAGGATCACCGCGATCGGCGTGAGCAGCGTCATCGCGTGCGAGTCGAACACCGGCGACATGAAGTGCGGCATGCCGAACCACGCGGCGTTCGCGACGACCGCGAAGTCGATCGGCTTGCCCATGCCGAGACCGTTGGTGACGATCGCGTAGATCGCGTAGGCGAGCAGCAGGCCGATCAGGATCAGGAGACGCTGCAGCATGCCGCGCGTGAACACCGCGACCGCGCCGACGCACAGCACGGTCACGAGCGCCATCCACGAATCGAAGTTGCTGCCGCTCACGCCGTGCACGGCGATCGGCGCGAGGTTCAGGCCGATCACGCAGACGATCGCGCCGGTCACGACCGGCGGCATCAGCGTTTCGATCCAGCGCGTGCCGACCGCCGAGACGATCAGCCCGACCACCGCATACGCGACGCCGCACGCGATGATGCCGCCCAGCGCCACCGGGATGTTCTGATTCGCGCCGTGGCCGCCGTAGCCGGTCACCGCGATCACGAGGCCGATGAACGCGAAGCTCGAACCGAGATAGCTCGGCACGCGGCCGCCGACCAGCACGAAGAACAGCAGCGTGCCGATCCCCGACATGAAGATGCACAGGTTCGGATCGAAGCCCATCAGGAGCGGCGCGAGCACGGTCGAGCCGAACATCGCGACGACGTGCTGGATGCCCATCGCGAACATCTGCGGCCATGCGAGCCGTTCGTCGATGCCGACGATGCCGCCCTCGGCGGCGGCAGGCTGGCGGCGCCAGCGGGGGAAATAGGATTCGGCCATCGCGGGGGTTCTCCTCTTGGTCGGCTCGGTGTGGGTGGGGTATGCGCCGCACGGCGGCATCTCTCGCGCGGGCGGGCGGGGTCCGGCAAAGTCACGCGCGAGTTTACGGAGCGCAATCAGGACTGGCAAGCGCCGTCGGCGCGCGCCTCAGCTTACGCCGCGCCCGTCCGTGGCCGGCGTCGCTGCGGCGCCGTTCGCCGCCGCCGTGTCGGCCGACGCGCGGTCCATCATCACGCGGTTGCGGCCCGCATCCTTCGCGCGGTAGAGCGCCTCGTCGGCGGCGTCGACGAGCGCGCGGCGCGTCGCGAGCGCCGTGCCGTACGCGGTGGCCGCGCCGACGCTCACCGTCAGCACGTGGTGCACGCTCGCCACGTGGCGGCATTGCAGCGCCTGCACCGCTGCGCGAATCTGCTCGCCGATGCACCGCGCGCCGGCCGAGTCGGTGTCCGGCAGCAGCACGGCGAACTCTTCGCCGCCGTAGCGCGCGGCCGTGTCGCCGGGGCGCCGCACGTTTTGCGCGATGCAGCGCGCCACGCCGATCAACGCTTCGTCGCCGGCCGAATGGCCGTACAGGTCGTTGAAGTCCTTGAAGTTGTCGACGTCGATCAGCAGTAGCGAGAGCGGCCAGCCGTTGCGCTGCGCGCGGCGCCATTCCTCGCCCACGTGTTCCTCGAACGCGCGGCGGTTGTTCAGCCCGGTCAAGCCGTCGGTGCGCGCGAGTTCGCGCAGCTCTTCCTCGGCCGCGCGACGCAGGCGCAACTGGTACGCGAACAGGATCGCGAGCGCGATGATCGTTACGTCGAGCCCGGCGATCAGCGTGCCGATGATCCACGCGCGCCGCCGCCATTGGACGTAGATGTCGTTGGTCGACAGCGCGACGTCGAGAATCAGCGGATAGATGTCGATATGGCGGAACGCGTACCAGCGCTCGACGCCGTCGATCGCCGCCGTGCCGAAGAAGTCGCCGCTCGGCTGCTGGACGAAACGGGAATAGTTCGCGGTGCCGGTCAGGTTGATGCCGATCGTTTTCAGATCGTAAGGACGGCGCATCAGCATCGTGCCGTCGTTGAGCATCAGCGCCATCGAGCCGCTCGGCCCGAGCTTCATGCCATCGAACAGGCGGTGAAAATACGTGAGGCGCATGGTGCCGACCACCACGCCGCCGAAGCTGCCGTCCGGCTGCGTGATGCGCCGGCTCAGCGCGATGCGCAGGTCTTTATCGCTGACGCTACCTTCGGGGCCGAACGGATGGCTGATGAAGAGGCCGGCATCCGGCTTATCGCGATGCACCTTGAAGTAATCGCGGTCGGCGAAATTGCCCGGCTGCGGCTCGGTCGTACGCGAATCGAAGCGCACGTTGCCGCGGGCGTCGAGCACGAACACCGAGCCCATGTCCTTCGCGCTGATCGAGCCGTCGAACAGCACCATCTGGCGAATCGTCGGCGGCAGTTCGAGCACGCCCGGCTGTTCGAGTCCGTCGATCACCGCGCGCAGCGACAGGTCGTAGATCTCGAGATTGCGCGACACGTCGCGCTCGACCAGCAGCGAGACGTTGTCGACCGAGTCCTGCGCGCGCCGCAAGGCGTCGTCGCGCATCTGCGCGAGCAACCAGACGGCGATCGCGAGAATCGCACCCGCTAGCACGATGCTGATCGCAATCACGGCGTTCGGTCGGCGCGTCACCATTTGCTGTTCGTTTTAAACCTGCGCTCGACCACGCGCGTGAACGGTATTGGCCGCGTCCCGCGCGAATCTCCGGAGTACGCGTCCCCTGAACCGGTAGGGTAGCAGACGCGAGCGCCCGCCATGACGCGAAGAAGCATGATTTTGCGAACTGGCGCCGGGGCCGGCCGTGGGCGGCAAGCGCGCCAAGCCACGCAAAGGCCGTGCAAGGCCGCGGCGGCCCGCCGTCGGGGGCTTCGGGCGACCGTCGGGCCGTTTTCGGGCCGTTTTCCGGCGCTCGCCCCGCCACCTTCCAGCCGCCTGACTGAGCGCCTTCCGGGCCGCCCGCGCGCCTGTCCGGCCGCCGTCGAATTATCCGGATAGCGAATGCAAATTGGCCGGATAGTTCGCCTCGCCACTTGGGTATTCAATCGAGCCTGTCACGTTCAAACGATTGGACACAAGGAGAGAGACCTCATGAGCGAAAAGCGTAGCGCCAGCCAATGGCGCGAATTCGTTAGCGGCTGTCTGGACTTCCGCCCGGCGGAAGGCGTCTACCGGATTGCCCGCGAAATGTTCACGGAACCCGAGCTGTTCTCGCTCGAGATGGAGTACATCTTCGAGAAGGCCTGGATCTACGCGTGCCACGAAAGCGAAATTCCCAACAGGAACGACTTCCTGACGATGCGCGCGGGCCGCCAGCCGCTCATCATTTCGCGCGACGGCGCCGGCAACCTCAACGCGATGATCAACGCGTGCCAGCACCGCGGCGCCACGCTCACGCGCATGACGAAGGGCAACCAGTCGACCTTCACGTGCCCCTTCCACGCCTGGTGCTACAAGAACGACGGCCGCCTCGTGAAGGTGAAGGCACCCGGCGAGTACTGCGACGACTTCGACAAGTCGGCGCGCGGCCTCAAGAAAGCGCGTATCGCGAGCTACAAGGGCTTCGTGTTCGTGAGCCTCGACGTCGACGGCACCGACACGCTCGAAGACTATCTCGGCGACGCGCGCCTCTTCTTCGACATGATGGTCGCGCAGTCGCCGACCGGCGAGCTCGAAGTGCTGCCCGGCAAGTCGACCTACACGTTCGACGGCAACTGGAAGCTGCAGAACGAAAACGGTCTCGACGGCTATCACGTGAGCACCGTGCACTACAACTACGTGGCGACCGTGCAGCATCGCATCGAATCGAATGCGAAGAACGGCGGCAGCGGCGAAAGCGCGAGCGGCACGCTCGACTACAGCAAGCTCGGCGCCGGCGACCACGAAACCGACGACGGCTGGTTCGCGTTCAAAAACGGCCATAGCGTGCTGTTCAGCGACATGCCGAACCCCGAAGTGCGCCCCGGCTACGCGAGCGTGATGCCGCGCCTCGTCGACGCCTACGGCCAGGGCAAGGCCGAATGGATGATGCACCGGCTGCGCAACCTGAACGTCTACCCGAGCCTCTTCTTCATGGACCAGATCAGCTCGCAGCTGCGCATCGTGCGGCCGCTCGCCTGGAACAAGACCGAGATCATCAGCCAGTGCATCGGCGTGAAGGGCGAGTCGGCGAAGGATCGCGAGAACCGCATCCGCCAGTTCGAAGACTTCTTCAACGTGTCCGGCATGGGCACGCCCGACGACCTCGTCGAATTCCGCGAGCAGCAGCGCGGCTTCCAGGCACGGCTCGAACGCTGGAGCGACATCTCGCGCGGCCATCACAAGTGGGCCAGCAGCGCGACCGCGAACACGACGCTGCTCGGCATCGCCCCGAACCTGACCGGCACCGAACTGACCCACGAAGGGCTCTACGTGAACCAGCACGGCACATGGCGCGACACGATCCTCAAGGGCCTCGACCAATCCATCGCATCGCAGGGAGAACAGGCATGAGCCAGCTCCAGCACGCCATCGAGCAGTTTCTGTATCTGAAAGCCGATCTGTGCGACCGGCAGCAATGGGACGACTACCTCGAACTATTCGATCCGCAGAGCGTGTTTCACGTACCGCAGTGGGATTCGGAACACGTCTACACGACCGACCCGAAGCAGGGCATGTCGCTGATTTACTACTCGGACCGCTCCGGTCTCGAAGACCGCGTGTTCCGTCTGCGCACCGGCAAGTCGGCCGCGTCGACGCCGCTGCCGCGCACCATGCATCAGATCAGCAACGTGCGTCTGAGCGAGCGTGCGGATGCGGGCGTCGAGGCCAACGTGAACTGGTCGACGCTCTACACGCGCCACGGCTCGACCGACTACTTCTACGGCCGCGCGGTGTACGACCTGCGGCCGTCGGGCGATAGCTGGAAGATCACGCGCAAGCACGTGCTGCTGCTGAACGACCACATCAACGCGGTGCTGGACTTCTACCATCTGTAAGCGGGAGCACGACGATGAAACATAAAGTCGCATTGAGCTTTGCCGATGGCAAAACCGCGTTCTTCGACGTGAGCCCGAACGAGCTGCTGCTCGATGCGGCACTGCGCCACGGCGTGAACATTCCGCTCGATTGCCGCGAAGGCGTGTGCGGCACCTGCCAGGGCCGCTGCGAATCGGGCGACTACACGCTCGATTACGTCGACGAGGAAACGCTCAGCGAGGCCGACCTCGCCGAGCGCAAGATCCTCTCGTGCCAGACGCGCGTAAAGTCGGATGCGTCGTTCTATTTCGACTTCGACTCGACGCTGTGCGAAGGCGCGGGCACGAGCACCGTGTCGGCGCGCGTAGTCGGCGTCGAACTCGTGTCGGCGACGACCGCGGTTCTGCGTCTCGATGCGAGCGCGCATGCCCGTCAGCTCGATTTTCTGCCGGGGCAATACGCGCGCGTGAAGGTGCCCGGCACCGAGGACTGGCGTTCGTACTCGTTCGCGAATCATCCGAATACGCGCAACGATTTGCAGTTCCTGATTCGCCTGCTGCCCGACGGCGTGATGAGCAACTACCTGCGCGAGCGCTGCAAGGTCGGCGACACGGTCGAATTCGAGGCACCGCTCGGCGCGTTCTATCTGCGTCAGATCGAGCGTCCGCTCGTGATGGTCGCGGGCGGCACGGGACTCTCCGCGTTCCTCGGCATGCTCGACGAGATTGCGGCGAAGCGCAATTGCGTGCATCCGGTGCATCTGTACTACGGCGTCACCAATGCGGCCGACCTGTGCGAAACCGGGCGCATCGACGGCTACAAGGCGAGCATCGAGGGCTTCGCGGTCGAAACGGTCGTGATGAATGCCGTGCCGGAATGGTCGGGCAAGACGGGGCTGATCCCTGAACATTTCGACCGTTCGTTCCTCGAAGCAAATGGCTTCGACATGTACGTGTGCGGCCCGCCGCCGATGGTCGAAGCGATCAAGACCTGGCTCGCCGAGCAAGGCATTCAGGACTACCGGCTGTACTACGAGAAGTTTGGCGAGAGCAACGCACGGTAAAGTGCGTGATGTGACGCGGGTTCTTCCGTCGCGCTCCCGCTGCGGCTCTGTTTGCAGTTGTGTTTGAGTGTGTGTTTCTTTTGCGTCCCGTTCCGTCGTCGCAAGGCGATCGGACGGGACGATTCCATTTGGCAAAACGCTGACGGCGAATGCGCGAGTGTCAGGCGAACTCGCGGCCGGCGAATCAGCCCCGCTTCACTGGCACGCGCGCCGCGCGCTTGAGCGTATCGGACGGCGACTCGCCGAACATCGCCTTGTACTCGGTCGAAAAGCGGCCGAGATGCGACATCCCCCAGCTCAGCGCAACCGATGAAATATTGCGCACCGAACGGTCTTCGAGAATATCGCGCCGCACCGATTCGAGCCGGTAGCGCTTCAGATAGGCAATCGGCGCACAGCCGAAATACTGCCGGAATCCGTCGAACAGCTTGAAGCGCGACACCCCCGAGGCGCGCTCGATCTCTTCGAGCGTGATCGGCTCGCGCGCGTTGTCGTGAATGAACTGGCGCGCCTTGATCAGGTAATGCGGCGGCGTCACGGCCGACGCATTGGCGAGTTGCGCCGAGTAGTTGTGCGGCTGCGACAGCAGCAGCCCCTTGAGCAGCGTCAGTTCGAATTCGCTCGACATATAGAGCTGCCCGAGCGCCCCCGCGCGTTCCATCTCGCCGGCGAGAAACTTGACCATGCGCCACCACGTGCCCTGCTCGCCGGCCGCCGCGTCCATGTCGGGCTGGAACACGAGCGGCGCGTCGAGCGGACGTTGCAGCATCGTCTGCAGCACCTGCTGAAGCGCGGCGCGCGGAATCGCGACATGCAGCTTGCGGCAATTGCCGGTGATGGCCAGGTCCTGCGACTCCTGCGGACTGACGATCAACCCGCAGTCCTGATCCGACAGCCATGTCTTGCCGTGCGCGGCCAGTTCCTGCTGCCCGACCATCGGCAGGCTCACGCTATAGCAGTTCAGCGGACTGTTCTCGCGCACCGCGACCGTGACGTCGGTGCCGTACTCGACAAAGCCGAGCGTCGTCGCCATCGACCGCAACACGGTGCCCGACTGGTGAAACCGCAGCCGCTCCGGCCGGCTGACCTGCAGACCGTGCGGACCGCAGATCGAAGCCATCCATTCGCGCGCGCCGTCCAGGTCGCTTAGCGCGGCGCGAATATCTCGACTGACGGAATCCGGTATTGATCGCATGGGTGGAAACGAACTAGCCGGCATTCGCGCAGCGACGGGTTCGTTCGTCGGGAGGCAACCACAAGCGCGCGAAACCGGGGAACGAAGGGTTTCAGCAAGACTACCTCAACCTCGGCCGATCGGCGTAAACGAACACAAACAAACGCTGCACAGCGATGGAACCGGACGAAGCCCCCCGCGCTCCTCGACTTCAACGCCCGCCCCGCTGCAATCAGATCGAAAGGTCGGGTTTTCATCATGCGCCTAAATAGAAGCAAGGCCGCACAATTTTCCACCTCCTTCAGCCATCGCGGGCAAGCGTGCGCAAAAAATTCCGATCTCTATCAAGTCCGGCGGCATCCGATCCGATAACCGGTAAATGGGATGCCCTCGCCGGTCAGCGCTCACGCGCAATGCCTGCCGGGGTATGACGTCAAGCCGTCGGGAAGTACGGCGTCCTCGTAGAAACGTTCCCATGTCCGGACCTGAGAGTCCATACGAATCGCTCGATGTTTCGTTATTGGAGAGAATAAAAGTGATCCTCAATCGCCTCACCATCAGAAGCAAGCTCATTGCCGGCTTCGGCATGCTTTCCTTGATCGTCGTCACCGTCTCCGGGCTTTCGCTGAAAGCGCTAAGCGACTCGACCGATGGTTTCACCAACTACGTGCACGGCATCAATGCGCGCGCGGACATGGTCGTGCAGGTGCGAACGGCGATCGACCGGCGCGCGATCGCCGCGCGCAATCTCGTGCTCGTGACCAAACCCCAGGACGTCGAAATAGAAAAGGCCGACGTGATGCGCGCGCACGAAGACGTGCAGGCGCACCTGAAACAGTTGAACGAGATGATTGCGAACGCGACCGATACGTCGGAGAAGGCGCGCAGTCTCATCGCCGAGATCAATCGCATCGAGGCGGCGTATGGTCCGGTCGCCACGCGCATCGTCAATCTCGCGCTCGCCGGCAAGCGCGACGACGCGGTCACCGACATCGACGACAACTGCCGCCCGCTGCTCGCCCAGTTGATCCGCGCGACCGATACCTATGCCGACTACACGCGGACCCGCCAGGAGCAGTTGATCAACGACTACGCCGAGCACTATCAGAATCAGCGCAATCTGCTGATCGCGATCTGCCTCGCCGCCATCGCGCTCGCGATCGTTTCGTGCTGGCTGATCTCGCGCGCGGTGACCGGACCGCTCGGCTTTGCGATCGACGTCGCACGCACGGTGTCGCAAGGCGATCTGCGCACGCGCATCAGCGCCGACGGCCACGACGAAACCAGCAAACTGCTCGGCGCGCTACGCGAGATGAACGAGCGGCTCACCATCATCGTCACGCGCGTGCGCGACAGCAGCACGAGCATTGCCGGCGCGGCACGCCAGATCGCGGCGGGCAACATGGACCTGAGCCAGCGCACCGAACAGCAGGCCGCCTCGCTGCAGGAAACGGCGTCGAGCATGGAGGAACTGACGTCGACGGTCAGACAGAACGCCGATAACGCGCAGCAGGGCAGCACGCTGGCGGCGAACGCGTCGTCGGTCGCGCAGAAAGGCAGCGTGGTGGTCGGCCAGGTCGTCGACACGATGCAGCAGATCAGCGATAGCTCGACGAAGATTGCGGACATCACCGGCATGATCGAAGGCATCGCGTTCCAGACCAATATCCTCGCGCTGAACGCGGCCGTCGAAGCGGCTCGCGCGGGCGAACAGGGACGCGGCTTCGCGGTGGTCGCGAGCGAAGTGCGCAGCCTCGCGCAACGCTCGTCGAGCGCAGCCAAGGAGATCAAGGATCTGATCGCGAACTCGGTGGACCGCATCCGCGACGGCTCGGCGCTCGCCAGCGAAGCGGGCAAGACGATGAGCGAAGTCACGCAGGCCGTCGCGCGCGTAACCGACATCATGGCGGAGATCGCGGCAGCATCGAGCGAACAGAGCCGCGGCATCGAGCAGGTGAATCTCGCGATCACGCAGATGGACAACGTCACGCAGCAGAACGCCGCGCTCGTGGAAGAAGCCGCGGCCGCATCGCGCTCGATGGAAGATCAGGGGCAGCAGTTGAGCGAAGCGGTGGCGTTTTTTCAGGTGGTGAATAGCGGCGGGATGGGGGCGGGTGCTGCGGCTCCGGTTTATGGGTCTGCGCATGCGTCCGGTCATGTTTCGGCTCATGCTCCGGCGTTGGCTCAGCGTAGCGCGATGCCGAGGCGGGAAGCGTTGGCGACAACGCAACGGGCCACGCGAGCGACGGGCGTGGCGCCGGTCGCGGCATTGGTGGGGGCGAATGGTGTGGGGAGTTCGGTTGGGGTGTCGGCGGTGTCTGTTGCGAGCGCTGATGACGGGTGGGATAAGTTCTGAGTGAGGTTTGCCGCGCGGTCTGCCTGAGGAGTTAGGGATCGGTGCGGCTCCGCGGCAACGCGTTGATAGGCGGTTGCCGATTTCCGTGTGTAGAAGTGCAAAAACCGGCGCGAGGCCGGTTTTTGCACTTACAGGCGTTAACAAAATGAGTTCTTCAGTTTTCGCCAACAGATGATGCAGCAGGCGATTTTCATGAAGGCTTCGTGGATAAACGCAAGGCGTTCGAAGCGGATGCGCAGTCGTCGAAAGTTGTGAAGCCATGAGATGGTGCGCTCGACAACCCAGCGGGTTTTGCCCAGTCCGCTGCCGTGCGGCTCGCCGCGTCGGGCGATTTCAGTGGCGATGCCGACTGCGTGTAGCGGACGGCGGTATTTGTCGTGATCGTAGCCCCGGTCGCCCTGAACGATGCGGGGCTTCGAAAGTGGCCGACCTCGCTTGCCGGCAATGGGCGGGATGGCGTCAACCAGCGCGTGAAGCTGGGTGACATCGTGGCGGTTGGCGCCGGTGAGAATTACCGCGAGCGGGATGCCCTGCGCCTCGGTAATGAGGTGGTGCTTTGAACCTGGTCGCGCGCGGTCGGTGGGATTCGGACCCGTTTTTGACCTGCACCCACCGCGCGGATCGAAGAGGAGTCGACAACGACACGCGACCAGTCAATCCGGTCGGCTTCGCGTAGCTTTGCGAGCAGGACCTCGTGTAGTCGGTCCCAGACACCGGCGGCCTGCCAGTCACGCAGACGGCGCCAGCAACTCATGCCGCTGCCGCAGCCCATCTCGCGTGGCAGTAGGTCCCAGCGCAGGCCCGTCTGCAGGATGAACAGGATGCCTGTAAGCAGCGCACGATCATCGAGTGGCTTGCGCCCTGGATAACGGCTTCGCCTCGGTTTTGGTGGGGGCAGCAATGGTTCGATGAGTGCCCAAAGTTCGTCGTCGAGTATGGGTTTAGCCATGGCCTTTTCGTCGTCGAAACAAGGAAAAGGTTAACAGGAATCATCGAGAGTAAACAGCCCCTTTGTTCATTTTGTTAGATGGTATGGACGCCTCCCCCCGGCAACGGGTAAGGGAAGCCAGGCGACAGAGCGCATCTGCAACTGCCTGTACAGTGGATGCGTCGTGCCCATCAGCTCACGCAGGAGGTTTCCAAA
>Ga0154001_1000463_pt1 | contig 12798 bp, 9 predicted proteins | sample TSNJ085MetaG_FD_104699 | JGI IMG/M metagenome (GOLD analysis project Ga0154001, IMG submission 104699) | Attine ant fungus gardens microbial communities from New Jersey, USA - TSNJ085 MetaG | ecosystem: Host-associated > Fungi > Mycelium > Unclassified | place: USA: New Jersey, Wharton State...
ACCTTGCGCGCCGCGCAGCTGCGCGTCGATCTCACCGCCGGGCGAGCCCGACAGCAGCCACTGGTAAAGCCCCTGCGTGGCCAGTTCGCGGGAGCGTCGGCGTGCGCTCCTCATGCCTCTTCCTCGTCGTCTTCGTCTTCTTCCTCGTCGTCGCCGCCGAGCTGTTCCAGCGCGACCGCGAGATTGGCCATTTCCACGGCCACGCGAGCGGCGTCGCGACCCTTCTCGGTCATGCGCGCGACAGCCTGCTCGTCGTTCTCGGTGGTCAGCACCGCGTTCGCGACGGGGATGCCGAAGTCGAGGCCGATGCGCGTGATGCCCGCGCCGCTCTCGTTCGAGACGAGTTCGAAGTGGTACGTCTCGCCGCGAATCACCGCGCCGAGCGCGATCAGCGCGTCGAATTGCGCGCTTTCGGCGAGCTTTTGCAGCGCCAGCGGGATTTCCAGCGCACCCGGCACCGTGACGAGCAGCACGTCTTCGCCGGTCACGCCGAGGCGTTCGAGTTCTTCGATGCAGGAGTCCGCGAGGCCGTTGCAGACGGGTTCGTTAAAGCGCGCCTGGACGATGCCGATGCGCAGTCCGTCGCCGTCGAGATTCGGTTGGTATTGTCCGATTTCCATGTGAATTCCGTAGTTGATGAGTGGGCGCGTGGAGGGCGCGATCAGCCTTGCGGGGCCTGCGTTTTGCTGCCGGGCATCGGCACGAAGCCCGTGACTTCGAGACCGTAACCCGACATGCTGCCGAGCTTGCGGGGATTCGACAGCACCTGCATCCTGCCGACGCCGAGTTCGCGCAGAATCTGCGCGCCGACGCCGTAGGTCTTGAAATCGACCGGCCGGCGCTTGAGCGCGTCGGCTTTTTCCTTCGAGTCGAACGCCTTGAATACGTCGATCAGATGGTCTTTCGAGTCGCCGCAATTGAGCAGCACGATCACGCCGAGGTCGCGCTCGGCGATCTCTTTCATGGCCGCGTCGAGCGTCCACGAATGGGTCGATTCGCCGACTTCGAGCAGATCGAGCACCGACAGCGGCTCGTGCACGCGCACCGGCGTGTCGTGCTCGGGGCTCGGCGTGCCGCGCACGAGCGCGAGATGCGGCTGGCCGCTCGGCTGGTCCAGATACATGACCGCGCGGAACGCGCCGTGCGCCGTTTGCATGGTGCGCTCGCAGATGCGCTCGACGATCGATTCGGTGCGGCTGCGGTAGTGGATCAGATCCGCAATCGTGCCGACCTTCAGGTTGTGTTCTTTAGCGAATTCCAGCAGGTCCGGCAGGCGTGCCATCGTGCCGTCGTCCTTGATGATTTCGCAGATCACCGCCGCCGGCGCGAGACCCGCGAGCGCCGTGAGGTCGCAGCCGGCTTCGGTATGGCCGGCGCGCACCAGCACGCCGCCGGGCTGGGCCATGATCGGGAACACGTGGCCCGGCTGCACGATGTGCTCGGCTTTCGCTTCCGGCGCGACCGCGGTGGCGATCGTGCGGGCGCGGTCGGCCGCCGAAATGCCGGTGGTCACGCCTTCGGCCGCCTCGATGCTGACCGTGAACGCGGTGCCGTACTGCGTGCCGTTGCGATACGTCATGAGCGGCAGGTTCAGCTGCTTGCAGCGCTCCTGGGTCAGCGTCAGGCAGATCAGGCCACGGCCGTAGCGGGCCATGAAATTGATCGCTTCCGGGGTGACAAACTCGGCGGCGAGCACGAGATCGCCCTCGTTTTCGCGGTCTTCTTCGTCGACGAGAATCACCATCCGGCCGGCTTTCAGTTCGGCGATGATCTCTTGGGCGGAGGCGAGCGTCATGTTGGGGGAGACTTTTTCGGGAAAGCGCGTATTTTACGCCACGCGCGTGGCCAAGTCGACTCCGCCGGACGACATAGGCCGATTAGTCGACTGGCAGCGGGTCGGCCCGCGCTGGGCCTTTCCTGATGACTGGATTACACGGGCTGTCTACTTTCTGGCCGACTTCGTTCGCACCGGGGCGGGGGCGTCATGGGGGCCGCAACTCGGACGCGCTTCGAACCAGGTCGGGAGATTCACGGTCTCGGGCTCGCCCGGCGTTTCGAGGTGCGCAAGCAGGATCTGCGCGGCTTTGGCGCCAAGCAGCGAAGCGTCGCGCATCACGGTTGCGATGGCGGGCTGATGGAACCGGCTCAGCGGAACGTCGTCGCAGCTGACGAGCGACAGATCGGTGCCGAGCTGCAAGCCGAGCCGATGAACCGACTCCAGCGCCCCTTCGAGCAACTGGTTGCCGCCGAGCACGATGGCGCTCGGCGGACGTTTGGCCGAGAGCATGTCATCGAGCGCCACTTTGCCGTGTTCTGGCGACAGCGTTCCGTGATGCACGATCAGGTCGCGCTTCACGCCGAAGCTGTCGAAGGCCGCTTCCATGGCGCGAATTCTCTCCCGCGTCGGCCGTACGTCGCGCCCCACCACGAGGCCGATGCGCGGCGGCACGCGGATGTCGGCTGTGCAAATGCAAGAGCCCGGGGGCGCGATGCCGCGCTCCCGGGCTCTCTTCGTGCATGAACCGCCGACTACCGCTTACACGGCCACCCCCATGGCCGGATCGCTGACGCCGTCCTGGCCGTTTTCCAGGCGGCCCGCAAAGCGGCGCATGAAGTTAGTGTTGCCCGATCCGTTCGCGGCGGTGGGCGCCGAGACCGTGAAGTCGTACCAGTTGTATTGATCCGACAGCGTCCAGTACGGCTCGACCTGCATGCCCGGGTCGATCGTATAGGTCCAAGGGCCATCCGTCCGGTAGGCGTTGGCCGCGACAGTCACGGTGATGGCCGCCGAGCCGCTGTTCATGATCGTCAGATAGACGGCATCGTTCTGGTGGTCGTAGCACACGCGTACTTCGGGATTGGCGCCGCTCGCGATGTCGTTGACGTTGCCGGTGAATTCGCGGTTGTAGCCGTTCGGGCCGCACACCCACAGATCGTAGTTGCCGGCGTTGTTCTTCACGGCCGCCCACGCGTCCGAGATTTCCTTGCCGGCTTCCACCGTGTAGCGCTGCGGCGGGTTGTTGAGGTTCAGCTTGTCGTAGACGTGGAAGACCGCCGCCTGCGTGCCGGTATTGCTGAAGATCAGCCACACCGAGCCGCTCGCCGCATCGACGTTCGCGCTCGTATGGAGGTGGTACGGCAGGGCCTTCGACGGGCGCAGCATCTGCGGCTGGGTCGGCAAGGCCGCGCTGCCGTAGGTGATGGCCGGCACCGCGCCGGCTGCGTCCTGGCTCGCATAGAGCGCGTTGGCCGCGGCCTGGGTGGGGGCCGCGGGCAGGGTCGGCACCACCGTGACCGGATTCTGGAAGTTGAAGCAGGAGGTCATGTCGCCCATGACCGCGCGACGCCACGGCGTGATATTGGTTTCCTCGATGCCGAAGCGCTGCTCGATGAAGCGCAGCGTCGAGGTATGGTCGAACACCTGCGAATTCACGTAGCCGCCCACGCTCCACGGCGAGACCACCAGCATCGGCACGCGCACGCCGGGGCCGATCACGGCGCCGCTCGGCGAGTTCGGATCGGCCGCGGCCGACGACATCGTGAAGTACTCGTATTCCGTCGATACCGTGGACTTGCCGTAATAGCCGCCCGAGCCATTCGGAGACGGCACGCACGGCGGCGGCATGTGGTCGAAGAAGCAGTCGTTCTCGTCGTAATTGATAAGGAGAACGGTCTTGCTCCAGACCTCGGGGTTGGACGTCAGGATCTCGAGCAGCTGCTGCGAATACCATTCGCCCTGACCCGGCGACGACGAGCCCGGGTGCTCGTAATAGGCTTCGGGCGCATGGACCCAACTGACCTGCGGCAGCGTGCCGTTCGCGACGTCGTTGGCGAGCGACGCGAGAAAGCCGCCGTCTGGCATCGTATTGGCAATGCCGGGGGCGAGCGGATTGACCGCGTCCATGGCCGGCGTATACGTCGCGTTGGTGCCGTAGGCCGTGTTGAGCTGCTGGTTGCAGACGCGGAAGTTGTGGAATGCCGCATTCATGTTGGTCACCGCCGGATCGGGCGGATACCAGTACACCTTCCAGCTCACGCCGGCGGCGGCGAGGCGTTCGGCCGTGGTCGTCCACGTCAGGTCGGTGGTGGTCGGCGCGGCGAGCACGAGGGTCGACGTCTGCGTGTCGCACACCAGCTGGTTGGCGACCGCGCCGTTGGTGCCGGTCTGCAGGAACAGGCGGTTCGGGAAGGTCGGGCCGTGCACCGAGCAGTGATAGTGGTCGCAAATGGTGAACGCGTTTGCGAGCCCCCAGTAGAACGGCAGTTCGTTCTGGCTCAGGTAGCCCATCGACTGGTTCGCGCCCTTGCCTTGCGGCCATGCGTACATGGCGCCGTTGTTCCAGCACGAATGCTGGGTGGCCCAGCCGTGATCGCCGCCCGTGACCACGCCGTCGCCGAGGCTCGGGTTCAGGTAGTACGGCTGGATTCGCGTGCCCGAGACGCCGGTCTGGTTCCAGACGGAGCCGTTGACCGTTGGAATCGTCAGGCGGTCGCTGAAGCCGCGCACGCCGGGCAGCAGCCCGAAGAAGTGGTCGAACGAGCGGTTTTCCTGCATGAAGATGACGATGTGCTCGACGTCGTTGATCGTGCCGGTGGCGTTGTTCGGCGCAATCGCGAGGGCACGCTGGATGACCGGCGGCAAGGCACTCAGCGAGATGCCCGCGGCCATCGAGCGCAGAAAACTGCGGCGGTCCATTCTGGTCATGATGACTCTCTGGTTGATACGGTTGATTCGTTGGGCTGCGTGCCGGAAACGGACATTGTCAGTCCGGTCCCGGCGGATCGGCGGCCCGGTTCAGGGCGCGCAGTCGAGCTGGGTGTTGAGCCCCGGCGTCGGGATGACCGTCGTGCCGCTCGCCGCGCAAGGGCCCGACGCGGGCGCCGCGACGATTGCGGTTTGCGTCGCGGCGGTGCCGCTGGTCGACGTGTTGGCCGCGGCGGCGGGCGCGTTGCTGTCGCTTCCGCCGCTGCAGCCGGCCATCGCCAGCGCGGCGGCGCAGGCGACGGTCAGGCCGCACAGGCGCAGGCCGGCCCGGGAAAAAACGGTGAGAGAGAGGGTAGTCATGCCTGTAGCTCCTTATTGCGGCAAAACCGAGGACAGCGGTGCCTGGGACTCGAACAGATTGAGGACTTCGGACGGGCTCAGCGCGCGGTTCCACATCGAGACATCGGAGAAGGCGACGGGCGCGAGGTTGGCCGCGTTGATCGCATAACCCTTGTTCTTGAAGAACAGGCCGGTGCCGTCCTCGCCGAAGCCGAAGCCGACTTCGCTGGTGTTGCTGTTGACCCCGTTGATTGCGGAAATCGTCATGCTGGAAGAGATCGTCGCGGGGACGCCCGTGCAGGTGCTGCCGCTGACGTTCGGGTCGCAGAGGTAGAGGATGATCTGGTTGGCCGTGTCGCCGGCGTTATCGGGCTGGTAGCGATTCAGGTTGCCGACCATCGCGACATAGATCCACGTGTTGACGCTGTACGGATGGCCGGGCGAACCCGTGGTGTCCGTGCGGTTCGTGCCGTCCGCGACGTTGAGGTCGAAGCCGCAGCCGAACGAACCGAGCACGAGGCCCGCCTTCGCGCCGGAGCTCGCATAGCCGTTCTTGTTGCCGAAGACCGGCACGCCACCCGCATCGGGGCAGGCCGGCGCCTTGTACCAGAAGCCGATCGTGAACGTGCCACCGCTCGCCGCGGTCGTCGAATTGGTGGTCGACGCGGACTGGATCGCTTCGTTCACCACGTCGAGCGAGGGGCTGTTCGGCGCGAGCAGGTAGCCGTCGTAGCCGTTCGCGTCGAGATTGACCGGCGTGACCTCGAGCGCGTTGCCGCCGAACGGGCCGGGGTAGGCCGTGCCGGCACTGTTCACGCCGGCGGCGATCAGATCGGCCTGGAACGGCGCCAGCGTGCTGTTATTGAAGTGGTCCGTTTCGGGCGTCGTATTCAGATTCGTCGAGCCCATCGGATAGTATTCCTGAAGGCCCGTCGTCGAGACCGACAGCTTCGGCGTCTGCACGAAGGACACCGGCTGCGAGAGCACGGCGCGCGGCGCGCTGCCGGCGCTCACCGCATAGTTGAGCTGGTAGGCGCCCGTGGCGATCAGGTACTGCGACAGGCCCGTGTCCGTGTAGGTGGTCGCGCCGGCGGGCAGCGAGGCGATCTGCTGTCCGTTGCGATAGACCGCGAGCGCGCTGCCCGACGGCGCCGTCCAGTTGAGCGTCACGTTGGCCGATGTCGTGTCGTTCTGGTTGATCGTCGTCGCGAGTTGCGTCACGGGCTGCGCACCCGTCAGTTGCGCGCCGTCCATCGTGTAGTTCGCCGCCGACGGCAATGCGCCGAGGAAGGACAGCAGCGTCGGCGTGACGTCGGCGATGCTGGCGTACGCATACAGCCCCGCCTCGGACGCGGGCACGGCGGCGTTGAGGTTGGCGGTCCCCGTATTGGCGCTCTGGTTCATGCCGATGAAGGTGGTCGATTCCGGTTCGAGCGCGAGACCGTCCGCGCTGCCGCTCGCATTGAGACCATGCCCGGACGTCACGACGATCAGCCACTGGCTGCCCGAGGCGGCGGCCGTGGCGTTGACCAGTTGGCCGACGTCGGCGTCGAGTTGCGCGAGCGTGTTCTGATACTGCGCCGAACTCGCGGTGAAATCGTTCGCCGCGGTTTCGGCGTCGCCGTACTGCGCCACGACCGTCGAGTAGGCCGGCTTGCCGATCAGCGAGAGGGCGCCGCTCGTCACGCAATCGGCCGCGGTCGTGCTGGGCGAGCAGTCCGTGAGCGTGTCGAGATGGCCGCTGGTCTGGATCGGCGCGAGCATCTGCGCGAGGCTGCTGCCGGCGACCACCGCGCCGTTCAGTCCGCTGCCGGCCGCCTTGGTCATGTCGAACAGCGTGCCGGCCTGAACGGCCTGATTGGGCGCATTCGAATAGACCTGGTGACGGTTGGCCCAAGCGCCGGTCAGGAGCGTGGCCCAGGACGGTCCGTCGAGATTCGGCTGCTGGCTGGCCGCGCCCGCGACACCGCCGCTATAGGCGAGCTGGATGCCGAAGTGTGCGAGGTTCGGCAGCGTGTTGTTGGCGATGCCGGCCTGCACGGCGGCGTAGGTCGCGCCGTCGAGGTCGATCAGCAGCACGCGGTTGGTCGGCGTGGTGTTGCCGGGCGTGCCCGAGGTTCCGGACGTTCCTGAAGTGCCCGACGTTCCGGAGGTGCCCGAGGTACCGCTGCTGCCCTGGGAATTGCCGCCACCGCCGCTGTTGCCGCCGCATGCGGCGAGCGCACCCGCCATCATGAGCGCGCACGCGCCTCGCAGCAGGCGCCGCTGTGTGCGCGTGGCGGGCGCGAAGGGCAGGGAAGCCGGAGGGCTTCCTCCGGCCAGGAGCTTGCTGAGTGACGCGATTGCGCTGGATTTCATGATGACTGTCGGATTCGATGAAGGGGTTCGGCGCGTGGTGATCGGGGGACGTCCGGCCGCGCGGCGAGAACGGCAAGCAGATGTTTCCATGCTTGCCCTCCGTGTGCCGTACGGACCGGTCGTCCGCGCGTTGTTGTTTACTTCGACAGCAGGGTGGAGAGCGGAACCTTCGATTGATAGAGGTTTTGCACTTCGCTCTGGCTCAGCGCGCGTGTCCACATCGAGACGTCGGAGAAGGCGATCGGCACGTAGTCGGCCGCGTTGATCGCATAGCCCTTGTTCTTCGCGAACAGGCCGGTGCCGTCCTCGCCCATGCCGAAGCCGATCTCGCTGGTGTTGCTGTTCACGCCGTTCAGACCGTTCAGCAAGCCGGCCGTGAACACCGCGGCCGGCACGGTGGTCGAGATCTTCGTGCAGTTCGTCGAGCTGACGGCCGGGTCGCAGAGATAGAGGATCTGGGCCGAACCCGCATCGCCGGCGTTGTCGAGTTCGTACTGGTTCAGGTTCATGACCATCGCGACATAGAGCCAGTTGCCGGCCGAGTACGAGGTGCCGGGCGAGGTCTTGGTATCCGACCGGTAGGTGGAGCTGTTTTGCGCACTCGACACGAAATCGAAGCCGCAGCCGAACGAACCGAGAAGAATGCCGGGTTCGGCGCCCGAGGTCGCATAGCCGTTCTTGTTGCCGAAGATCGGCACGCCACCCGAATCCGGGCAGACCGGCGCCTTGTACCAGAAGCCGATCGTGAACGCGCCGCCGGTGGCCGTGCTCGTCGGCGCATTGGTGAGCGCGGCGGACTGGATGGCCTGGTTCACCACGTCGAGCGAGGGACTGTTCGGCGCGAGCAGATAGCCGTCGTAACTGGCGGCGTCGACATTGGCCGGCGTCACTTCCAGTGCATTGCCGCCGAACGGGTCGGGATAGGCGGTGCCGGCATTGTTCACGCCGTTGGCGATCAGGTCTGGCTTGAACGGCGCCAGCGTGCTGTTGTTGAAGTAGTCCGTTTCGGGCGTCGTGTTCAGATTCGTCGAGCCCATCGGATAGTACTCCTGCAGGCCCGTGGTCGAGACCGTCAGCGGTACGGGAACGACATACGAGATCGATGTCGTGAGGAGCGATGTCGGTGCGGTGGCGGCAACCACGGTGTAGTTAAGCTGATAGGCGCCCGTTGCGACCAGATACGATCCCAGACCGTGGTCCGTATACGTGGCCGTGCCTGCGGGCAGCGAGGCGATCTGCGTGCCGTTGCGGTAGATCGTGATGGCTTCGCCCGACGGCGCGATCCAATTGAGCGTCACGTTGACTGCCGACGTGTTGTTCGAATTGATCGTCGCGGTGAGGTCGGTGACGGGACTCGCGCCGAGCAGTTGCGCGCCATCGAGCAGATAGTTCGCGGCGCTCGGTGCGTGCCCGAGAAAGGACAGGATCGTGGGCGTGACATCGGCGATGCTCGCATACGAGTACAAGCCATTGAGCGTGGGCGGCACGGTGGCGCCGACACTGGCACCGGCTGCATTCGCGGGCTGGTTCATGCCGATGAACGCGGTCGATTCGGGTTCGAGCGGCAGGCCGTCGTCGCTGCCGTTCGCGCTCAGGCCGTGCCCGGAAGTCACGATAACGAGCCATTGGCTACCGGCATTCTGCTGCGTGGCGGCCACCAGTTGACCGACGTTCGCATCGAGCGATTGCAGGGCGCTCAGATATTGCGTGGAATTCGGCCCGTAGTTTTCCGAAGCGTCTTCTGCGTCGTGATATTGCGCGACGACGGTTGCATAGCTCGCGTTGCCGATCAGCGCCAGCGCGCCGTCCGTCACGCAATGCGCGACGGATGAGTTTTGCGAGCAGTCCGTCAAGGTATCGAGATTGCCGTCGCTGTGGATCGGCGAGAGCATTTGAGCCAGTCCGCTCGATGCCACGGCTGCGCCGTTCAGGCCGTTGCCGTTGGCCTTGATCGTGTCGAAGATCGTGCTGCCGGCAATCAGCGAATTCGGCGCATCGCTATAGACCTGATGCTTTTCGGCCCAGTTGCCGGTGAGCAGCGTGGCCCATGACGGCGTATCCAGATTCGGCGTCTGGTTGTTGGTGGCGGCCATGCCGCCGCTATAGGCCAGTCCGATATTGAGTTTCGACAGATTGGGCAGCGTGCCGTTGGCGATCCCGGCTTGCACCGCGTTATACGTCGCGCCGTCGAGGCCGATCACGAGGACACGGTTGGCCTGGGTCGACGCGCTGGGAGTGGAAGCGGTTGCGCTTTGTCCATTGCCGGGCGTCGTGCTGTTCGACGCGCTTGGCGTGTTGTTGTTGCCCGATCCGCTGCAGGCGGCAAGCACGCTTGCGAGCACGAATGCGCAAACTGTGGCGCCGGTTCGCATGAGGTGTCGTTGCTTCCGGAGAGGGTGGTCGATTCTCATGCTTGTGCCTGTTGGGGTCGTTAAGGAGCGCAAGCATACGAATCGCGATTGACGCGAATGTGACGGTGTAGACGAGATATTTGACGGGATATTTCGTAGATTGTGTTGAGCGTTTGATTCGCTCCGCGATACGCGCGGTGCAGGCTTATGTCGGTATTCCTGATGTTTACGCTTTCCTCCATGCCGTTGTTTCACCAGTGGTTTTCTGAATGGGCGAAGCGGCTTCGGATCGCAAGTCCGACTATCGGACAAAGAGACAAAAAACAGGCTCCTGTTTATCTGGTTTCCTAATCAATTTACTGCGTTGCAAGTTTTGCTCGAGATTGAGCGGGGAAGATATGGGGTGCTGATGGAGAAGTTCTTCGACGGCCTTTTCTTGCCGCAACCCGCTTGCGCCAGGGGGCGCAAGATGAGATGCGTTGAAGAGGCCATCTTCTGATGGCGTGACGATATACGAACCACGGGGAATGGTCGTGTATCGTCAGAAATGCGGGCGTTGCTGGACCGTGGTCAGTTTGGGGGATTTCGATGAGCCGGGAGCAGCGCGCCGGCTCACCGGAAACGAATCACTTCAACGATTCGTTATCCTGAGACGTCGAGAGCATCCGCTCCACATACCGCGCAATCAGATCCACCTCCAGATTCACCCGCACCCCTTCACCCAGATGCTTGAGCGAAGTCACCTGCACGGTATGCGGAATCAGGTTGATCGAAAACTCGCAGCCCTCGTCGCGATCTTCAACCGAGTTGACGGTGAGGCTCACCCCATTGACTGTAATCGAGCCTTTATACGCGAGGTAACGTCCAATCTCGCGCGGCGCGAGAATGCGCAGTTCATGCGATTCGCCGACCGGCGCAAAACGCGTGACCGTGCCGAGCCCATCGACGTGGCCGGAAACGATATGCCCACCGAGCCGGTCGTGCGCGCGCAGCGCTTTCTCGAGATTGACCTCGCCGGTTGCGCCGAGCCCTACCGTGCGGTTCAGGCTTTCGCGCGATACGTCCACTGCGAACGAGTGGCCGGTCATTGCGACTACCGTCATGCAGGCGCCCTGAATCGTGATGCTGTCGCCGAGCTGCACGTCCGTGAGGTCGAGGCCGCCAGCTTCGACGTTCAGACGCACGCCCGCGTCGCCGCTCGTGCCGAGCGGTTTGACTGATTCGATGCGGCCCACTGCCGCGACGATTCCTGTAAACATCGTGCTAGTCCTTGATCATTTCGAAACGGAAGGGGACGTGTGATCGGTCCCGGGTACGGTATGCGCCGCGAAGCGCGCGAGAATCCGCAGATCGTCGCCGATCCGCTCGATCGTGTGGAAGTTCAGCTTGACGCGCTTTTCGAGCAGGTCGGGTGCGGCGAGGTTGAACATGCTCATCGAGTCCACGCCGAGCAGGCTCGGCGCGAGATACACGAGCAGTTCGTCGACGCAGCCTTCGCGCAGCAGCGAGCCGTTCAGCTTGTAGCCCGCTTCGACATGCAGCTCGTTCACGCTGCGCTCGCCGAGCACGCTGAGCAGCCGAGGCAGGTCGACCTTGCCGGCCTCGTTCGGCAGCGACACGATTTCGGCACCGCGATCGCGCAGCACGCTCGCGCGTTCGGCGAGGCGCTGATCGAGATGGCCGCAGAAGATCAGCGTCGGCGCGCCGGCGAGAATCTGCGCGTCGGGCGGCACGTCGAGCTGGCTGTCGATCAGCACGCGGTGCGGCTGGCGCGGCGTATCGACCGCGCGCACCGTCATGCGCGGATTGTCCTCGCGTACGGTGCCGATGCCGGTCAGGATGGCCGAGGCGCGCGCGCGCCATGCATGGCCGTCGGCACGCGCGGCCGCGCTCGTGATCCACTGGCTCTCGCCCGACGGCAAGCCGGTGCGGCCATCGAGCGACGCCGCCACTTTCATGCGCACCCACGGACGGCCGCGCGTCATGCGCGACACGAAGCCGATGTTCAGCTCCTGCGCTTCGTTGGCGAGCAGTCCGCAGCGCACCTCGATGCCGGCGTCGCGCAGCATGGCGAGGCCGCGGCCGGAGACCTGCGGGTTCGGGTCTTCCATCGCCGCGATGACGCGGCCGATCTGCGCTTCGATCAGTGCGTTCGCGCACGGCGGCGTGCGGCCGAAGTGGCTGCACGGTTCGAGCGTCACGTAGGCGGTCGCGCCGCGCAGATCATGACCGCGCGAGCGCGCGTCCTTCAGCGCGCGCACCTCGGCATGATCCTGGCCGGCCGGCTGCGTGAAGCCTTCGCCGATCACCTCGCCATTCCTGACGAGCACGCAGCCGACGCGCGGGTTCGGGTCGGTCGTGTACATGCCGCGCTTCGCGAGTGCGAGCGCGCGTTCCATATGGACGAAATCGGTTTGCGAAAACATCGGTGTCCGTTGGCTACGGTGGCTGGGTGTTGCTGTTGTGGCGGCTGTTGCTGCTTCAGGCATTGGGCTTTTCAACCCTTCAGCGCCGCGAACGCGCCGCGCGCGGCGTCGAGCGTCGCGTCGATCACCGCGTCGTCGTGCGCGCTCGACACGAAGCCCGCTTCATACGCGGACGGCGCGAAGTACACGCCCGCGTCGAGCATCTTGTGGAAGAACGCGTTGAAGCGCGGCACGTCGCTTTGCGTGACTTCGGCGAAGCTCGCCGGGATCGACTCGCGGAAGTAGAGGCCGAACATGCCGCCGATGGCATCGGCCGCGAACGGCACGCCTGCTTCGCGCGCCGCCTGTGCGAGACCTTGCGTCAGACGCGTGGTGCGCGCGGCGAGCGTGTCGTAGAAACCGGGTGCCTGGATCAGTTGCAGCGTCTTCAGGCCGGCCGCGACCGCGATCGGATTGCCCGACAGCGTGCCCGCCTGGTAGACGCCGCCGAGCGGCGCGAGATGCGCCATGATGTCGCGCCGGCCGCCGAACGCTGCCGCCGGCATGCCGCCGCCGATCACCTTGCCGAGGCAGGTGAGGTCCGGCGTAATGCCGTAGACCTGCTGCGCGCCGCCGAGTG
>Ga0154001_1000465_pt1 | contig 12770 bp, 11 predicted proteins | sample TSNJ085MetaG_FD_104699 | JGI IMG/M metagenome (GOLD analysis project Ga0154001, IMG submission 104699) | Attine ant fungus gardens microbial communities from New Jersey, USA - TSNJ085 MetaG | ecosystem: Host-associated > Fungi > Mycelium > Unclassified | place: USA: New Jersey, Wharton State...
CAGCCTACCACATGATCACTACCTATTGTTCTACATATAGGAGTGCTATTGTTCTTGAAATAGAGATAACCTAACCATCTTAGGACAGTCCTTTGTTCTATTCAAGGACAGATGATAATCTATAGATAAAGATCAGTATCATGTACAAACATTGAGGACCTTGTATCTCCATGGGATCTTATTGCCTTGGGATCTATTTATAGCCGAAAGAAGCGCATTGAAGAGAGCTTCACAATGGTCATTAAAGCAAATGATTATGTTAAGCAGTTCCTGAGATATCAGCGATTTAGTGTCTGGTGACTTGGTGATCACCAACTGATCTGCTGATAACTCAGTGAATACTGATTGCTTTGAGACATTTTTGGTACTGTTTGAAAGGTCTTCTTAAAGGCTTTTGGTAGCCATTTAGATCGTTGAAATAGGTCAAGTATTCCTGGAGTTATGGTCCAAATGAAGTTTGTAACATATTCTTTTGTTTAGAATTTTTTCTACTTTGAACTCCTCTTCTCCCTCAATGATGACCAGTTTTGGTGGTATCTTCTTCTGTCCCTCCACCTGTGGTTTATAGAGTCATACTCTACTTATGTTAACTACAGGGTGTATTTTAATAGATTTAGGTAATTCTAACTCTATCGTATTACTTGAGATGATTCCTTTTACTTTGTAGGGGCCTACAAAGCATTCGGTCAGTTTCTCTGATCTTCTTTCTTTCATTTACCACTTCAAATCCTTTGTGCTTAGTAGTACTAAGTCTCCTACTCTGTATTCTTCCTCCTCCCTTCTCTTTCTGTTTGCAAACTTCTTCATCTCCTCCTGCGCTTTCCCTAATACTGCTTTCGCTTCCTCCTGGATTTTTCTCATTCTCTCTACAAATTTTTCTGCCACTTCATACTTTCCCTTCCTTCCTTTGAATCCCATCTTTGGATCTTGACCATAATTTGCTTTGAATGGCAATGTTTTTGTTACTGCATGGACCTTGTTATTGTATGCAAACTCTGCTATTTCTAACCAATCCAGCCACTGCTCTTGCCTATGATTGATGAAGACTCTTAGGTACTGTTCTAGCTCCTGGTTTATCCTCTCCGTTTGCCCATCCATTTGGAGGTGATAGGCTGTCGAGAGCTTTGTCTGGATCCCCAGTAAGTTATTCAGCTCCTTCATCATTTCCACTGCAAACTGCACTCTCCTGTCTGATATGATGCTTTCTGGAAGTCCATGCAACTTCCATATGTGGTCCCAAAACAGCTTTGCAAGTCCCTCTGCTGATGTTTTCTCTGTTGTTGCTATAAAATATGCCATTTTACTAAAACAATTGCATACTACCAGAATTGCGTTGTATCCCTGGGCTAGGGGCAGTTTGGTGATAAAATTTGCCGATATATGACTCCATGGTTTTTCTGGGATTGCATTGGGCATTAGCTTTCCTGCTAGTACCTCACTTTGGTTCTTGTACCTTTGACAAGCACTGTATCTGTCCACATATCTTTCTATCTCTTTTGTTATTCCTGGCCACCAGTAATTCCTGCCAATCAACTCCATCATTTTCCATCTCCCTCCATGCCCTCCTACTGGGGTGTCATGGTGTAATTGTATTATTTCCCTTCTGAGGTCCTCTTCTGGCACGTATATCCTTCCTTCCTTCATTACTATTCCATCTTCTACTTCCCATTCTTCATCTCTCAGCATCTTGATTCCTGCCTTTTTTAGCTCCTCTACTGCTTTTACGACTTTCTCATTCCCTTCCTGTGCCTTCCTGATTCTTTCTTTTAGGTTTTCCTTCTCTATTATTGTTTTTGCTTTCCTAATCTACTTCGGCTTCACTAGTTTCTGATTCTCATTATCTCTTTCCACTCCATCCTGCCAGTCTGGCCTTCTGCTTAATCCATCCACCTTCCCCATGCTCTTTCCTGGAACGTGCTTCAATGTGAAACTAAACCATGATAGGTATAGAGCCTATCTTGCTTGTCTTTGGTTTAATTTCTGACTCGCCATAAAATACTGGAGGTTTTTGTGATCTGTCCAGATTTTGAATTCAAGTTTTGCTCCTTCCAAATAATGCCTCCATGCTTCTAGGCATCTTATTACTGCTAACATCTCTTTATTGTAAATTTCATAATTCCACTCAGTAGCATTTAGTGATTTAGAGATGAAAGCCACTAGCCTCTATTTGTCATCTTTGCACTTCATCAATAACACCCCCCCTGTTGCATAATCTGAGGCATCTGCTTCCATTCTCATCTCCCTATTAATGTCTGGAATGGGCAGAACAAGTTCTATGGTGAACACCGCCTTGAGTTTCTCAAACGCTTCCTCCTGTTCCTTTTTCCACTTCTACTTTTGCTCCTTCCTGACTAGCACATGTAGCGGTGCTGCTATCCTAGCAAAGTTCTTTATGAACCTCCTGTAGTAATTGGTGAGGCCTAGAAACTTTTGCACTTTCTTGACGTTCCTAGATACCAGTCAGTTCAGAACTCTCTCTACCTTTTCCTTCTGCATTTCTACTCCTTTTGGGCTGATTACTACTCCCAGGAATTCTACTTCTCTTACTTTCCATTTGCATTTCTCCAGCTTTACAAACAGATTGTTTTCTTCCAGTCTCCTCAGTACTTCCTCTACCAACTCATCATGTTCTTCTTCTGTATCCGTGGCTACTAAAATGTCATCAATGAAAGTCGCCGTGTTCCCTTGGTTTATGAGGTCTCTGAACAGGTCATTCATCATTGCTTGGAAGGTAGCCGGGGAGTTTGTCAACCCAAAATACATGACAGTGGGTTCGTATACTCCGATATGTGTTGTGAATGCTACCTTCCATTCGTCTCCCTTCTTGATCCTGACATTATTGTATCCCTATCTCAAGTCTAATTTCGTAAACACCTTCCTCTTTCCTACTCTGTCCAATATATCTGCAATGAGGGGTAGAAGGTATCCATTCTTTATCATCCACTGGTTTAAGTGTTGATAATCCTGTACTATCCTCTGTGTACTATCCTTTTTTGCCACAAAGTGTACCAGTGATGTTTGGGGTGATTTGGAGGGTCAAATGTATCCTTTTCTCAATTGGTCTTCTACAAATTTCTGTACTTCCTCTCTTTCTTCTCTCGATAGTAAGTATACCTTCCCCTTTCTTGGTATAAACCCTTCTTTTAGCTCTATGGCATGGTCCCAGGTCTTTTGCACCAGCATCCTTTCCAACTCCTTTTTTCCAAATACTTTCTTCCACTTCTAGAATCTCCTAGACACCAGTTCTCTTAATACTTCCTCATCCTTATTCTTTTTTGTCTTCCTCACTTTTTTCTCCTTTTCTTCTTGCTTTCTTTTTCTACATATAGGTGGGCAATGTGTCATCTTCACCTCTCCCTTTTTCCAATCTATTTCTGGGTTGTGGGCTGCTAGCCATGGCATTCCCAGTATTAACTCTATCTTTCCCAAGTTGCATATGTCCATTCTCGCTCTTTCCACATGTCCCTTGAAGAACATATTGCACTCAACCTGGTGCACTATAGCTCCTTCCGCATTCACTGTTCCATCCACATTCCTAACTAAGAGGGGTTTTTTTAACTTCTCTATCTTAAACCCCTTTTCTTTTGCAAAGGTTGTGTTCATGAACAGACCTGTCACACCACTATCCAACAATGCCTTCACTGCTACTCCTTCATGACTCTCTAGCTTCTCTAACCCTACTTTCAGCCAGACTTCCCTTAACAGCCATAGTATATGCTGTATATCTCTTACTCTCTCAGTTGTATTGGTGGACATCAATTTATTGCCCAGTTTTTCCAGGCACAATACACTATACATATTATTGGAGGCCAGCCAAGAGCTCACTGTCCTCCATTTTCTTTTGCCGACTCCTGTAGTGTTTCTACTATCCTTCTCCTATGTCTTTCCTAGCAATTTTTGGCCATATGGCCCCATTTTCTACATACATAGCACGTCTTATCTCCTTCTCTTCCTCTATCCACATCTATTGCATTTAGGTCTCTCCTTGGACCTGTTTGAGCTCCCCCTCTATTAGTCGTGTTTCTACCACCACCTCCTCTGTATCCCCCTCCCGTTCTCCACATTATTTGTCCCTCTTTTCTTCTGTATGATCCTCCTCCTCTTGGCTGTGCATTTCCTCCTGGGCGCACTGCATTTCTTCCCAGCACTCTTTCCTCTACCCTACTTTGTCTTTGATTCCTGTCCAATCTTACTGCCCTTTCCTGCTACTCCCCAATGGTAGTAGGCAGTTCCTCTGCTTTGGTCAACTTCCTTCTGATGGCCCCATTCAATCCCCTTTTGAATTCTTTGATGAGGGGTCTTCTCTCATAGCTGCTCTCCCTGGCGACCTTTTTAAACTCTTGTACATACTCATCGCAGGCCCTTCTCCCCTGCTCAATTGTTCTTAGCTGCTCTATCTTTCTTTCCTCCTCCGATGTTTCTCTGAAGTCGTTCCTTATCTTTGCAAACAACTGTTCTGCTGACTCCACCTCTGATTCTCCTTTTGCTAACTTATTCAACAGGTTATCTTTCCACACCTCTGCTATTCCTCCTTGCACGTATGATAATACCCAGGCCACCTGGGTTGCTCTCACCTCCTCTGTCATCTTCATTCTGATATATAGTCGAGCCGCATTTACAAACATGCTTACTTCCTCCATCTTCCCACTAAAGACTTGAGGCCTTGCGACCTCTACTCTGCTCCCTTGTTGCTGGAGGAGCATAGTGTTAATCTGCTGCTGCAGGGTGGCGATTATAGTGAGGAGTTGTTCCTCTCTAGAAGAGGTTTCCCCCTGTTGTTGTTGGAACATATTGTATGGTAGTAGTGGTGGTGATGGTGATGGTGATGGTGACAACTCGTACTCTAACAATTCTTGATCCAGGGTTGCTAACTAAGGCCTATATCCAACAGAGCACACAATCTTCACCTGTCTGGATTCCTACTACCTTACTGACTACTGCCCTAATCAAATTTGGTATACGATTGCCTCTAAGAAAAGGACCCCTACACTAAGTGGCTTCCTAAGGAATAACTACCAATCTCCTGCGTATACCATTCACAATGGAATGTAGCATGGAGTTTATATGGAGAAAGAAGTAAAGAGCAACATCCAATTGTGAGGTCAGGACTTGAGCAGGATACCTAGACTTGGTATCTTGTCTCTTCTCTCAGTCCCTAACTGACTGAGAAGTCCTCTTTATAGCTAGGGCCTGCTATCCAAAAAGCTTGTGAGCGCTGTGCTCACTAGCAAGGAAGATATGAGAGTAAGTGGGTGGTGAGGCCACGAGATGCGAGGTCACCATTGGGAATTGAGTTCTTATGTTATCGAGAGATAGTGAGTGTCCTTAGTGATCACCCTAGGTGGATGTTTAAGAAGAACTCAATGGAGTTCTTTATTGGATTGGACTACTACTTATACTACTTTTACAGTGGCTGTACTGCTACTAGTCTACAATCACATGTTCCTCCAGAATATTCTACAATCTCGTGACCTTATCATGTGACTTGGCTTCTTAAACTCCTCTGCTATTTATATCTTAACTCCATTGTACGCTTTGAGGTTTTGGACTAAGTGTTTGAATGCATGGGAGACTTTTTCCTGCTTAGGGCTCTTATAACAAAAGAACAACAGTATTATAAATGGCTACTTACTGATTTGTGATTGGTTGATTTGATAATCAAAGTACTCAAAAAAGCAAAGTTAGACAAGCAGCAAAAGATATTGTTAAGTCTGAGGTTTATTGTTATGAGATAGTTCTAAGAAAGAAAACTATTTCCTATGTATTTATCAATCTAGTAAAAAACATCCAGGAGTATAATACAAGAGAGATATAAATAGCATGGGAAAGCTTATGTAAGATATGTATAGTTATTAGTAAAGGTCATGTGATCATGGGAGATAGGTGCATAGACCAACAGATATTTGTATGAGTAGTTGAGCAATCTAACGGAGAACTCTATCAAATTCTTCCTGAACAATCACCTTGGTTGAGCTCTAAGTCCTTATGACTACATACTAACATTTATCCTCAAACATACAGTTTTTAAATACATGAAGTATAGTGGTCTGTATACTAGGACAGCCTACTACATGATCACTACCTATTGTTCTACATATAGGAGTGCTATTGTTCTTGAAATAGAGATAACCTAACTGTCTTAGGGCAGTTCTTTGTTCTATTCAAGGACAGATGATAATCTATGGATAAAGATCAGTTGTCATGTGCAAACATTGAGGACCTTGTATCTCCATGGGATCTTATTGCCTTGGGATCTATTTATAGCCGAAAGAAGCACATTGAAGAGAGCTTTATGATGGTCATTGAAGTGAATGATTATGTTAAGTAGTTCCCAAGATATCAGCGATTTAGTGTCTGGTAACTTGGTGATCACTGACTGATCTGCTGATAGCTTGGTGAATACTGATCACTTTGAGATGTTTTTGGTACTGTTTGAAAGGTCTTCTTAAGGGCTTTTGGTGGCCATTTAGATCATCAAAATCAGTCAAGTATTCCTGGAGTTATGGTCCGAATGAAGTTTGTGACAAGGGGCTCCTTTAAAGAACCAGAGCTGGAAGCCATAGATGGCTATAGGTAGAACACAGGCTCTGTAGAGCAGCTATTTGTTCTTGGGGAACAGACCTCTATTTGAGTTGCCTAGGATTTTCATGGACTTAACTGTTGATAGGGCTAGATTAGAGTAGTGTATCACATGGTGCTTGAATGACAATCTTCAGTTGAAGTAGAACCCTAGGTACCTCAGGATGGGTTTAGGCTTTAGTAGGGGGCCTCTGATAGATTGGAGGTCAAGGTCAGGGTTGGGATCTTGGGAGTTTCTTGAGAAATAGAAGACTTCAGACTTGTTGTGCTCGATAGCGAGGCCAAAGTCTGTTAGGATATTAGTTATCATGTTGTAGCTAGTGAGTAGCAGTGCATTTGTCTTGTCAAAGTCTTTTTCTTGTGTAGCATAATTAACCTTTTGCCACACGAATAGGACAATTCTGCCGAGATCAAAGAACTCGGCACTACAGAATAGCAAAAACCAGCCTTTGATTGCCGAGGTGTCCCTGTGTGAACGATCATACAAATGATCACACTCCGTGTAATGCTGGATCAAATCAGTGGACATCAGATTCTGGAGGCTAGGATTGTCTTCAGAGAAAATACAGCTGGAGCCCTGGGAGATGAGGGTGCATGTACAAGAATGTATCAAGATAATTCGCTCTGCCCTGCTTTCTGTTGCAGATCGACCAGATTCGTTGGAGAGATGACTGTTACAAATCCAGGTGGCTGGTATGCGACTTAATTGGCTAATCCTATCTTTGCCTATCTATTCTTGCACATTTCTCAAGCGCTTCATTGCCACAGAAAGATTCGTCACAAGGCGACATGATTATCCTTCCTTCAGGTGGGGCTACCCCCTGCCTCCTTATACTGCCAGCATGCCAGTGGGTAGCTTCTTGAACGCACCCAGTGTATGGACCAGGTGCTTAAAGAACTGTCTCTCAAAGTGGATCAAGTCAAACGTAATCACTCTACCCTTTTGACTAGGACTCTTGTTTACACAACAGATCGAATTCCGACCTTTAGTGAAGAAACTCCATGGCAATGACCATGGTGTAATAGAATTAATACGAATTGCATGATAATTACATGATTGATGGTCATTATACTTGGAATGCTCACAAAACCTTCCTGAAGTGCAGTATGCTATGAAAGAGGTTCTAGTTCAGCGGTAGTAGTAGCACCATTGAAACCGACATCTGTCATCTCGTTGACCCAACTCATCAGCACTGGATCATATATATCCATATTCTCCATAAATTTCCTTATTCCAACAAATGCTCTCCTTCCCCTCGTCTCACCCTCTTTGTCATCACTACCAAAGATCAGGCCATCATCAAGATCACTCGTATCCTCAATCAACCCAGGAAATCCAAAATGGTCACCATCAGCGCGCGGTGCAGCATCGGCTGAGGCAAAAGAGGTCCGATAAAGAATACGAAGAATCAGAAGAGCTGTCAGAGCTGGTGATGAGGGATCAGATTTGGGTCTGGAATAACTGATTATTGTGCTTCGCGATGGTGGGATCGGCCTTGAAGTCGGATCCGGCATGGGAAAACTCACCCCACTTGAAGGGAGGGTGATTGTGTCGCTTTGCGAAGGATCTTTCTGTGGCGATGGAATGATGGAGAGATGTGTAAGAACATGTAAGCGAAGGCGTGGCTCTGGTAAGTTGGTCTGCTGGCAAGTAGACCATAAGCAAGGATATTCCGTTCCTTCAAGGTTGACAAAGTGCTCCAAGATGTGATCATGTAGTGCTCCTAGAGTCTGAAAGGCCGCTTCAGAGCATCGACCCTGATCCCACTGGCATTTGAATTTTTCGATAACCGTGATATCTTTCCGCCTATCCACCCCTCGTACAATGAATCTCTGCTGTAATCCCTGACCGAGTACCATAGCCTGCCCAGACGGGAACACGTGGCTAGCATTCTTTATGACGTCTGACGCGACAAGAAGGGGACAAGTTTCACCATACGGATTGAAAGTATCTTTGTAGAGGTTCCAAAAGTCGACCTGTGTCACTTCTCCATCTGGCTTCGCTACAAACATACATTTCATCCTAGTAGCTCATAAATGATCAGTTAATTTAAATGGCAAAACCAAAATGAACACACCATTCATAACATCGCTCAGGTTCGGTCAACTCTAACAGTCGGTCAAGCTCCTCCTGAGTAAGCTCATGGTCTTTCATATGCGTGGCGGTGGAAGCAACGGTATTTACGGACCCCGTGACATCGAGGCTGAGGTTCTCCTGGACCAATGCCTGTTCATGCAGAATGAACGATGAAAGTATCTTCAATACGCTCGGCATCTCTGGATGCAATAGGAACGCTCTCGCAAGCGCGGGATGCGAGATCTGCACATACAAGTAGTTTAGGCAAGCTTCCACAAGAGGTGTATCCACAAAAAGAGGGAGGTAGCGAATGGCAGCTGTCAATGCCGGGGAATCTTGTGTTAACTGGGAGCTATTGGAGGGATTGGAGAAGAGGGCAGTCAGAGCTGTCAATGCAGAGATGATCATCGACCGGTTGGTTGTATTTCGAAGGATGTCAAGAACTGGTGGAAGCGGATTTTGAGATGGCGAGAGGTTGGCATGAATGGTTATGTTTGGAGCAAGAGTTTGGAAGATATCCAAAATATATAATACAAACTCCACGTCTTCGTCTTTGTTTGGTTCGAGATTGAGAAGCGTGTTGAGCAGTAAAGGCATGGTATGGGTATGGCAAGCCAGGTCGAGCGAGTTCGTGTCGTTCAGTGCTGCATTTCGCATAACGAAAAGGGATTCAAGGGCATAGCGATGCTTTTGCACGAGTTCTCGAGGAGGGGAGAACAGTACTTTTTCTTCAGCCCAATTCTTATATCCTTCCGTCGCGTACCATTCTGGCCAATCAAATAATCCATCTATTAGTCCAGGGATTGTCCTAAAGAGGAATTGTTCGTTCATGCAGAGTCGACACAGGCGGTCGAGTGCCCATGCAACCTCACTAAGTATCCCACAACGAAGAGACAGTGACATGCGGTTGTTTGGTGTCGACTCCGTATACCATCCTGAAGATACTTCTGTAAACTGGGCGCCTGTGGACTGATCACATACTTACGCTCATAGTCATCACGGATGTCGGGCACTGGTCGTGGAGGAGCCACCTGCTGCGGAGTAGTATACTGTTGGGGACGGTAGTATGACGCGGCATTTCTATTGACAAAAGTAGTCATTGTGATTTTGGGAGTGATATCGGTAATTAGGAAACGTGTCACGCTCGGTGACTGTCGTCTTCTGGATAGTTTGCTCTGCTTTGCAGCATCCTCATCTCTTCTCTAGCTCTATCAAGTCCCTCAGCTCGTCACCCTGGAAACCCATAGCCATGTTCTGGTGTCTCTCAAGGAACTGATTCACACATGGATAGTGGCACAGAATCATAAATGTCTATCAAGGTGTCACGATACGCTTCATGTTAACCCAGAATCTCAAGTATGAAAAAAACTTTGTGGTCAATGTCACACGGTTGCGGTGAAAGGGACAAAAGGGAATGACGTGAAAATGACACAAAATCGTACTACCTGAGATCCAGTTCGCACCGACATTCTTTCTGCATTTCTGAGTTCTTCCGATGTTAAAATGTTGCACAATCAATAGGCCGTAGATCTATGACCCTCAGCATTGTCAATTCCTGTAACATCTGCGTGGAATATAAAATGCAAAACCGCATCAGGATAGAGAGACTGATATACTGTGTCGTAGAGAAATGTAGGATGCAATTTTGTACTCTGTATGAGAGTGTAGGGACCAAAGCCCAGGAAACAGGATAGCCTTTTACAACAATAAGCTGACATGTAAGTAATATTGTGATGACAGCATGGGGCGAGACTTGCGTAGTGCATGTCAAGGGGCAGTTTAGACATGAGAGAATGAAAAAATAAATTAAGCTATCTAGGATCGTAATCGGCTACCACCATAATCAATCCTCCTCCGCTCCTTCTTTCCAAAGCGCATACATTTTCCGACGACTGGCGTCCTTCGTCTCCGGATTACTGGCAGTCTCAAAGACTCTTTTGAGCAGCTTCTTTTTCAATTCTGCACAGCCAATCCTGCCTGCTTGGGGATCGTCAAAGCACACATTCGCAATCAGATTGGAATGGGAATCTGAGTCTCCACGGATGCGTTTCAAACTTGGCTCATCGTCGGACCGAGATGATGTCCCGAGAGCTTCGAGTAAGGGAATTAACAGTACTGAGTGAATACGTTTATACATCGTCGTGGTTGGAGTTTGAGCCATCAGAAGGATGAAAGGTTCGAGAAGGGGACCAAGAGGGGCGGGTAGGGGCTTTTGTTCGGAAGTCACAGCGAGAGCTCGGTTGAGTTCCTCAAGGTAGATATCAGAGAGATGATTAGGTAGGCCTATAGGGACACGGGTATCTGTTGGACTATTGAAAGTTTAGTGAGGACAGAAGCCAGTACGCGTAGGCACGTACCAAAGAGGCCCTTTCTCGGATGTTAGTATATCATTGTACATCTTACATGTCTCCTCCTCCCAATTTGTTCTGATCAGCAGGCGGAAAGACGCGTTGACGAATCGTCGCACGAGCATATAATACTTGTCAATCCTATGTATAAAAAATCAATATTAGCTATTGAGATGAAGGAGGACCTAAGAGCGCACCGTAGCCTGTCAATTCCATTCCATTCTCGTACGATAGTGGTCCAGAATCCCCTAAGAAAGGCGAGGGAGGCAGTAGTACTTGTGATTGCCAAAATTAGCTCTGCAAGTTCACCAGCCAAGGCCTGTTGCACGAGCGGTTTGTCCGACATCCAGAAACCTACAGGTCTTCAAAGGCTGAAAGCACACTTAAATTACCGCGACACACAGTAGAAGATACCCTTCCATAGCTTATCCATCTCAGATTTTGAGAGAGCATCTTCGGGCGCCTCAGAAAGGAACGCAGCGAGATTTTTCACTGCTTTGTCCCGAGTCTTTTTTTCTTCACCAAAAAAGTCAGCAACTATTCGTGAGAGAGAAAGGGACATCTTGCATACCGATAGAGGCAAAGTATTTGGCGAGCGGGGGAGCATCAACCGCGGATGGCATAGTGGAGGATCAAAAAGGAAGTTTTTCCAATTAGGCTACAGGCCGATGCAATGTATGACTGTGTGATGACTGTGTGATATTAGCATATTAGCATGTCTAAATCTCCCATCACCTGCCATGGTGAGGCTGCGTGCATTTTCCTGTTTCCTAATCATTTACTGGGTTTGTGTAGTCCTTGATTCGTCTATCGGCAAGCCTGCCGAAGGCGTTGAAGTCACTCTTCAGGTCCTTGAGGCCTCCCCCACTGGGGACGCAGTGGGGGCATTCCGATCAATCGCACAAGGGTACATTGATAGAATACTTACCGGCTATGCCATCTAAAAGTTGCACCCAGAGTGACTAATTCGGATGGCCGATGTATCAACTTACTGCCGCCTCGTGGTTCAGACGAGGCAGAGAAGGCTCAGACAGATTTGCAAACCGGACAGACGTACAAGATGAACTTCAAAACAAAACAGTACTTTGAAAAAACAGATCGGATGTCTTTCTACCCCTGGGTCGAAGTACGTACAATTGTTCTGGCAGAATCGACACTGATTATCGATCCCGCAACAAGATCTTGTTTAACATTGAAGATCCCACTGGGCACTACCATATACCTTTACTCATAAGCCCATACTCGTTCACCACATACAAGGGAAGCTGAGGAATTAATGAAATGTTATTTACTCAGGATGATCAACCGTATCACATGTGTGGGTGAGCAAGGAGAAAGATATGCCCAAATGAGATGAGATGCAAGGATGCAGAATGTACAATTGAAGCGTGAAATGAAGAAAGAAAAGAATGGTAATGATCCCTATGCAGCAGCCATGACATTATCGTACCGGTGGGAACCTATATGACCTCCACGCATTGTATTCTTCACGTTTGCAGCAAATTTGTCTCTATTCTTGGTCATCTCCGCAGCTGCCTCTGTTGAACATAGAGTTCAGTAGAGTTCAAAGTTGGTGAATCAAGCATACCCTTATTTAGGGGGTCGTCTGCGTTGGGCTCAAGGAAGAGATACTGCAAACCAACCATGACCGAATTGAGGTTGAGAACAGGTTTCCAGTCTTCTCTCAAGATATTAAGACAGACATTGCCCTCAAGGTCGACATTAGGGTGGTAGATCTAGATGTATTATGATTCAGCCTAAAGGCA
>Ga0154001_1000467_pt1 | contig 12742 bp, 20 predicted proteins | sample TSNJ085MetaG_FD_104699 | JGI IMG/M metagenome (GOLD analysis project Ga0154001, IMG submission 104699) | Attine ant fungus gardens microbial communities from New Jersey, USA - TSNJ085 MetaG | ecosystem: Host-associated > Fungi > Mycelium > Unclassified | place: USA: New Jersey, Wharton State...
CCAGCAGACATAGTGGTAATTAGCAAGAATCAACATTACTTCCATACCCTTGCAGAGACATAGCACCATGTCTTTGCAACAATACAACTCATTAATGAGCAACTTGCTCAAACAAAAGTATGCCCTTACTTCATTAAGGGCAAAATTAGAAGAAAAGAAAAAACAAGAATGTTGGAATTGCAAAGGGTTCGGTGTTATCGAGAGACAGTGAATGTCCTTAGTGATCACCCTAGGTAGATGTTCAAGAAGAACTCAATGGAGTTCTTCGTTGGATTGGACTATTACACTTATACTACTTTTACAGTGGCTGTACTGTTACTAGTCCACGATCACATGTCCTTCTAGAATGTTCTATAACCTTGTGACCTTATCACATGACTTGGCTTCTTAAGTTCCCCTGCTATTTATATCTTAACCCCATTGTATACTTTGAGGTTTTGGATTAAGTATTCAAATGCGTGGGAGACTTTTTCCTGCTTGGGGCTCTCATAACATGGCTCCCCCTTTAAGTTTCCTCATCCCAAGGAATTTTTCCATTGATCCCAGTTTTTGTTCCATTGTCTCTCCCTTTCCCTTTTATATCTTTTCCCCAACCGTACAGTAGTTTTGCCGTGAATTCCCTAGGTAATTCTCAACTGAACTCTTTTTCTTCTTCCTCTTGCTCCTGTCACCTTAGCTCTTTAGTTTCTTCCCTGTACTTCCTCTTGAATTCTTCTACCAATTCCTTTGCATTTTCCAAGTTCTCTCTATTTTCCCAGGTGTCTTCTTCTGCCATGTAGCCTCTCCATCTCACCAGGAACTTTTTCTTCCCTCTAATTGTCTTTTTATTTAAAATTTTCTCTACTTCGAACTCCTCTTCTCCCTCGATAATGACTGGTTTTGGCAGCATTTTCTTTTGTCCTTCTACTTGTGATTTATAGAGTCGTACTCTACTTACATTAACTACTGGATGTATCCTAATGGACTTAGGTAGATCTAGTTCTATCGCATTACTAGAAATGATCCCTTTGATTTTGTAGGGGCCCACAAAACACTCTGTCAATTTTTCTGATCTTCTCCCTTTTGTCTGCCACTTCAAGTTCTTCATACTTAGCAGTACTAAGTCTCCCACTCTGTACTCCTCTTCCTTTCCCCACTTTCTATTTCCAAACCTCTTTATTTCCTCCTGTGCTTTTCCTAACGCTGCTTTTGCCTCCTCCTGGATTTTCTTCATTCTTTCTACGAATTTTCCTGCTGCTTCATACTTCCCCTTTCTTCTCCCTTTGAATCCCATCCTCGGGTCTTGACCATAGTTTGCTTTAAATGGCAATGTTTTTGTAGCTGCATGGATTTTGTTATTATAAGCGAACTCTGCTGTTCCTAACCAATCCGGCCACTGCTCTTGTCTATGATCGATAAATACCCTCAGGTATTGCTCTAACTCCTGGTTTATCCTCTCTGTCTGCCCATCTGTTTGAGAGTGATAGGCCATCGAGAGCTTTGTCTGGATTCCCAGTAGGTTATTCAACTCCTTCATCATTCCCGCTGCAAACTGCACTCTCCTGTCTGATATGATGCTTTCTGGAAGTCCGTGTAACTTCCATACATGGTCCCGAAACAGTTTTGCAAGTCCCTCTGCTGACGTTTTCTCCATTGTTGCTATAAAATGTGCTATTTTACTGAAATGGTCACATACTACCAAGATTGCATTGTATCCCTGGGCCAATGGCAGTTTGGTGATAAAATCTGCCAATATATGACTCCATGGCTTTTCTGGGATTGTATTGGGCATTAGTTTCCCCGCTGGCACTTCGCTTCGGTTCTTGTATCTTTGACAAGTATCGCATTCATCTATATATCTTCCTATCTTCTTCATTATTTCTGGCCACCAGTAATTCCTGCCAATCAATTCTGCCGTCTTCCATCTCCCTCCGTGCCCTCCTACTGGAGTGTCATGGTGCAATTGTATTATTTCCCTCCTGAGGTCTCCCTCTGGCACGTATATCCTTCCTTCCTTCGTTACTATCCCTTCCTCTATTTTCCATTTTTCATCCCTCAATGTCTTTATTCCTGCCTTCTTCAACTCTTCTACTGCTTTTACTATCCTCTTATCCCCTTCCTGCACCTTCTTGATTCTTTCTTTTAGGTTCTTTTCCTCTATTATCATTTCTGTTCCTCTAATCCATTCCGGCTTCACCAGCTTCTGATTTTCGTTATCTTTTTCCACCCCTTCCTGCCAGTCCAGTCTCCTGCTTAGTCCATCTGCCTTCCCCATGCTTTTCCCTGGAACATGCTTTAACATGAAATTAAATTGTGACAGATATAAGGCTCATCTTGCTTGTCTACAGTTTAATTTTTGGCTCGTCATAAAATACTGGAGATTCTTGTGGTCTGTCCAGATTTCGAATTCGAGCTTTGCCCCCTCCAAATAATGCCTCCATGCTTCTAGGCATCTTATCACCACCAACATCTCTTTGTCGTGAATTTTGTAATTCCACTCAGTAGTGTTTAGCGATTTAGAAATGAAAGCCACTAGTCTCCACTTTTCATCTTCGCACTTTGTCAACAGTACTCCCCCTGTTGCATAGTCTGAAGCATCAGCTTCTACTCTCATCTCCCTATCGATGTCTGGGATGGCCAGAACGGGTTCCGTGGTGAATACCGCTTTGAGTTCCTCAAACACTTTCTCCTGCTCCTTCTCCCACTTCCACTTCTGCTCCTTCCTGACTAGCATGTATAACGGTGCCACTATCTTGGCGAAGTTCTTTATGAACCTTCTGTAGTAGTTAGTGAGGCCTAGAAATTTTTGTACTTCTTTGACGTTTCTTAGTGCTGGCCAGTTCAGGACTCCCTCTACTTTTTCCTTCTGCATCTCCACTCCCTTTGGGCCGATTACTACTCCTAGGAATTCTACTTCCCTTACTTTCCACTTGCATTTCTCTGGCTTTACAAACAGGTCGTTTTCCTTCAATCTCCTTAGTACTTCCTCCACCAACTCGTCATGTCCTTCCTCTGTGTCTGTGGCTACTAAAATGTTGTCAATGAAGGTCGCCATGTCTCCTTGGTTTAAGAGGTCCCTGAACAGATTGTTCATCATTGCTTGGAAGGTGGCTGGGGAGTTTGTCAACCTGAAATACATAACTGTGGGTTTATATGCTCTGATATGTGTTGTGAATGCTGCCTTCTATTCGTCCCCTTCTTTGATTCTGACATTATTGTATCCTCATCTCAAGTCTAATTTCATAAACACCTTCCTCTTTCCCACTCCATCCAATATATCCGATATGAGGGGTAAAGGGTACCCATTCTTTACTGTCCACTGGTTTAGGTGCCGATAATCCTGCACTATCCTCCATATGCCATCCTTTTTTGCCACGAAGTGTACTGGCAATGTTTGGGGTGACTTGGAGGGTTGGATATATCCCTTCCTCAGTTGGTCTTCTACAAATGATTGTACTTCCTCCCTTTTCTCCCTTGATAGCGAATATACCTTCCCTTTTTTTGGCATAAACCCCTCTTTTAGCTCTATGGCATAGTCCCAGGTTTTTTGCACTGGCATCCTTTCTGACTCCTTTTTCCTGAATACCCTTTTCCACTTCCAGAATCTTCTAGGCACCAGTCTTCTCAGTACTTCTTTGTCCTCATCATTTTCTGTCTTCCTCACTTGCTTCTTTTTTTCCTCTTGTTTTCTTTTTCCACATATTGGTGGACAACGCGTCATTTTCACCTCTCCCTTTTCCCAATCTATTTCTGGGTTGTGGGCTGCTAACCATGGCATTCCCAGTATTAGTTCTGTCTTTCCCAAGTTGCACACGTCCATTCTTGCTCTTTCTACATGTTCTTTGAAAAACATATTGCACTCGACCTAGTATGTTATGGACCCCCCCACATTCGCTGTTCCATCCACATTTCTAACTACAAGGGGCCTTTTTAACTTTTCCATTTTAAACCTCTTTTCCTTTGCAAAGGTCATGTCTATGAACAGACCTGTTGCCCCACTGTCCAGTAGTGCCTTTACTGCTACTCCTTTGTGACTTTCCAACTTTTCTAACCCTACTTTCAGCTAGACTTCCCTTAATGGCCGTAGTGTGCGCCATATATCTCTTACTCTCTCAGTTGTATTGATGGAATTTAATTTATTGCCCAGCTTTTCTGGGTGCAATACACTGTATATATTATTGGAGGCCAGTCGAGAGCTCACTGTTCTCCATTTTCTTTTGCCAACTCCTGTGGCATTTCTACTACCCTCCCCTTGTGCCTCTTCTAGCAATTTTTGGCCATATGGCCCTACTTTCCACATACGTAGCATGTCTTATCTCCCTCTCTTCCCCTATCTACATCCATTGCATTTGGGTCTCTTCTTGGATCTATTTGAGCTCCCCCCCTATTTGTCACATTTCCTCCCCTTCTGTATCCATTTCCTGTTCTCCATGTTATTTGTCCTCCTCTTCCTCCATATGACCCCCTCTCTCTTAGCTGCACATTTCCTCTTGGGTGCGCCGCATTCCTCCCCATTATTCTTTCTTCTACCCTGCTCTGCCTTTGGTTTCTGTCTAATCTCACCACTCTTTCCTGCCATTCTCTAATAGTAGTTGGCAGTTCTTCTGCTTTGGCTAGTTTCCTCCTGATACTCCTGTTCAGTCCTCTCTTGAATTCTTCAATGAGGGGCCTTCCCTCGTAGCTGCTCCCCCTGGCAACCTTTTTAAATTCCTGCACATATTCATTGCAGGTCCTTCCTCCTTGCTCGATCGTCCTTAGCTGTTCTATCTTTCTTTCTTTTTCTGATGTTTCTCCAAAGTCATTCCTTATTTTTATAAACAGCTGTTCCACCAACTCCACCTCTGACTCTCCTTTGGCCAACTTGTCCAACAGGTTATCCTTCCACGCCTCAGCTACTCCTCCCTGCATATACGATAATACCCAGGCCACCTGGGTTGCTGCTGCCTCCTCTGTCATCTTTATCCTGATATACAGGCAAGCTGCGTTAATAAACACGCTTACCTCCTCTATTTTCCCACTAAAGACTTGAGGTCTTGCGACCTCTACCTTGCTCCCTTGTTGTTGAAGGAGCATAGTGTTAACCTGCTGCTGCAGGGTTGCGATCATAGTGAGGAGTTGCCCTACTGAGGGTTCCTCTTGTTGCTGTTGTTGTTGTTGGGACATGTTGCATGGTAACGGTGATGGTGACGGTGACTCATACTCGGATGATTCTTGATCCAGAGCTGTTGTTTTCTAAGGCTATGTTCAACAGGGCACACAATCTTCTCTTGTCTGGGCTCTTACTGTCTTACTGACTACTGTCCTAATCAAATTGGTATGCAATTGCCTCTAAGAAGAGGACCCCTAAGCTAAGCGGTTTCCTAAGGAATGGCCGCTATTCTCCTGTATGTACCACTCACAATGGAGTACAGCACAGAGTTTATATCGAGAAAAAGGTAAAGAACAACATCCAATTATGAGATCAGGACTCAAACAAGATACCTGGACTTGGTATCTAGTCTCCTCCCTCAGTCCCTAACTGACTGAGAAGTCCCCTTTACAGCTAGGGCCTGCTATCCAAAATGCTTGTGAGCGCTGTGCCCACTAGCGAGGAAGGTAAAAGAGTAAGTGGTGGTGAGGCCGCGAGGTGTGAGGTCACTGTTGGGTATCGAGTTCTTATGTTATCGAGAGACAGTGAATGTCTTTAGTGATCACCCTAGGTGGATGTTCAAGAAGAACTCAATGGAGTTCTTTGTTGAATTGGACTACTACTTATACTACTTTTACAGTGGCTGTACTGTTACTAGTCCATGATCACATGTCCTTCCAGAATGTTCTACAACCTCGTGACCTTATCACGTGACTTGGCTTCTTAAGTTCCCCTGCTATTTATATCTTAACCCCATTATATGCTTTGAGGTTTTGGATTAAGTGTTCAAATGCATAGGAGACTTTTTCCTGCTTGGGGCTCTCATAACATTTAGGCACCTGGCCCGAAATTACAGAAATAAGGAAGGAAAGGAAAAGAGGGGAACCGCTCCCCAAAATAAATTTGAAGTGTTGTCAAGTAGGGTGATGCAGTATAATGTAAAGGAAAAGATGATAAGGAAGCAGGAGATGGTGAAAGTAAAATGTTTTAAGTGTGGGGAAGAGGGACACAAGTGCAGAGAGTGTCCTCTTTGAAAAGGAGAAAAGAAGTTGCAAGTGGTAGAAGGGGCGGCATGTATGGCCATGCCACCAAAGGTGTAGGAAAAGGAGTGGAGGAGGAGTCCAGCATATGTTTTACAACAAAAGGCACAGGAGCACTGTGGAAAGAGCATTCCAGATGAGGCATGCCTGTTAGAGCTGGGGTGGTATACAAAGGAGGTGATAGTATTGTATGTGGAATGCGAAAGGTGTGGACAGAAAGGATGCCAGGTAGAGAAGAATAGGGGACAGGGGGTGATTTCAGACAGGCAGAAGTAGTGTAGATGTCAGAAAAGGAAGGAAACAGAAGCGGCACACCCTAAGAGGGGAAAGGTGCAGCAGAGCAGCGCATGGGCAGGAGTCCTAGAAGGTGCAGCAAAAGAGAAGAGTAGACAAAGAGAGGTCAGATGAACCTTCAAAATACTGAGAGAAGTATGGTTGAATATCGGAATAGAAAAGCTAGACACTCATGAGGGTGTTACAGTAAAAGTGCTCTTAGATAGTGGTGCAACAGGGATGTTCATAGATAAGAGGACAGCAGCAAGACATGGGTTTATGCTGCAGAAACTAAAAAGACCTATAATGGTCAGAAATGTAGATGGGACAAACAACAGTGGAGGAGCTATTATACATCAGGTAGAAGCAAATGTGCACTACAAGGGTCATGTAGAAAGGATAAGGATAGACATATGTGACTTAGGAAAAACAGAAGTAATACTGGGGATGCCGTGGTTACAGGCACATAATCTGGAGATCAATTGGGAAACTGGAGAAGTAAAAATAATGAGATACCCACTGTTATGTAGTGGAACAAGATCAAGGGGAGTCGAGAAAGGAAAAAGGGTAGCAACCCTAGAGGAAGAAAAGATTGTCAGATGGGCAATTGATGACAAGGAAGATTGGGGAAGAGAAGAAGAAATCAAAGAGGGCCACAGGAAAATTGAAGAGTTGGTCCCAAGGAAATTTCTGAAATAGAGGAAGGTATTTGGAAAAGTAGAGTCAGAAAGAATGCCGACTAGAAAAGTTTGGGACCATGCTATCGACCTCAAGGAAATGTTCAAACCACGGAAGGGAAGAATCTACCCTCTATCCAAAAATGAGAGAGAAGAGGTCCAGAACTTCATAGAAGATCAACTGAGAAAGGGGTATATCAGACTATTGAAATCCCCTCAAACATCACCAGTCTTCTTTGTGGGCAAAAAGAATAGGAGTAAGCAAATAGTAATGGACTACTGTAATCTAAGCAACCAGACAGTGAAAAATAACTACCCGCTACCACTAATTACAGAGCTAATTGACAATATGGATAACAAGAAGGTGTTTACTAAAATGGATCTGAGGTGGAGGTTCAATAACATGAGGATAAAAGAAGGAGATGAGTGGAAGAAAGCATTTACAATACATATAGGATCCTTCAAGCCAACAGTTATGTTCTTTGGAATGATGAATTCGCCAGCCACATTCCAGGCAATGATAAATGAAATTCTGAGGGACTTGATTAATGAAGAAAAAGTTGCTGCATTTGTAGATGATGTACTAGTAGGGACAGAGATAGAGGAAGGACATGACAAGATTGTGGAAGAAATACTGAGAAGGCTAGAAGAAAATGACTTGTACATCAAGCTGAAGAAATGCGTATGGAAAGTGAGGAAAATTAGGTTCCTAGGAGTAGTAATAGGACCTAATGGAATCAAAATGGAGAAAGAGAAAGTAGACAGAGTACTCAGTTGGCCAGAGCCAAAAAACATGAAAGACATCAGGAAATTCTTGGGCCTCACAAACTATTATAGGAGGTTTATCAAAGATTTTGCTCGAGTAGCAAGGCCTATAAATGTCCTGACAAGGAAAGATGTAAAGTGGCAGTGGGGAGTGGAACAGCAGAAAGCATTTGACGAACTCAAAAGGGTGTTCACAACAAAACCAGTATTAGCAGCACCAGACTTAGATAAGGAATTCAGAGTAGAAGCTGATGCATCAAATTATGCTACTGGGGAAGTACTATCAATGAAGTGCTCAGATGAAATGTGGAGACCAGTCGCCTTCATTTTCAAGTCTCTCAGTGATACAGAAAGAAACTACAAGATACATGACAAGGAGATATTGGCAGTTGTTAGATGTTTAGAAGTATGGAGGCATTTCCTGGAAGGAGCAGCAATTAAATTCGAGATTTGAACTGATCATAAGAATCTCGAGTACTTTATGAAAGCATAGAAGTTAAATAGGAGACAAGCAAGATGAGCTCTACATCTGTCAAGATTTAATTTTACGCTGAAGCACGTTCTGGGAAGTAAGATAGGGAAAGTAGATAGTCTAAGCAGAAGACCAGACTAGGAAGTGGGAGTAGAGAAAGACAATGAGGACCAAAGGTTGGTAAAACCAGAGTGGCTGGAAGTAAGGAAAACAGAGATGGTGGAAATAATAGTAGAGGGAGTAGATCTACTAGAGGAAGTTAGAAAGTCAAAAGTAAAAGACGACGAGGTAGTAAAAGCGGTGGAGGAAATGAAGAGAGCAAGGGTAAAGATGTTAAGAGATGAAGAATGGAGAGAGGTAAATGGCATTATATATAAAGAGGGGAAAGTATATGTGCCAAAAGATGATAAGTTGAGGGCAGAAATTATCAGGCTATATCATGATATACTAGTAGAAGGACATGGAGAACAGTGGAAGACAGTAGAGCTGGTCACTCAAAACTTTTGGTGGCCAGGGATTACTAAAGAAGTGAAACGATATGTAGAAGGATATGACACTTGCCAATACAATAAAAACCACACAGAACAACCAGCAGGAAAATTAATGCCAAACTCAATTCCAGAAAAACTGTGAACGCATATATCGGCAGACTTTATCACTAAGCTGCCTTTAGCGTAGGGATACAATAGCATTCTAGTAGTAGTAGATCAGTTAACTAAGATAGTCCATTTTATACCAACTACAGAGAAAACATCAGCAGAGGGATTAGCAAGGTTGTTTAGAGACAACGTGTGGAAGTTACATAGTCTGCCTGAAAGCATCATATTAGATAAGGAACCCCAGTTTGTAGCAGAATTAATGAGGGAGTTGAATCAAATGCTAGGAATCAAGAGCAAAATGTCAACAGCGTTCCACCCTCAGACAGATGGCCAAACGGAGAGGGTTAACCAGGAATTAGAACAGTACTTAAGAATGTTTATTGACTACTGACAAGAACAGTGGCCAGACTGGTTGGGAACGGCAGAGTTTGCCTACAACAATAAGGTGCATTCAAGCACAAAGACATTGCCCTTTAAGGCAAATTACAGGCAAGATCCTAGGATGGGATTTGAGGTGAGAAAGAAGGGGAAGTACAAAGGAGCAGAGAAATTTGTAGTGAAAATGAAGGAAATTCAGGAAGAGGCTAAGGCAGCTTTAGGGAAAGCACAGGAGGAAATGAAGAAGTATGTGGATAGAAAGAGAGCAGAAGTCGATGAGTATAAAGTAGGAGACTTAGTAATGCTAAGTACTAAGGATCTGAAATATCAGATGACTGGGAGGAGGACAGAGAAATTGATGGAAAGATTTGTAGACCCTTACAGGATAAAGAAGATCATATCATCGAATGCAGTAGAATTGGAACTACCCAGCATAGTAAAAATACACTCAGTAGTTAATGTTAGCAGAATACAAAGATATGTAGGGCAGATAGAGGGACAGAGAAAGGAGCAACCTGCTCCAGTTATAATTGAAGGAGAAGAAGAATGAAAAGTTGAGAGGATATTGAATAAGCGATGGATTAGAGGAAAAGATAAGTATCTAGTATGATAGAAGGGGTTTATAGCAGAATCAGATACCTGGGAAGGAAAAGAAAACCTGGAAAATGCCAAGGAAGCAATAGAGGAGTATGAAAGGGAATACAGAAGGGATATGGAGGACATTAGAAGACAGGAAAAAGAAAAAGGGACATTCCAGAGGGGGGAATTACCAGGAAGATTCACAGCGAGAAAACTATTTGGATGGTCAGATAAGAGGTATGACAAAGAATACTGGGCAAGGTTGGAAAGAAACTGGAGGAGATGGAAAGGGGGAAGGGAAAGAGGATAAAGAATGATGGAGACAATAAAGGAAGAGGAAGAAGAGATCAAACAAAAAAACTTGGGAATAAAAGAGTGGACAGAGAAAAATGATAATGAAATAGGGAACATGGTCAACCCCTACAACAAACTGTGAAGAAATCCTTGGGATGAGGAACCTTGAGAGGGGGGTAGTGTTATGACTTGGCCAAATGACTAAGTCATTATTTATTTTCTTTTTCTTTTTCTTTTATTTTAATTAGGAAATCAATGGATGTGAGAGGGGATGACTCAAAGGAGACACACAGGACTTTATAAATAGGGGTAAATACAGAATGTGTATAAGTAGTATACAGTAAACGAACAAGAACTCTATCGAGTTCTCCTTATTAACTCAGACTAGGAGAGCGATTAAGTTATCTCAGGCTAAGTTGCTATATTACTAATAACTGTACATATCTTATGTAAGCCTTTCTATACTATTTATATCTCTCTTGCATTATACTCTTGAATGTTATTCATTAAGTTAAGGAATGTATAGGAAATAGTTTCTTTTCTAGAAACTATTTCATAACACTTTTCTATTATCTTGAACTTCCTCTTTCTTCTTCTTTCAAATCCCATTTATGGATCCTGGCCATAGTTTGCTTTAAAGGGGAACATTTATAGCTGAATGAATTTTGTTGTTATATGCAAACTTAGCAGTTTCCAACTAGTCTAACCATTGCTCCTGTCTGTGATTAATAAAGATTCTCAGGTATTATTCTAGCTCTTGATTGATCCTTTCTGTTTGCCTATCCATTTGGAGATGGTAGACTGTTGACAGCTTTGTCTGGATCTCTAGTAGCTTATTCAACTCCTTCATTATTCCTACTGCAAACTGTACTCCTCTGTCCAATATAATGCTTTCTGAAAGACCATATAATTTCCAGACATGGTCCCTAAATAGTCTAGCAAGTTCTTCTGCTGACATTTTCTCTATAGTTGCTATAAAATGTGCTATTTTGCTGAATTGGTCATAAACTACTAGAATTGTGTTATATTCTTGAGCTAAAGATAGTTTGGTGATAAACTCTGCTGAAATATAACTTCATGGTTTCTCTAGGATTACATTAGGCATCAGCTTCTCCGTAGGTACTTCACTCCTATTCTTATATTGTTAACAAGTATCATATTTCTCCATATATCTTTCCACTTTCTTTATAACTTCCAGCCACCAGTAGTTTCTTGTTACTAGTTTTGTTGTTTTCTACCTCCTCCTGTGCCCCCCTACTGGGATATCATAATGTAGTTATATCACTTCTTCCCTTAATTCTCCTTCTGGTATATATATACATTTTTTCTTCATAACTACTTCTTTTTCTATTGACTATTTCTCATCTCTAAGGTTTTTTATTCCTGCTTTCTTTAACTCTTCTACCACTTTTACTACTTTCTCATCCATTTTCTGCACCTTCTTAATTCTCTTCCTTAGGTCCTTATCTTCTACTAGCATTTTTACTCCTCTAATCCATTCTGGTTTGATTATTGTCCTATCCTTGTTATCACTCTCCACTCCTTTCTGCCAGTCCACTCTTTAACTTAGTCTGTTGGCTTTATTCATGCTTTTTCTAGGAATGTGTTTCAAGGTAAAGTTGAAGTATAACAAGTACAAAGCCTACCAAGCTTGCCTTTGGTTTAACTTTTGACTTGTTATGAAGTACTGGAGGTTTTTATGGTCCATCCAGATCTTGAACTCCATTTTTGTTCCTTTTAGGTAATGTCTCTATGCTTCTAGGCATTGAATTACTACCAACATCTCTTTGTTGTGAGTCTTGTAGTTTTGTTCTGTTGTGTTCAATAACTTAGAGATAAAGACTACCAGCCTTCATTTCCTATTCTCACACTTTGTCAACAATACCTCTTCTGTTGCATAGTTCAATATATCTGCTTCTACTTGCATTTCTTTGTTTAAGTCTAGTATTACCAAGACCAGCTCTATTGTAAATACCTCTTTCAGCTTTCTGAATGCCTCCTCTTGTTCCTTTCCTTATCTCCACTTTTCCTTCTTTCTGACCAGCATATATAGTAGTGCTGCAAGTTTTGCAAAGTCCTTAATGAATTGTCTGTAGTAGTTGGTAAGTTCCAGAAACTTTTGCATCTCCTTTACGTTCCTTGGTGTTGGCTAGCTTAGGATCCCTTCTACCTTTTCTTTCTATATTTCTACTTCCTTTGGTCTTATTACTATTCCTAGAAACTCTATCTCTTTCACCTTCCACCAATACTTCTCTAGCTTTACAAAAAGATTATTTTCTTTGAGTCATTTTAATACCTCTTCTACTATTTTGTCATGCCCCTCCTTTGTTTCTGTTGCCACAATAATATCATCTATGAAGGTGGCTGTGTTCCCTTGATTGATCATGTCATGGAACAGGTTGTTCATCATTGTCTAAAGGTAGTGGAGGAGTTTATAAGCCCGAAATATATTATAGTTGGCTTGTAGACTCCAATGTGCATTGTGAATGCTACCTTCCATTCATCTCCTTCTTTGATTCTAACATTGTTATATCCCTATCTCAGGTCTAGCTTTGTAA
>Ga0154001_1000473_pt1 | contig 12688 bp, 10 predicted proteins | sample TSNJ085MetaG_FD_104699 | JGI IMG/M metagenome (GOLD analysis project Ga0154001, IMG submission 104699) | Attine ant fungus gardens microbial communities from New Jersey, USA - TSNJ085 MetaG | ecosystem: Host-associated > Fungi > Mycelium > Unclassified | place: USA: New Jersey, Wharton State...
TCGTTGATTTCCAGCTCAATAATATTCGATTAGTCCGCGAGTTAATGGTTATCATTCAGATATCTGATATCTTAGAATTGTATATTATATGAATAATTTATTTTGTTCTCTGTCTCGCCTTTTTAGACAGGTAGCTCACTCTCTTCAACCGTCTCTCTCAGCCATTGTCCCATTCTAATGTTTTGATTTCTAATGAAGGAGGGGTGGTTACGAGCATCCCATGTCCCTTACTAAGAATGAATAGTTGTAGCTCCTCTTCTATAGTTTTCCCCCTGTTTCGTGCCCAATACTGTAGTTTCTCTTTAGACTACAAGTGGACTGTATATATGTAAAGTTATATCAGATAAGATAGATTGATCCAGACCATACAAAACCAAACAATAAAATTTGGAAGATTAGATCTTCAAATGGTGAAGAGGAAGATATTTCGTCAGCATGACACAAAAAATTACTATTCCTCTTGAGCAACCCGACCGCCCCTCCTTTCTCCGAACCCCAAGCGATGTCAACATGCCTATGCCGCCGCTCGCAGCTGCTTCGCTCACTGGAGATAAATCTAAGGCAATGGATGGAGTTTTAGAACTTGCAGATAGGTCTGCTTATTGTGGCTTCTCATTTGGCGCAGAGAAGAGTATATCTGGCGAATGTGTATTCCAAACAGGTTTCGTTCCCGTAGTACTATATAGTTGATGTTATTACTCATCATGGTGATCATCGCAGGCATGGTTGGATACACAGAGTCTCTCACGGACCCTTCTTATGAGGGCCAAATTCTTGTACTTACCTATCCATTGGTCGGCAATTATGGTGTTCCTGAGCGCACGTCATCCTGGGATGTCTTGCCTGCTGAATTTGAGTCCTCGCGCATTCACATTGCTGCCCTAATTGTCGGTTACTACTCTCAAGATTACAGCCATTTTCTTGCCAAATCCTCGCTGTCTGCATGGTTGAAAGAGAATGGCATTCCTGCTCTGTATGGCATAGACACGCGTGTGTTAACAAAAAGGATCCGTGAAAAAGGTTCCCTGCTCGGCAAAGTCTTGGTTCGTTCGGGAGAGTCCCAGGTCGGCAAACGCAGGGGAACTCTTTCCACCTCCATTCCTCGTAGTCCCTCATACCCCTCAATTCCCCATAACCCTTACAACTGGCGCGAGGACTACATTGATACCCCTTTCTCTGATCCCAATCAGAAAAACCTTGTCGCTCTTGTCTCTATCTCTGCTCCTCGCTTGTACAAACCGACATGTAAACCTCGTCTTCATCCATCCGGTCGGACATTGCGTATATTAGCGATCGACGTGGGTATGAAGTACAACCAAATCCGATGTTTTATTCAGCGAGGTGTGGAACTCAAGGTCGTCCCTTGGAACTACGATTTCCTCTCTGACGTAGAGCCTTATGATGGCATCTTTGTCTCCAACGGTCCAGGTAATCCAATATTTGCGACGGAGACCATCCAACATTTGTCAAAGGCTATGGATTTGGGAGAATGGCCCATTTTTGGCATTTGTCTCGGACACCAGCTGATCGCACTGGCTGCTGGGGCAAAGACCTCGAAGATGAAGTATGGAAATCGTGGTCATAATATTCCTTGCACGGACGCACTCTCTGGCCGTTGCTACATCACTAGTCAAAATCACGGTTTTCAAGTTGACTCTGCATCTCTTCCCGCGAGGTGGAAAGAGCTCTTCAAGAATGCCAATGATGATAGTAACGAAGGTATCTATTGTGAAGACAAACCATTCTTCTCCGTCCAGTTCCATCCGGAATCTACCCCTGGACCCCGCGACACCGAATTTCTCTTTGAAGTCTTCCTTCAGAATGTAGAAGATTGCGTGAAGACGAATTCGCTTGTTCCCATTCGAATGCCTGGGGGAATTAAGGAGGATAACGATCGGCGTGTCCCTTGTGCTAAAGTTTCTAAGGTTGTCATTCTCGGATCTGGTGGCTTGTCCATCGGACAGGCTGGCGAATTTGACTACTCCGGTTCGCAGGCCATCAAAGCTCTTAAAGAAGAAGGCATCTATACCATCCTGATCAATCCCAATATCGCCACCATCGCCACCTCTAAGGGTCTGGCGGACAAGGTATACTTTCTCCCTGTCACCCCAGAATTCGTTCGAAAAGTTATCAAATATGAAAAGCCGGATGGTATTTACGTCACATTTGGTGGTCAGACCGCTCTCAATGTCGGTATCAAGCTGAAAGATGAATTCGCTGAGCTTGGTGTGCAAGTTCTGGGGACACCGATTGATACGATTATCACGACGGAGGACAGACAACTGTTTGCTAGTGCCATGGAGGAGATCGGAGAGAGATGTGCTCAGAGTTCAACAGCGACAAATGCCGAGGAAGCGGTTTGTGCTGCAAAGGCAATCGGTTTCCCTGTTATTGTGAGGGCTGCTTACGCTCTTGGAGGACTTGGTTCTGGGTTTGCCCAGAATGAGGTACAACTTCATGCTCTCTGCGCGAAAGCGTTCGCAACAAGCCCTCAGGTTCTCGTAGAGAAGAGCATGAAGGGATGGAAGGAAATTGAATACGAGGTTGTCCGTGACTGTAGAGACAACTGCATCACGGTTTGTAATATGGAGGTGGGCTCCCTTCCCATATTAGTATATTTTTTGTGCTTCCACGTCTCTAGAATTTCGACCCCCTTGGAATACATACCGGTGATTCCATTGTTGTTGCACCTTCTCAGACGCTCTCCGATACCGATTACAATATGCTTCGCACTACTGCTATCAATGTTATTCGTCACCTGGGTGTTGTCGGTGAATGCAACATCCAGTATGCCCTCAACCCCACCTCTCGCGAGTATTGTATAATAGAGGTGCGTCGATATCGTTCAGTCATGCAAATTATGCTGAATTTTGAAAGGTCAATGCTCGTCTCTCTCGTTCTTCTGCTCTAGCTTCTAAGGCGACGGGTTACCCCCTCGCCTTCATTGCTGCAAAACTTGGTCTTGGTATTCCTCTGAACAAAATCAAAAACTCAGTAACCAAAGTGACTAGTGCTTGTTTTGAGCCCAGCTTGGACTACTGTGTTGTCAAGATCCCACGCTGGGACCTCAAGAAGTTTAGTCGTGTCAGCAGGCTTCTGAGTAGTAGTATGAAGAGCGTTGGTGAAGTCATGAGCATTGGAAGGACGTTTGAGGAAACAATTCAGAAAGCCATTCGAGCGATCGACGATCAGTTTCCTGGGTTCGCCAAGGTATGTAGTGGTATGTAATACAGCTCTTATTTGCACCTGAAAATATTATAGAACGAGTACGTTGAAAACGTCGACGAGGAGCTGGTCAATCCAACGGATAAGCGCATCTTCGCGATTTCTACTGCATTCCATCGTGGTTATAGCATCGAAAAAATACATCAGATGTCCAACATTGACAAATGGTTTTTGACGAAGCTCAGTTATATCTTTGAGATGGAAAAGCACCTATAGTGAGTCTAGCCTTGATGCATTGTTTGTTTCCTAAACAATACTGAAATTTGGTTGAGTGAATTCAATGTCTCCAACATCCCGCCAGCCACCTTGCGCCAGGCCAAGCAGCTCGGCTTCTCTGATCGTCAACTTGCTGTTTGTATGGGTTCCACTGAGTTAGCCGTCCGTAGGTTGCGACAGGAAAATGGCATCGCCCCTTTCATCAAACAAATCGATACTGTTGCTGCCGAATTTCCTGCTTTCACTAACTATCTCTACACCACCTACAATGCCATTGAGCATGATGTCAAGTTTGAGGACCGTGGGGTCATTGTTCTCGGTTCTGGGGTATATCGGATTGGCTCTTCGGTTGAGTTCGATTGGTGTGCCGTCCGGGCCATTCGAACGCTTCGTGAACAAGGCTTCCCTACTGTGATGATTAATTACAATCCCGAAACTGTCAGTACCGACTACGATGAAGCCGACCGCCTATATTTCGAGAACATCAGTCTGGAAACTATACTTGATATATATGATACTGAGCACTCGCGAGGGATCATTTTATCCATGGGTGGACAGACCCCAAACAACATCGCCCTCCCGCTTTATAGACAGAACGTCAAGATCTACGGTACCTCACCAGAAATGATCGACACAGCAGAAAACCGCTTTAAGTTTTCTCGCCTTCTAGACGAGATTGGTGTCGACCAACCTCTATGGAAGGAATTGACCAGCTTTGAGGAAGCTAACCTTTTTTGTGAAAAGGTTGGTTACCCGATGCTCGTTCGTCCATCTTATGTCTTGTCCGGCGCTGCGATGAATGTCGTCTCTACTGGTGACGATTTAGCAAATTATCTTACTAAAGCTGCTGAAGTCTCGCGAGATCATCCTGTCGTCATTTCAAAGTACATTGAGCAAGCTAAGGAGATTGAGGTGGATGCTGTTGCGAAGGGTGGAAAAATGATCATGCATTACATCTCTGAACATGTCGAGAATGCGGGTGTTCATTCCGGTGATGCGACTCTCATCCATCCCCCTCAAGATTTAGATCCACAGACCGTTCGTCAGATCGAGGAAGCTACTGCCAAGATTGGCAATGCTCTTAATGTCACTGGTCCTTTCAACATCCAGTTCATTGCAAAGAATAATGAAATCAAGGTGATCGAGTGCAATCTTCGTGCCGCTCGTTCCTTCCCCTTCGTGTCTAAGGTCACCGGTATTGATGCTATCGAGATGGCAACAAAGGTCATGCTCGGTTTGCCTGTTGAGCCATATCCCGATGCTGGTCTTCCTTCGGACTACGTTGGTGTCAAAGTTCCACAATTTAGTTTCAGTCGACTATCAGGTGCAGATCCAGTTCTAGGTGTTGAAATGGCCTCGACCGGTGAAGTTGCTTGTTTTGGTCATGACAAATATGAGGCATATCTGAAGGCATTGATTTCCACTGGTATCGTGTTACCAAAGGAGAATATATTGTTCTCTATTGGGAGTTATAGAGAGAAACTAGAACTACTGCCATCTGTACAGAAACTCAGTGCGGCCGGGTATAACATTTTTGCTACGTCGGGTACTGCAGACTTTCTGACAGAGCATGGTGTTCCTTGCAAGGTAAGTAGCTTTCTTGCCTAAGGATGCATGTCTAATCGATCTTCTCAGTACCTTGATACCCTTGGGGAGAACGATCGTCCTCAAGAAAAATCAGAATATTCTTTAACTCAACACCTTTCTAATAATCTCATTGATATGTACATCAACCTACCTTCAAAGAATCATTATCGCCGCCCTGCTAGCTATTCCAGCAAAGGGTATCACACTCGTCGCATGGCCATAGATTATGCAGTCCCGCTCATCACTAATGTCAAGAATGCTAAGATGCTATCTGAAGCGCTCGTTCGCAAGTTACCCCTGGACGTCTCGTCCATTGACTCCAAGAACTCACACCTTACCTACAGTCTCCCAGGTTTGGTAAATATCGCTGCATTCGTCCCCAACTTGACTGGTGCTGGCAGTCAGGAATGGTCTGACATGACGGAGGCATCCGTCGCAGCTGGCTTTACCACAGCTATTGTACTACCAATCGGAACTGACAACATTATATCGGATCATCAGACATTCGAACAGGTTCGATCGAACATTTCGAGCAGTGCTCACTGCAATTATGCCCTTGGAGTTACAGCAACTGCTGCTAACGCTCAAGCATTTGACGAAGAGATACATCTGCAGACTAAGGCACTCTTCATTCCTGCTCATACTCCGCTGTCTGTCGTGGCCGCCCATTTTACAGCATGGCCTCTTGAGAAGAACATAATCACCAATGCCAAAGGGTCTGATCTTGCTTCAATCCTTTTGTTGGCCAGCCTCCATAGTCGAAGCATTCATGTGACCGACGTCCAGACTAATGACGACCTCCTGCTCATCACATTGAGCAAAGCCAAACATTTGAAAGTTACGTGTGATGTTTCAGTCTATTCTCTCTTCTATTCCAGAGAAGCCTTTCCTTCAACCACTGCGCTTCCCACCTCGGCTGAACAAAAGGCTTTGTGGACACACCTCGACAAGATTGATGCATTTTCTGTAGGAACCACGCTGTCTCGATTGACTATCGATACTGGCAAAGTGTTCTCGCCAACTGCCGGCTTTGAGGAGGTTCTTCCGCTCTTACTCACAGCGGTGAGCAAAGGACGCCTTAGTATTGAGGACATCCGAATTCGTCTTCACGATAATCCTGTTCACATTTTCAACGTGCCTGAACAGACGAATACCCATGTGGAAGTTGTTCTGGGTCGTAAGGCCCTTTTCAGGAGTCGCACTGGTTCTTGGTCGCCGCTCGGTTCTGAGTTGGTTGCTGGTGCTATCCACCGTGTCGTCGTCCAGAATAAGACAGTGTTTGTTGACGGTGCCACAGTCTCCTCGTCAACTGGTCATGACATTTCGGCAACCACTGTGCCGCACGTACTTCCTAAGGAGATTGTTGCTGAGCCTCTTCCTGGAGTTGCCGTAGCTTCCCAATCATCTTCTAGTCAACCTCAGAGTCTGCAAGCCCCACACACTGGCCAAATCTCGATGAGTACCATCTCTCATCCTTCCTTCCATCGTCGTCACATTCTCTCCGTTAAACAACTCACCCATCGCGATTTGCACGACCTGTTCTCCCTTGCCCACGAGATGCGCCTTCAAGTCGAACGTAATGGTGTCCTAGATATCTTAAAAGGCAAGGTCCTCTGCACTGCATTTTACGAACCCTCAACCCGGACCAGCGCTTCTTTTGAGGCTGCCATGAAGCGTTGCGGTGGAGAGGTTGTTCCTATCACTACCGATAGATCTTCTGTGGTTAAAGGAGAGAGCCTTCCTGACACTATTAGAACTTTAGCATGCTATGGAGATGCTATCGTTCTTCGTCATCCTGACATTGGAAGTGCACAGCTGGCGGCTAAGTTCTCTTCTGTCCCAATCATCAACGCTGGGGACGGCATTGGTGAACATCCTACTCAGGCCTTACTCGATGTCTATACCATCCGTTCAGAGTTGGGCACGGTCAATGGTCGCACGATCACCCTGCTTGGTGATCTCAAAAACGGTCGTACAGTTCACAGCCTTGTCACCCTCCTTTGTTTGTATTCTGTTCGACTCAATTTTGTCGCGCCTCCCTCTCTTGCCATGCCCCAGGCCGTTGTGTCTGCTGCACGCAAGGCTGGAATTCCCGTCACTACTTGCGAATCATTGGATGAGGTTCTCTTGCAAACCGATGTCTTATATGTGACTAGGGTCCAAAAAGAAAGGTTCGAGAATGAGCAGGAGTGGTTGCACGTCAAAGATGCCTATAGGGTGGATCATGCGGTTCTTTCAAGGGCTAAGGAGGATATGATTGTCATGCATCCTCTTCCTCGTCTCAACGGTACGTTCTTTATGCAATCAAACGAGCTGAGATTCACTGGTCGGTTTCAGAAATTGATCCTGAGGTTGACTTTGATTCAAGACGGGCTGTTTATTTCCGCCAAATGCGCTATGGCCTTTTCGTGAGTCACGATTTCATCCAGGCTATAGTTTTTATCCTCAAATCTACTTCACAGATTCGCATGGCTTTACTTGCCAGTGTCATGGCATAATGTGCGCCGAATATTCATTATCCTTGACCTAGCTTCAATGATCTTGAACATATCTATGTAGTTGGTAGCAGAATTATATGCTTCTTACCAGCAGGATAAGTCAGGCAAGGAGGTAGAAGATTAATCAGCAGTTAATACCATATCAGTAGAATATTTGCTGTGCGTCATTTACATCAAGAAACCAATACACAATGCAGTCTCAGTTCATTTATAAGTGAGACTGATCTAATTAAAGTTTTCAATCCCATCACACCACTTCACATCAGATGTAGCTCTCTCGCTTATCCGTGGGTGTTCATCAGTGATCGGCGTCAATTTCAAGTCGATTTTGCCAAAACGAACAGCTTACAATCAATTGTTGAGGGCCGCTGTCTTCTATGTTTGCTCGTAAATGTGGCTATTCAAAAGCTGGTAGAGACCTGCCCGTACCAGCTCTCGAGGTGCATACCAATGGATTCTACGAATACCAAAAAATTATGTGTTCTTTACATGACGCTGATTGTTGCACGGATGGAACGCTCGTTGTTCTTTGTTGCGTTATTAAGCCCCCCTTGATCGCAGGGCATCACTCGGATGTGTTCGGTCACCTATGTGTGCGCGTCGTCCTATCTCATGGAGTGTCAGAGTGTGTGGTCTGCGGATGAATAGTTGTGATCATCCATAATCAACCCGACCCCAAGTTTTTCGAATTTATCGGGGTTTACTTTCGCTACAATACCTTTTTCTCTCCGATGTAACCGTGTTTTCTCTCGCCCCATGGACAACTGCCTCTGGTGCCCTGTTTCTTGGTGATAAAATTTCCATCTTAAATAGTCACAGGACGTCGCGCGAGCGTGATTAGGAGACTTCAGAGATGCTCAGGGATTTTGTTTAAGGGTGCGTGAAACCGTTCATGGTCATGATATTTGATGTCTTGAAATTTCCCATGGTGTTCTGTATTCGCTGTAGTTTGAATCCTGTGCCTCGACAGACTGTATACATTTTGCCTCGGTGAATGGAATCTGCCATCGAGCCCCGTGTAATATATTGATGAATTCAAAAGAATGGAGTCAATGGAACGGAACCCAGTCACTGCTTGGACGTGACAATAGTCAGAACCATCGCTAGTGATATACAATCATTTATAAGGTTTGAATACAGCATGTCATACATGGAGATGCCAACCAAGGAGGGGGCAATATATTGACATCTTTGAAAGTGGCAGTCACGACAAAACTAGGCCCTGAAAACAACCAAAACAAGCAGTCGTATGCCATCACATTCCTAACTCTATTTATCAATGTCATTCCCTGAAAAAAATAAGACTTGGATGTCACACTCAATTGTCCAAAGGTATAAAACCGCTCGTCGGGAGACTCAACGTCCGATTAAGATTTATTTGCAATTAAGAAATCCACGAAGAGAACATAATTTGAAAAGAAAACATCAAGGACATGTGCGTTATGAAAGTGTCGTGAATAGAAAAGGAGGAATCTACCGGGATCAGACAAACAGGATCACGCTGCTTCTTCCTCGGGGAGTTCTTCTTCATACTCAACCTCTTCCTCAACACTGGAGGGATTAAGTCAAGTGAAGCAGAACTTAAAAGAAGCAAACTCACGTAGCGTCTTGGTATTGTTGATACTCTGCAATGAGATCTTGCATGTTTGATTCAGCTTCAGTGAACTAGGAGAAGGTGAATCTCATGACAACATGATCGCAATAAAGGTTTTACCTCCATCTCATCCATGCCCTCTTGTGTATACCAATGCAAAAATGCCTTCCTCTTGAACATCGCGGTAAATTGATCACCAACACGTCGGAAGAGCTCTTGAATAGCGGTAGAATTACCCAAAAAGGTAACGGCCATCTTCAGGCCCTGAGGAGCAATGTCACACTGAGCGGTAAGGACGTTGTTGGGGATCCATTCCACGAAGTAGGCAGAATTTTTGTTCTGGACGTTTTGCATTTGTTCTTCAACATCCTTCATGGAGACCTTGCCACGGAAAACGGCAGCAACCTTCAAGAAACTGTTAAGCAGCACAAAATGAAACAAAATCACAACCCACTGTGAGATACCGCCCATGCCTTGGATCCGACGCAGCCATCATGTTCTTGGCATCGAACATTTGTTGAGTGAGCTCAGGAACACTGACAGCACGGTACTGTTGACTACCACGAGCAGTCAAGGGGGCGAAACCGACCAAGAAGAAATGAAGACGGGGAAAGGGGACTGGGTAAAACAAACATCAAAACCGAACTAGATTGCAATCGGTAGAAAACATACCCATATTGACGGCCAACTTACGAAGGTCAGAATTCAGCTGACCGGGGAAACGCAGGCAGGTTGTGATACCCGACATGACGATAGAGACAAGATGGTTCAGGTCACCATAGGTAGGCGTAGAGAGTTTCAATGTTCTATGGGAAATATCATAAAGTGCTTCATTGTCAATACTCATGGTTACATCAGCATTTTCGACGAGCTGGTGAACTGAGAGAGCAGCATTGTATGGCTGAAAATGACAGTAAGCATAAATACCTTTAGTAGTAGACAGAAATAAAGATTTACCTCTACAACAGTGTCTGAAACCTTAGGACTAGGCACAACAGAGTATGTGCACATCATCCGATCGGGATATTCCTCCCGAATTTTGGAAATAAGGAGAGTGCCCATACCGGCACCAGTACCACCACCAAGTGAGTGTGAGATCTGGAAACCTGCCGCATGGTTATTTTAGCAATCTATCAAATTGAGTGGACTAACCTTGAAGACAGTCAGTTCCCTCGGCCTCCTTACGTGTCACATCTAACACGCTGTCGACAAGTTCAGCTCCCTCGGTATAGTCTGCACGGATCAAAAATGTGAGTGAATGCTTATCGCACTTGATCGAGTAACCGATATAAAAGAATGGATAGCTCCAACATAACGGACAACATTATAGAATCGAGGTCCACTTAACGAATGCCCATCATTTTTGAAAAGGGTTTCATGAAGACGATTCATGTAGAAAGAGTTGCATTAAAGGGATACTCACGTCCTTTTGCCCAATTGTTGCCAGCTCCGTTCTGACCGTAAACAAAATTGTCAGGGCGGAAAAGGTGACCCAAGGCCCCAGATCGAATAGAGTCCATCGTTCCAGGTTCGAGGTCGACTAAGATGGCACGTGGGACGTACTTCGACGTCCCAACCTCATTGTAGTAAACCGAGATTCGCTCAAGCTGGAGATCATTGTTGCCTTTGTAATGACCATCCGAGTCGATACCATGCTCATCCGAAAGGACCTCCCAGAACTTGATGCCTGTCATCAACCACAAACTACAATTGGTGCATTGGACCCGAAGTGACAGAGGTTAAAGCGCACCAACTTGGTTACCACACTGTCGACAGAATTGGTAGATAGATCAGCCACGTCAGATTTAACTGAAGTAAATAAAAGGTACCTGGCCGGCCTGAAGATGAACAATTTCGCGCATGCTATCGGCCAAAGGTCAGTACGGTTGGCAAGTCAGAAGAAAGTGGTACGAGAAGAAAGCAAAGAGAGAACACGACGGAAGGCGCGTTTTATAATATCAAGTAATATATATGCAGCGAAGACGCGTCGCAAGCAGTTGTTACAGTAAAAAAAGTAACACTCACATGAACTGTTTCAAGGAGAGGAGAGCAGCAAGACGAGTATGTTACTTCAACCAGATGGATTGGACAAGAAGACAAGAAAATATGTATGGTAAACGGAGTCCAAGGTTTCGAACTCAGATTAGAACCCCGATATGATATGTTCCTCGCCTTTGCCTCGTGTTTTTATTGAAACAGGGCCGACATAGGACCTGAACAAACCTTGATAAATACACACCAGAAATGTCCCTTATTTGTCAGTTCTAGCCGAACGATAATTGTTCCGATGTATCACTCGTTATTGCTCCGTCACAGCAGCATTGGAATCGCAAATGTACTTACTTGTATTTGAGTTTCTCCAGTCTGGACACCTCGTACATATCTTTGCGTTCTAGAACTATGCTAGCCGTCAGCATTATCGTTGCCTAGGGCCCATCCACCATGCATGTACTCGTCCTGCAATATAGTAGGTTAATTACCGTTGCAGTTCCGCAAGACTAAAAGCTGTGCAGGGTTGGAGGCAATAAACGAATATGTAAGATAGGGAGTTAGTTAGTGATTGACTCTGTCCACTGGATTGAAGCAAAGGCGAGTTGGTTCATTGACGACTGACAACTTGAAAAAAAAGGTCTATTGTTTTCTCTGGTCGATCCATAGCACATCATCAGGTATAGGGCTGAGATCTAACTAGGTCAGAACACATGTGCATCGTTCCTACTATCAATTGTGCGATTGAGTGAAGACATATTTTCTGACAAATCTATGTGCGTTGCTGTACCATCAAAAGTTGTGCCTCAACAATTGTCCTTGATAATATTTTCTATATGCTTTCTCTTATCTGTCTTCAAGGCTAATAGGCTGCCAAACCTTACAAGAACTTGAGAAAACTAACAGCCTCCTTGTTGTACTGCAAAATCTCAAGTTTGCAGCTGCACTTGCTGCCCTACACTCATCTCCCACTAAATATAGAACCTAGACTTGGGTACATAAGCACAGCTAGAGTGAATCGAACAAGATATCACGCAGTCAGGCTGACAAGAAATGAATATAATGACATAATAAGATAGAAGCATCAAAAGAATGATTTCGACTGAGTAGATATTTTCAAGATAATCGACTAGCGACACAGATCAACAAGGCCAAGAGGGTGAATCACCGACCAGAACCAACAGGAACCTTCCTTAAACCGGTTCCAATAGTATTCTTCATTATATACTCCTTCCTGGCGGCGGCAGCTGCACGCTTATGCTCCGCCACAAATTCTTCAGGCAGCCGCGGTACAGGAGGAATCGCACAAGTCGGTCGTCCGCGCTCATTCAACATAGCCTCAACATGTTTGAGGAATCGTTGCCGCATTTCACCACTTTTCTCTGTATCGAGGAAGCTCGCGCGACTGTAGATACTGTCACTATATCTCCTGCGATTTTTGCTGTTACCATACCCATGTCCATTGTTGCTCCCGCCCTCTTCCTCATCAGATATATAAACTGTTGATCGGCGGAGGCGCGAATGACGGATTGACATCTCGTCCTCGGGATAATGAGAGGCGTCTTCTGGATCATAGTCA
>Ga0154001_1000476_pt1 | contig 12662 bp, 8 predicted proteins | sample TSNJ085MetaG_FD_104699 | JGI IMG/M metagenome (GOLD analysis project Ga0154001, IMG submission 104699) | Attine ant fungus gardens microbial communities from New Jersey, USA - TSNJ085 MetaG | ecosystem: Host-associated > Fungi > Mycelium > Unclassified | place: USA: New Jersey, Wharton State...
ATCGCCCATGTCGCCACGCTTGCGCGCCGCCGTGGGTTTGCCATGCTGATACTTGCTCGACGGCGCGGACGCCGCGAACGGCATCTGCGGATGTTCGTTGATACGGAACTCGTCCTGCAGGATGCCGCCCGGCACGCCGGGCGAATTCTGCGCGAAAGCAACGGAAACGGTGGCGCAAAGCACACCCGCCGCGGCGACCGCGGCACATGCGTGAAGAAGAGCTTTCATAGTGTTCGGCGCGGCGTGGCGCGTGGTTAAAGCGGATGCGAAGCCAAGAGAGTAGCTGAAACGAACGCACTTCGCAGCGGCCTACGCAGCTTAACGATTACAACCGCTTACGCCATCGCCGGGGCAGCGCCGATTCCACCGTCCATCCCAGCGCACTTTCCAGCGCGCTTGCCACCCCACTTGCCATCGCGTTTTCCACCGCTCAAACCGCCTCTCCAAGCCCTTCCGCCAGATCCACGAGCCTGCCGCAGTCGCGCGGATCGTAGCCGTCGAGCTGCTCGACGCGATGGCGAAACGCGCTGCCGCGCAGCAGTTCGATCACCGAGGCGAGCGGCGCGCGCGTCAGATGCGCGCGGTCGCACGCGAAGTAATAGTCTTCGTCGACGACCGGAATGAAGTCGAGCCCGAAGTGATGCGCGGCCGGCTCCACGCCGAAGCCGACGTCCGCCATGCCGCTCGCGACGAAGGCCGCGATCGCCGAATGCGTGAGTTCGGTGGACGCGTAGCCGTTGACCCGGTCCGGGTCCACGCCGATCCGGCGCAGCGCGAGATCGAGCAGCATGCGCGTGCCGGAACCCGGCTGCCGGTTGACGAAGCGGATGTCGTCGCGCGCGAGATCGCCGAGGCCGCCGATCCGCTTCGGGTTGCCCTTGCCGATGAACAGCCCTTGCTTGCGCCGCGTCAGATGCACGAGCACATGGCGCTGCGGATCGAGCCAGCGCCGATAGGTATCGGCGCACACCGCGCGGAATTCGCCGAGCGGCAGGTGAAAACCCGCCAGATCGCACTCGCCGCGCGCGAGTGCACTGACCGCGTCCGCGCTGTCGCGATATTTGATCTCGACCGGCAGATCGTGCGCGACGAGCGCCGTCACCAGTGCGGCCACCGCGTAACCGTGCGAGGCGTGGATGCGCACGTCGTCGGCGGGCGGCGCGAGCCAGCGGTTCAGGTCGCTCGCCACCTCGCTCGCGAGCGCCTGCAGATTGCCGTCGAGCCGCTCGCCGCACAGCCGCTGCGCGCGCAGCACCGCCTGGCCGAGTTCGGAGAGCACCGAGCCGCGCCCGCGCTCTTTCTCGATCAGCGCGCCGCCCAGACGCTCCTCGATGCCGCGCAGCAAACCCCACGCATGCCGGTAGGACAAACCCTTAAGCGCCGCGGCTTGGGCAATGCTGCCCGATTCGTCGACGAGCGCGAGCAGCGGCACCAGCTCCGACAGGCTGGCCTCGCGGCCGTCCGCACCCTTCACCACCAGTTCGACCTGGCATTCGATCCTGACCATATATGTGTATCTCTTTCCTATTGCGTGCGCCCGTCGGCCCGCCTATCGTTCGGCTATACCATATCGAATAAGCGAAGCATACGTGCACGTATTATGAATAACAAGTGCATATATCGCTTTGGAGGAGCCCCCTTTTGGAAGATTCTCTCGCCACGGCGCCGGAGCAACTCGTGCAACGTCACGCACAGCCTGGCCGCACGCTCATCACGATCCTGCACGCGATCCAGGACGAAGTCGGCTATGTGCCGCCCGCCACGGTCGAGCCGCTCGCCCGCGCGCTGAGCCTGTCGCGCGCGGAAGTGCACGGCGTCATCACCTACTACCACCATTTCCGCACCACGCCGGCCGCGCCCGTCACTGTGCAGCTGTGCCGCGCCGAAGCGTGCCGCAGCATGGGCACCGAAGCGCTCGCGCGGCACATCGAGGCGCACACCGGCTGCCGCTTCGACGCCGGCCATCAGGACGGCGCCACCGTCGAACTGGAATCGGCGTACTGCCTCGGCCAATGCGCGCTGTCGCCGGCGCTGATGCTCAACGGCACGCTGCACGCGCGCGTGTCGCCGCAGAAATTCGACGCGCTGTTCGCCGCGGCCCGCACATGCGTGGAGGTGCCGGCATGACACGCCTCTACGTTCCCCGCGATTCGTCGGCGCTCGCGCTCGGCGCCGATGCCGTTGCCGAGGCCATCGCGAGCGAAGCCGCGCGCCGCGGCATGCAGATCGAACTGATCCGCAACGGCTCGCGCGGCTTGCTGTGGCTCGAACCGCTCGTCGAAGTCGCCACGCCTGAGGGCCGCGTCGGCTATGCGAACGTCGAAGCGGCCGACGTCGCCGCGCTGTTCGACGCGGGCTTCGTCGACGGCGGCGAACACGCGCGACGCGTCGGCGTGGTCGACGAGATGCCGTATCTGAAGAAGCAGCAGCGCCTGACCTTCGCGCGCATCGGCATCACCGATCCGCTGTCGATCGACGACTATGTCGCCCACGGCGGCCTCGAAGGCTTGCGCGCGGCGCTGCAAACCGACGGCGACGCCGCCTGCGAAGCGCTGATCGAATCGGGCCTGCGCGGACGCGGCGGCGCGGCGTTTCCGGCCGGCATCAAATGGCGCACGGTGCGCGGCGCGAAGGCGGCGCAGAAGTACATCGTCTGCAATGCCGACGAGGGCGACTCCGGCACCTTCTCCGATCGCCTCGTGATGGAAAGCGATCCGTACATGCTGATCGAAGGCATGATCATCGCGGGCGTCGTGACCGGCGCGAGCGTCGGCCACATCTACGTGCGCAGCGAATACCCACACTCGATCGCGACGCTCGAAACGGCCATCGGCCGCGCGCGCGCCGCCGGCTGGCTCGGCGACAGCGTGCTCGGCTCGACCGCGCATCGTTTCGAACTGTTCGTCGCGAAAGGCGCGGGCTCGTACGTGTGCGGCGAGGAAACCGCCTTGCTCGAATCGCTCGAAGGCAAGCGCGGCATCGTGCGCGCGAAGCCGCCGGTGCCGGCGCTTGCCGGTCTCTACGGCCAGCCCACCGTAATCAACAACGTGATCACGCTCGCCACGGTACCGATCATCTTCGCGCGCGGCGCGGCGTTCTACAAAGACTTCGGCATGGGCCGCTCGCGCGGCACGCTGCCGTTCCAGCTGGCCGGCAACATCAAGCGCGGCGGCCTCGTCGAACTCGCGTTCGGCGTGACCCTGCGCGAACTGCTGAACGATTACGGCGGCGGCACCGCCAGCGGCCGGCCGGCGCGCGCGGTGCAGGTCGGCGGTCCGCTCGGCACCTATCTGCCCGAGAGCCAGTGGGACATCCCGATGGACTACGAAGCGTACGCGGCGGTCGGCGCGGTGATCGGCCACGGCGGTCTCGTCGTGCATGACGACACCTCGAACCTCGCCGAACTCGCGCAATACGCGATGCACTTCTGCGCGCTCGAATCGTGCGGCAAATGCACGCCGTGCCGGATCGGCTCGACGCGCGGCGTCGAGGTGATCGCGCGGATTCGCAACGGCGATACGTCGACGCGCCAGGTGCAACTGCTGCGCGATCTGTGCGACACGATGGTGTCCGGTTCGCTGTGCGCGATGGGCGGCATGACGCCGTATCCGGTGCTGTCCGCGCTCGATCATTTCCCCGCAGATTTCGGTCTCGCCGCCGATGCCGCTGCCGGCCACGCCACCCAAGCGGCCGCGGCCTGACCCAGGAGCCCCATCATGTCCGATCAGCTCAACTCTTCCACCGGCGGCTGCGGCTCAGGCAACTGCGCGTGCAAGTCGCAGGCCATGGCGCGCGCTGCCAACCCGTTCTCCGACGACACCGACTACGGCACGCCCGCCCGTCACGCGGACGTCGACGTCACGCTCGAAATCGACGGCCAGGCGGTGACGGTGCCCGCCGGCACCTCGGTGATGCGCGCGGCGGTCGAAGCCGGCGTCAACGTACCGAAGCTCTGCGCGACCGATTCGCTCGAACCGTTCGGCTCGTGCCGTCTGTGCCTCGTCGAAATCGAAGGACGGCGCGGCTATCCGGCCTCGTGCACGACGCCGGTCGAAGCCGGCATGAAGGTGCGCACGCAGACCGACCGTCTGCAATCGCTGCGCCGCAACGTGATGGAGCTGTACATCTCCGACCATCCGCTCGACTGCCTGACCTGCCCCGCCAACGGCGACTGCGAACTGCAGGACATGGCGGGCGTGACGGGCCTGCGCGAGGTGCGCTACGGCTTCGACGGCGCGAATCACCTGAAGGACAGGAAGGACGAATCGAATCCGTACTTCACCTACGACCCGTCGAAGTGCATCGTCTGCAATCGCTGCGTGCGCGCCTGCGAGGAAACCCAGGGCACGTTCGCGCTGACGATCGCCGGCCGCGGTTTCGAATCGCGCGTCGCCGCCAGCGAGAACCAGCCGTTCATGGAATCGGAGTGCGTGTCGTGCGGCGCCTGCGTCGCCGCCTGCCCGACCGCGACCTTGCAGGAAAAGACCGTCGTGATGCTCGGCCAGCCCGAGCACTCGGTCGTGACCACCTGTGCGTATTGCGGCGTCGGCTGCTCGTTCAAGGCCGAGATGAAGGGCAACCAGGTCGTGCGGATGGTGCCGCACAAGAACGGCCAGGCCAACGAAGGCCATGCCTGCGTGAAGGGCCGCTTCGCATGGGGCTACGCGACGCACAAGGACCGCATCAAGAAACCGATGATCCGCGCGAAGATCACCGACCCGTGGCGCGAAGTCAGTTGGGAAGAAGCGATCTCGTATGCGGCCTCGGAATTCCGCCGCATCCAGGCGAAGCACGGGCGCGATTCGATCGGCGGCATCACGTCGTCGCGCTGCACCAACGAAGAGACTTACCTCGTGCAGAAGCTCGTGCGCGCCGCGTTCGGCAACAACAACGTCGACACCTGCGCGCGCGTCTGCCATTCGCCGACCGGCTATGGCCTGAAGACCACGCTCGGTGAATCAGCGGGTACGCAGACCTTCGCCTCGATCGATAAGGCCGACGTCATCATGGTGATCGGCGCGAATCCAACCGACGGCCACCCGGTGTTCGGCTCGCGCCTGAAGCGGCGCGTGCGCGCGGGCGCGAAGCTGATCGTCGTCGATCCGCGCAGGATCGACATCGTCGATACGCCGCACGTGAAGGCCTCGCATCATCTGCAATTGCGGCCCGGCACCAATGTCGCGATCGTCAATGCGCTCGCGCATGTGATCGTCACCGAAGGTCTGCTTAACGAAGCGTTTGTCGCCGAGCGCTGCGAAACGCGCGCGTTCGAGCAATGGCGCGCGTTCGTCGCGCTGCCGGAGAACTCGCCCGAAGCGACCGAGGCCGCGACCGGCGTGCCCGCGCAGCAGGTGCGCGAAGCCGCGCGCGTCTACGCGACCGGCGGCAATGCCGCGATCTACTACGGCCTCGGCGTCACCGAACACGCGCAAGGCTCGACGACGGTGATCGGCATCGCGAACCTCGCGATGGCAACCGGCAATGTCGGCCGCGAAGGTGTCGGCGTGAATCCGCTGCGCGGCCAGAACAATGTGCAGGGCTCATGCGACATGGGCTCGTTCCCGCACGAGTTGCCGGGCTATCGCCATATCGGCGACACGGTCACGCGTTCGCTGTTCGAAGACGCCTGGCACGTCACGCTGCAACCGGAACCGGGCCTGCGCATTCCGAACATGTTCGACGCCGCGCTGCACGGCAGCTTCATGGGCCTCTACTGCCAGGGCGAGGACATCGTCCAGTCGGACCCGAACACGCATCATGTGGCGGCGGCGTTGTCGTCGATGGAATGCATCGTCGTGCAGGATATCTTCCTGAACGAGACCGCCAAATACGCGCACGTGCTGCTGCCCGGCTCGTCGTTCCTCGAAAAGGACGGCACGTTCACCAATGCCGAGCGCCGCATCTCGCGCGTGCGCAAGGTGATGCCGCCGCTCGGCGGCTATGCGGACTGGGAAGTCACGCTGCTGCTCTCGCGCGCGCTCGGCTACGAGATGGACTACGCGCATCCGTCCGAGATCATGGACGAAATCGCGCGGCTCACGCCGACCTTCCACGGCGTGTCGTACCGCAAGCTCGACGAAATGGGCAGCATCCAGTGGCCGTGCAACGAAGAAGCGCCCGACGGCACGCCGACCATGCACGTCGACACCTTCGTGCGCGGCAAGGGCAAGTTCGTGATCACCAAGTTCATCGCATCGCCTGAAAAAGTCACGCGCCGGTATCCGCTGCTGCTGACGACGGGCCGCATCCTCTCGCAGTACAACGTCGGCGCGCAGACGCGCCGCACCGAGAACTCGCTGTGGCATGACGAAGACCGGCTCGAACTGCATCCGCACGACGCGGAAGAACGCGGTATCAGGACCGGCGACTGGGTCGGCATCGAATCGCGCGCGGGGCAGACCGTGCTGCGCGCGAAGGTCACGGAGCGGATGCAGCCGGGCGTCGTCTATACGACGTTCCACTTCCCCGAATCGGGCGCGAACGTCATCACCACCGACAGTTCCGACTGGGCCACCAACTGCCCCGAGTACAAGGTGACCGCGGTACAGGTGATGCCGGTCGAGCAGCCGTCGCAATGGCAGAAGGACTACTCGCGCTTCAATAGCGAGCAGCTCGAACTGCTCAAGCAGCGCGAGCCGGCCAAGGCGCCCGCCGCCGTCACCTCGGGCAAGTGAGGCGAGCCATGGACAATCGGAATCTGATCGACATGGCGAACCGGATCGGCGATTTCTTCGAATCGATGCCCGATCACGAGGAGGCGCTGAGCGGCGTCGCCGACCATATCCATCGTTTCTGGGAGCCGCGCATGCGGCGCGCGCTGCTCACGACGCTCGACGAAGCGCCGGATACGTATGACATCGCGCTGTCGGACTTCACGCGCGAGGCGATCGTCAGGTATCGCGAGAAGCTGACGCCGGCGCAAACACCAGCAGCAGTTTAGGTCCAGGTCCAGTCCCGGAGCGCTTTCGCATGAGCCGCGCGCGCAACGAGGTTGCGCGCGCTGGCATGCGCATGCGAGACCGGGATCGACGTTCAACTCAACGAGTGTCAGGCCTCACAGCGCCACCTGCTCCCGTATCTCCCCCGCCGCCGTGAACCACGCTTCGCAGTGCCTCAACAGGCCGTGCAGGTCCGAGCCGGTACGCCCGCGCGCGCCGATATAGCCATCGGGCCGCACCAGATAGAACGACGGCCGCGTGCGGCCATACGATTCGGCGAGCGCGGGCGCGCCGTCGCCGCTCGTATCGGTAACGCGCCAGATTCGCACCGCGCCCGGCAGCAGGCGCTCGACTTCGGCCGCGAGCTTCTCCACCTCGGGGTCGGCCGGCGGCGCATGCTTCGCGGCGGGATCGAGCGGCGTGCCGTCGACCGGCAGCGGCGGCACCAGCAGAAACAGCGAGAAAAACGCCGGATCGTGCAGATCGAAGAGGCAGCCGACCCCGGGCGCGCGCCCGAGCGGACCATCGACCACATGCACGAGCGCATCGGGCGCGCGTTCGCCCGCACGCGGGCCGCCGTCGAGCACGCGTTCGAGCGTGAGCGGACTGCGCCGGTACTGGACCGACAGTTCGCTGATCGTCGCGCGCGCGGCATCGCGCAGCGGACCGAGCGCGGCCAGCACCGGCATCACGCGCTCGCGCAACAGCTTCAGCGGACCGTGACCGGCTTCGGCCATCTGCGTGATGAAGCCGGTCTGCCGCAGCACGTCGCGCCCGATCGGATGCCGTTCGAGGTGGTACGTATCGAGCAGCCGGTCGGGCGCGGCGCCGCGAATCACGCGCGCGAGTTTCCAGCCGAGGTTCAGCGCTTCCTGGATGCCGGTGTTCATGCCCTGCGCGGCGGCCGGGCTGTGCACATGCGCGGCGTCGCCGGCCAGAAAGATGCGGCCCACGCGCAGGCGATCCACCATGCGGCTATTCACGTGGAAATACGAGGACCACGCGAGATCCGAGACGTCGACACGCTCGCGCACGCGCCGCGCGATCAGCGTCTTGCATTGTTCGAGCGACGGCGGCGGCGGCAGATTCAGCGGCGGGCCCGGCGGCGGCTCGCTGGGCGCCACCGGCACGACGGCGGCACCCGGCAGCCCGGCCGCGTGATCGGCAATCAGACGATGGCGGCCGTGGCCCATCGGAAACAGCGCGACGAGGCCTTCACCGGACGCGAAGATATGGAACTGGTCGTCGGGCCAGTCGGTTTCGGCGCGCAGATCGGCGAGCAGAAACGTCTGCCCGAAGGTCTTGCCCTCGAAGCTCAGGGCGAGCCGGTGGCGAATCAGACTATGCGCGCCGTCGGCCGCGATCAGGTGCGACGGACGCAGCGTTTCGGTGTGGCCGTCCGCGCGGCGCAGCGTCGCCTGAATGCTCGCCGAGCCCTGCATGAACGAGGTCAGTTCGGTGCCGCGCTCGACCGTCACGCCGAGCGTCGCCAGATGCTCGGTGAGCAGCCGCTCGGTCACAGACTGATCGAGAAACAGCAGATACGGATAGCGCGTGTGCAGCGGATCGAAATCGAGCTGCGCAAGCCGCATGCCGTTCGAGAACAGATTGGCGACGCGCGCGCGATGGCCGAGTTCGAGAAACGGTTCGATCAGCCGATGCTGTTCGAGCAGTTCGAGCGTGCGCGCCTGAATGCCGATCGCGCGCGAATGCGGATTCGGCTGCGCCGCCTTGTCGATCAGACGCACGGGGATATGGGCGCGCGCGAGACTCATCGCTGCGGCAAGTCCAGTGGGACCGGCCCCGACGATCAGCACCGGCGACGCGTCGTAGGCGACAGCGTCCATGCGGAACTCCGGAGGCAACAATGCGTTCTAGTGTACGCCGCCGACAAGCCGCGCACGGGTGCGCTGCATCAATCGCGTGGCGGCACATGCGTCACGCGCGGGCGCGGCGCCTGTCGCTCGTCGGGATGCGCCCGTGCGATGGGTCCGGGAGATAGGTCCACAAGAGATGTCCACAACCGGCGCAAATCGGAGTCCGCCCGCGCAAGTATGGGAAAATGCGCCCTCGTCCGCTCCGAATGCCCTCCCCCGTCATGCAACCCGTTTTTGACCGCGCGTTCGCGGCGCATCGTGACGGCCGCCTCGACGAAGCCGAACGCGGCTATCGCGCCACGCTCGACCACGACCCCAGCCACGTCGACGCACTGCACCTGCTCGGCGTGCTGCGCCATCAGCAAGGCCAGCATGAGGAAGCCGCCGCGCTCGTGCGGCGCGCGGTGAATCTGCGTCCCGGCGACGCCGCGCTGCAACTGAACCTCGGCAATGCATTGAGGGCGCTCGGCCAGGTCGACGCCGCGATCGAGCAGTTCCGCAACGCGCTCACGCTCGCGCCGACGTTCCCGATGGCGCACTACAACCTCGGCAACGCGTATGCGTCGGTGGGCCGTCACGAAGACGCCGCCGACGCGTTCAGCCGCTCGCTGCGCCTGCAACCGGACGACGCGTCCTCGCACAACAATCTCGGCAACGCACTGCACGCGCTCGGGCGTCATGCAGAGGCGATCACGTCGTTCCGGCGCACGCTGGAGCTGCGCCCCGATCACGCGGGCGCGCTGAACAACCTCGGCATGTCGCTGAACGCGCTCGACCGGCCGGCCGAAGCCGTGCCCTGCTTCGAGGCCGCGCTCGCCACCGAGCCGCGCTTCGTCGCCGCGCACTTCAATCTCGCCAATACACTCGACGCCACCGGTCGCCATGCCGAGGCGGTCGCCTCGTTCGAGGCGGCGCTGCGCCTGCAGCCGAATCTGCCGCCCGCGATCTACGGCATGGGCAATGCGCTCGCGGCGCTCGGCCGGGCCGCCGAGGCGCAGCCGTACCTGGAACGCTCGGTCGGTCTCGATCCGCAATTCGCGCTCGCATGGCTCGCGCTCGGCACCGTGCACCAGGCGCTCGGCGCACAGGCCGCCGCCGTGCGCGCATTCGATCAGGCGTTGCGTCTGCGCCCCGATCTCGCGGCCGCGCATATGAACCGCTCGCTGGCCTGGCTCGCGATGCGCGATTTCGCGCGCGGGCTGCCCGAATACGAATGGCGGCTGCAAACGGTCGCGCAGCCGGTTATCGAAACCTTGCCGCGCTGGCATGGCGAGCCGATCGAGGACCGCGTGCTGCTGGTCCATGCGGAACAGGGTTTCGGCGACACGCTGCAATTCGTGCGCTTCGTGCCGCTGGTCGCGCAGCGCGCCGCGCGCGTCGTGCTCGAAGTGCAGCCGTCGTTGCTGCCGCTCCTCGCGCCCGCCGCGCGAACGTGGCGCGTGACGCTGATCGCGCGCGGCCAGCCGCGCCCGGCCGCCGATCTGCAGATTCCGCTCTTGAGCCTGCCGTTCGCGCTCGGCACGAACTACGACACGATTCCGGGCCGCACGCCGTATCTAAGCGTGCCGCCCGCGTATGGCCGCAAATGGCGCGGCTCGCTCGGCGGCCAGGCGAAACGCAAGATCGGGCTCGCGTGGTCGGGACGCATTCAGCGCAACGAAACGCGTTCGATGCCGCTTGCCGCGCTCGAACCGCTGTTCGCACTCGACGGCATCGACTGGATCGTGCTGCAACCCGACCTGAACGATGCCGAACGCGCGACGCTCGACGCGCATCCGCGCGCGGCCTCGATTCATCGCTTCGACAAACGTATCGGCGACTTCGCCGATACCGCCGCGATCATCGAGCGGCTCGATGCGGTCGTGTCGATCGACACGTCGATCGCGCACCTGGCCGGCGCGCTGCGCAAGCCGCTCTGGCTGATGCTGCCGTTCGCCGCCGACTGGCGCTGGTTCGAAGACGACACGCGCAGCCCGTGGTATGCGGGCGCGACACTCGTGCGTCAGCCGCGGCCCGGCGCGTGGGATGACGTGGCCGATGCGGTGGCGAAGGCATTGCGCAACGGTTAGCGGCAAGCGCACGGCGTCGTGGGAACGCGGAAATGCGGGAACGCAGGAGCACGCGTCGCAACCACCCTACGCCGTCGCACACTCTCGCGCCTCGCCACGCGCCGCCCAACAAAAAGCCCCGCATACGCGGGGCTTTTTGTTTTCAGACGATCAGCCGAACCCGTCAGGCCGCCCGATACTGATTGCGCGATTCCGGCGTGCGATACAGGAACAGCGTCGCGAGCAGACCGCAGATCGCCGCCACGCCGAGCACCAGACCCGGCGCCGCCTTGTTGCTCGTCACGTGGATCACCAGCGTGGCGATGGCCGGCGTAAAGCCGCCGATCGTCGTCGCGAGGCTGTAGGCGAGCGAGAAGCCGGCGGTGCGCACTTCGACCGGCATCACCTCGGTCAGCGCCACGACCATCGCGCCGTTGTAGCAGCCGTACAGGAACGACAGCCACAATTGCACGAGCAGGAGACGCACGAACGACGGATCGGCGACGAGCCATTGCAGCGCCGGATACGCAGTGAGAATCGTCAGGACCGTGAACACGAGCAGCACCGGACGGCGCCCGATACGGTCCGACAGCGCGCCCGAAAGCGGCAGCCAGATCAGGTTCGAGATACCGACGCAGACCGTGACGACGAGCGTGTCGATGGCCGAGAGCTTCAGCACTTCCCTGCCGAAGGTCGGCGTGTAGGCGGTAATCATGTAGAACGACACGGTCGTCATGATGACCATGCCCATGCCGCCGAGCACGATCGGGTAATTCGCGAGCATCGACTTCATGATCTCGCCCATGCTCGGACGATGCTTGCGCGCTGCGAACTCCTCGGTTTCCTGCAGCGAGCGGCGGATGATGAACAGGAACGGCACGATCAGGCAACCGATCAGGAACGGTACGCGCCAGCCCCATGCGAACATCTGGTCGGCAGGCAGCAGCTTGTTGAGCAGCACGCCGATCAGCGCGGCGAACACCACCGCGACCTGCTGGCTGCCCGACTGCCACGAGCAGTAGAAGCCCTTGTTGCCCTTCGTCGCGATCTCCGAGAGATACACCGACACGCCGCCGAGCTCGACGCCGGCCGAGAAGCCTTGCAGCAGCCGCCCGAGCAGCACGAGCACCGGTGCGAGGAGCCCGAGGGTCGCGTAGCCGGGGATTGCCGCGACCGTCAGCGTGCCGAGCGCCATCAGGCTCAGCGTGAGGATCAGGCCTTTGCGGCGGCCGTGATGGTCGATGTAGGCGCCGAGCACGATCGCGCCGAGCGGACGCATCAGGAAGCCCGCACCGAACACCGACAGCGACAGCATCAGCGAGGCGAAATCGTTGCCGCTCGGGAAGTAGGTCTTGGCGATCGCCGAAGCGTAGTAGCCATAGACCATGAAGTCGTACATCTCAAGAAAGTTGCCGCTGACGACGCGGAAGACTGTCTTGACCTTGGATTCTTCGGTAGCGGAAGTAGCGTGGGTCGCAGTAGACATGACACTCTCGTGTGAGCCCGCCGTGCTGTTCGATAGTCGGCGACAGTCGCGGTCAGGCAGTTGAAACGATCCCCTGCGTTCGGCAAGCGGATGCCACGAACGATACCGGAAAAGCGCGCGCGAGGGCGCCGCATTTTGCTGTTCGCGATGCACCGCCGGTATCAGGGTAAACATCGTGATTCATGCGGGGCCCGCGCCACGTAATGTTACTGCTGAACACGCCGCCGCGAAACGCATACAGTTTGCTTACGCGACACCGGCACGCAGCGCGGTAAACTTTTCGTGCAACACCATTGAGTCGATTCTTACCCCG
>Ga0154001_1000480_pt1 | contig 12652 bp, 10 predicted proteins | sample TSNJ085MetaG_FD_104699 | JGI IMG/M metagenome (GOLD analysis project Ga0154001, IMG submission 104699) | Attine ant fungus gardens microbial communities from New Jersey, USA - TSNJ085 MetaG | ecosystem: Host-associated > Fungi > Mycelium > Unclassified | place: USA: New Jersey, Wharton State...
AAACATAGTCACTTTATCTGACTCCCTCAACTCCATCAGTTTTCCACAATTGCAACATGTACGGGGACTTGTTTGAGCGTGCCGCGGACACCTCCGATGATGTGTATCATGGAACCAATTCAATAGCATAGGAGCTATCGACCATGTGTAACTGTGTTTTGGCGATTATCACTCCCACCATCTTGGATACTGGAAGCCATGAATGAGTAAAAATTGACACAGCCAAAGGCTATGTTGTTTCGGTTTTGCCCTCTTCAGTTGATGACCCATTTCTTGACGACGTCGACACCGCCAATTTCGGGATGAAGTAAAATACTAGCCAACCAATATTGTAATAGTCAACGACGTCTATCGAGGAAAGCAGGGCGGAAACGGGCCAGAGGATTTTTGGCGGGTAGTAGCGGAATTGAAGGCACGAGGTGTTGCTGAACGAGTCAGAATAAGCGGGAAAGGACAACAAGAGATGATCACACACTGGCAGACTTCTCCGAAGGGCATTATCAAGTTTGACAAAAGACGTGTACCGTTTGAGAGCGTAGATGGTTGTCCTCTGCTTGTGTACGAGTTGGTAATACATGGTGGTCAGAGAATAGAACTGGCCTCTTTGGTGGTGATAACACAATCGTATACTAGAAGACCCAAAAAAGGGAAAATTAGCTAAAACGAAGGTCGAAAAAGGACATACCATGTAAGCGCTGCTGCTACCGTGGGCAGCAGCTTGTAAACTCTTCTTGAAACCGGCGCCTGCAGGCGGTGCATCACCAACGCAAGACCATCCTGTGATACAGACATCTTGAGCAAAAGACATCGATCTTGATAGACCGGTGTTATCCGCAATGAATATATCACTTGATAAGATAGAAGGTGGAGGAGGGGAGGAGATTCGACGAAGCCTCCAACGATCAAGCGAGGGAGCCTGAGAACTAATTCAGCATCCAAGAGAATGAAGGACGATATTTGGATTATTCACAGGAGGAAGCTCCAATTTGCCGTCCTTTGTAATTCGCCATAAAGCTGTGCTTCTTCCTCTATGTCAATACCACTCAGACCAGCAGTTGATGGAGGAACGAGTTCAAGTTTTGCGGTAGAGTGAGAAAACGGATGAATTGGGGCACTCTCAGGTTCGGGGAATGGGGTGGGAGATGGTGATTCATGGTCATTGAGTCCTTTGTTCGGAGGTATTTGTATTTGAAGTTTAGACGACTTGGTCGTAGTAGTATTAGACGATAAAGGACGTGTGGGGAAACCAGCTTCGGCAGCTAGGAAAAAAAATCAGTTCGCAGCAACGGACGAACTATGAGGATGCATAACAATACCGGAGATGTGATGAAACATGCTTAATCGAAAAATATGACATAAGCACGAATAAAAGCATCTGAAACATCATCATGTGCCTTTCAATCGTATTTTATATATAATATGTTCGAGTCCATCGCTAACGAAATAACCACACCTCTGGGCTGGTTATGCCCCTCTACTATCTAGAGGACAATGGAAGTATTCGCATCCGAAACTTCTGTGACCGCGGAGGTGTGCTCCTTGATCGTGTTTCCTCTAACACTGTTCCTCAGCGAATAGAAGTCATTCTCATCCCCAACCAACCAACGAGCATTGAACATCTTATCCAATTCACTCGTGGCATGCTTTCAAATTCTCTTTTCTACTCTCAGTCCACCTCATTTCATTACGTCGCTCGAATCGACTGGTTGCTATTGCAAAATCAATATCAAACTATCAACAATCTCATCGATTCGCTTTCCTACGGCCATAATCTCAGCTACCGTCTCGCTTTCACTAACATGATTCCCGGACATCAAGGATCCCAAAATGCTGAATTGGGTATCACCTTAATTGGGGGAACACCTAGTGCCTCTGGAATGATAGCTTGACCCTGCCTGAATTCCCTCTAGCCTTTTGTGGATAAACGGATCAAAGCTCCATACTACGTCCTCTGTGGAATGGAGACCATTACCGTGATATAATTTATTTTGTTGGCAATCTTCTGGTAGTAATAGATGCTCGGTACTCAGAGTTGATGCCATGGATCAATTCTTGTTGTAGGAAATAAATATGTTGAGGTTTGTGCCTGAAGAAACGAACACAATAAATGTAGTGATCTTACATCTGGGAATCTGTAGAAACATGGATAAGGGAATAACACCCTAAAGCAAAGCAACTCAACAAGAGAGTGACCCAGACAGGAATCAAACCTCTGACCTAAATTAACTAGCCCATATGCTCTACCACTGAGCTACCAGACTGTTAACGGCCCACAGCATGCTCCAGGATAAGCTCCGACTGTTTGCAACCGAGGAGCTGGTTGTCGAAGGGTGCAACTCGAGACCGGTTTTGGGATTTCTTCAATAGCCGGGACCACAGTTAGTTTGATTTTTGTCTTCATTTCATCACGAAAATTTTCCTATTAGTCATCGTAACAATTTTCGTAGCCATATATAACTGTACTCACCATTCTGCTGAAGTTCGACTCACTTCGTTCAGACTTCAGGTGTGTATCTGGTAGATTTTATCATTAATATATTGACTCACTTCGTTCGGACTTCAGGCACTTGCCTGTTAATTGTTGAGCTTCAACCGCGCACTATCTTTATTGCCCTGCCTCCTCTGAGACTGGTGGTCTGACAAGTTTTTTAAAGCACATTTCTCCCAGACAAATATTCAAGATTTGCACCACACTCCTCGATCCTGCCATGGAAAGCCATTCATTCAGATTTTTTTGCCCATTCTGCATAATTTGTTCACCCGCAGTCTTCCAGTTCCTCGTTGTCGGCTTATTTCCCTACTATCATCAAGTTGATGCTCATTGTTTGTCTCTTATTTACACTTGTTGTCTTTTCACTGATAAGCTATCGATGGACCTTGTTTAGACCCGCTGTGTGTACTGCACTTGCTCACATTACAACACTGCTGACAGATCCAAGTCATCAAATTATCGCTTGACTGGCTGTCAAACATTTTTCCATGCGGCTTCTCTAACCAAACTTCTTATACGCGCGTATGGCGTCTTGTTACAGGGTCTGTAATACTGAATCAATCACGCTTGTGTACGCCTCGTAGATGCTGTATACAATCTTGAAGCCAAGGTGTGGACACTCTATTCCTTCTCACTGGCCCTCTGACCGGTACCTAAGAGTGCTGCACATTAAATGGATCAAACGGGCTACCATCAGCGGCTCCCAGTCCTACAAAACGTTATCACGACACCACCTACGAGTCCGCCTCCCAAGTACATGGCTTATCCCAGTCCATCTGCAATCACTTCACAGCCAACTCCATCTGTGACTACACTGGCAGCTCGTTATCCTTCGTTCGGTGTCGCACCGTATTACGACTACTACGTGTAGCCACCACTCTCGCGCATAGTTATATACACACCCTAATTTGATCATCCTTTTGGTCAGTCAATACCATCTCTACCTGCCCATCCAAGTTAATACAGATGTCCAGGATACTCATTACCTACCCCAATACCTCAGACTTCGTTTACTGCGAGCGTTTCATCGCCTTTTAGCACTCCGGCCGCTATTCTGCCTATGTCAACTCCAGACTCTTCTCAGGAGTAAACCTCTACAACGGCGACTTTGCCATCTCGAATTCCATCGCCAGTAATTTCACAATCGTAAACCTTATGTACACCAACATCGGCTTCCTTCAATGTATGCGCGTTATCTGCCTCCATTAACTGTATGCGCACTTTATGATCCTTATCCAACACCTCCCCTTGATCAATCACCCCTTCCATCATCATTGTCGCCTCAACACTACTCTTACCCGGGCAGGGTATCCCCATTATATTCCGCCTCCGCTACAGCAGGTTCCTCTTCAAATCTACCCACATCCTGGTCGAGTTTGTTCGTATAATAGATGAGACAGCAGACATGGTACGTCGAGTCGTACTGGAACATGTAAAACAGTGATGTATGATTGATAAACGTACTTCAGCTGGCTATCTCTTGTTATCAATCTCGTTGTCTTCAACAGGCTATGGTAACAATGCTTCAGTGAGTATCTATCTACTTCTCGAGCTATATCTGTCTTCATTGATAATCCACGCTCTCAGACTATGCTGTGGATGCTCTTGGACGGGAGGAAGTTTGTATGTTTGATTTGGTTTCAACTCTCATACTCCGCAGATGGCAGATAATTGATGCTTATTATCCTGACTGTCAATAACAACACCTGCTAATTCCATCTCTCCAGGGGCATTCGCCCATTTATCTCGCCATATTTAGGGAATCTGTGTTGATGGTGATTATCCGACGTCCTCCACCATCATCTCTGATCGGGCGAACCTTCGCAAGCGCAGCAGCATTTTGGCTCATATTTTTTGCAAATCAAGGTTGTGATTCTATTGCCAGTTCCTTGGTAATGATCATCGTACTGGCCAGATACAAAAATGTGATGGAGGTTGTTAAACGTCGAAAGTTGATGGAGGTAAATATGGCTTTCCGAAGGCAGCACTTCGGAAAGCTAGATGGTCTATCTCTTCCCCCTAGTTTGGCGAAGTGTCATCGACCTCTTCCTAATTGCTGCGTTTGCTACCCTCTATGACCGTCTCACATTACCTGAGTCAACAGTGAATTCTTTATTTTAACCCTATTTTATATCCTACTCACCCTCCAATGATTGTATTTTTCAAAGTGTGATATGATAATAAGTACACATTCCACTTTACATGAAGAAGCATTAGAAATCATCTAGTTTTCCGACCACCTCTGTCCAAGCAAGCGGTCCTCGATGAGCAGGCTCAACGGAACCAGTGTTGTCTTGACCAATGTCATCCTCCTCTTCGACAGCATTTGCGTGACGACGCGTAAATTCAGATCTTGATTGACCCATTCACCACTACTTTGCATGCTCAAGCGACTCGCAGTAGCAGCAATGTAGCTGATATCGTTCTGGGACCCCAGTTTTGTCTGAGGATGAGAAAGAAATCGGCATAGGATTGCGTGGTAGGGGCAAACCACGGATCACATAAAGCCTCCTGAGCGATGGGATGATGGAGTGAATCGAGGACGGCGAGACGTCAGATGAAGGGCTCGGCTTGATTGGAAACGGGTTCCAGTACGGACTCCGAAATTTGATTTTGGGTTCGCGTTCTGCTCGGCGTGGTGTTTTCGGCATCAAAAGATAACCGCAGAGGAGAACGTAGGTGATGATGGCTGTGCAAAGAGATGACAATGAACTTGTGTTTAGTCCATGTATGCGTGTCGAAGCGATCAAACGTGTGGACCAGTTTTTGGTGACCGGTGTTCTTGATAACTTCTCGGACGGCATAGATGGAAGAGCGGGCGAGAGAGGTGAGTTTCTCGTCGGGAGGATACAGGAGTTTTTCTCTGTGAAGAGATCAACAAAGCGAGGTCACGGGTGGGAAATGGACTTGCATGCCAATGTCGACGATGACAATATCATTGTCGAGATCGTTGGAGTGATAGCGGATGTTCTCGAGTCTTTCAAATAGGTGAAGGGAGGTGAGGTGAGAGAGAGGAAAGCAAGCGTACACGAGGTCTCTGTGGACGGTGCCATGGTGATGGAGGTAGTCTCCGGCATCGAGGATGACGGTGACGGCGTCATGCAAAACTCAAAGCCTTCATAAAACTTGACCTGAAAGGATGAGCTGGGAGACAAGCAGAGCACAAGAAGAGAGACAGGCGAGTCTGAGGCCCAGAGAAGTGGTGAGAAAAAATCACCAAAAAAGTGCCTCGTGTCGCGGTGGCTGTGACATACAAAGATAGGAACGTGGGTAGACGCTTCAAGTAGTGAGAGGAAAATCCTGGAAATGTGTTGTCTGGATGTAAGAAAAGCAGTAGAGGCTTCCAAAGATGTGATTTATCAGACATCTTACTTCTCGAAGACAATCATGATGAACATTACACCGCCCAAGTACCCGCTGATTGACATAGAACCAATATCCCAAATAGCGTTCTCTGAAGCTTGAGAGCTTGCAGATCCTGTATATCACCAGATGTCAACTGGATTGCAAAGCCTGGAGCATAATGTAAGCCACAGCCGAGTTTCTTCAGCTATCATAATTTTCCCCACCCATTGTGAAAGTTGTGAGGCTAGAACAGTCCATCAGCGTCAACTGCCAAGTTTCATCACAGCTGCAATGTACTGATAAAATTGGAGTGAGAATATCAGATTTTTGACCTTGATCAGATCTATTGGCCTGCGGGCAACCAAATAGAGCATTTGTCTAATAACACCAATTGATATATAGTCGAGCCATTTTCATCGAGTTTTGTACAAAATACCTCCCTCCTATCCCAATGGGTGATCAGTATGGACTAACACCACAAGACTACGCTGATAACCTGAAGAAACTATCAAGTGAACGTTACAGCCAAGGTATGCTAGTTCTTATTCTACCGTTCCCGAAACAATTGCTGAAGAATTTTCAAGTCATTGTTGCTACTTTGATGGTGTATGATTTGATTTATCACATTCCTCAACAGGTGAGACTTTTCATTTGTAAACAGCGATTTCACATATCTTTTCTCTCCTAGGTTCAGTACCTCCATATGCATGTTTCCCATTTCATGGCCGACTATTGCTACTGACATATGCAAACTCAGGAGGAAATGGTCAAAACGGCATGTCATCTATTTTTCTATCCTTATCATTAACTGGGCAGGCATGATGTATATGTGACTACCTTACTTTATTGAATGAGACAACTGATCCAAATTTTCAGAATCCGTTCATATGGTATAAGGAATTATCTGACATAGATCAAATGCATGTTAATGACAATTTCACCAGATGACAATAAAGCCTGGGCATCAAGATCAGTAAGACACTACTTCCAATTCATCCTTGATATATTCATTGACTAGGATGTCTTAGTGGTATAGGTTAAACATATTTGCTGCTCAATCTGACCTACCCCTTTGCCAGGTGTATATTCGGTTTTGCACTAGTTCTCGAGTGAGTTTCATGATGACTCGTAAGGACTGGGGCAGCTGATGTCAATAGAATCATAATGTTATTCAACGCATTGGTAGTGAAGAGTCTGTTGGTCCTGCGCCTTCGAGCGATTTGGAACAAGAATTTCATTGGTAAGAGAGCTAGATAAATGTGCTAATGGAGTCATGATATTATTTCTTTTTTAATTCTAGTCACATTAATTCTATATTTCATGACGGCAGGTATGCGTTGTAGGATTTAATTTATAATTGATAGAGGTGACTGATGGTCAAAATCAGCTGAGATCCTCGTATGCTTTAAAAAAGGTACTATACGTAACCCACCAACTGATCATATTTTCCAGATTGCAATGTCTGTGATGGTAGTTGAAGTGTATGACGAATCAGTTTCCAGAATACTCTTCCCTCTACATGGCTGCTTGGTGATTTCAACATATCCTCTTATATATAACAGTCTTAGCATTGCCTTGTAGTACGTGTTCAACATATCTTATTATGTGAACCTAGGTGTTTCTTCTCACACAAAAAAAGCATTATCAGGATGACAACAACAGCAATTGAAGTCCTCCTGACCTTTATCAGATTTACCATGACATACAAAACACAGAGGGTTTTTGGTGATGGAATATGCAGCTGTATTATTTACATGCAAACCTCCACTCGTCTATTGTATGTGTTTTACCGCGATGGAACCTTGTTATTTATACCGTGAGTCCAAAACTAGATATAATTGATCTAACTGATGACCTATCTATTCAGTATCTTGGGTGAGCCTAGACCATAGAACGAGCGGGCCAGAACTCATTCTCTTCAAAGTCCTCTCAAGCCTGGAAGTCACTTCTCTCTTTCTAAATTTACCTTATTTTATTCTCGAGATCCTAGCCTAGTATGTTGTTATTGTTGCCAGTTCTCCCCATACTGACCCTAATAATTAGCTCTTCATGTTTCATTTATCCCTTCATTGTAAGTAAAATCACTCTTCCTTGGATCTATATCATAGCGCTCATTCATGTTTTACTCAGGTGTCGCGGTTGATACTCAATCTGCTGGAAGCAAATTGTCCTTTGGACGAAAGTATAGATTCTGGGACAATGGAGACTTTAAGGTTCTGTAATACAGAGTCCAATAGGGATACTGAAGCAGGTATTTTGCAGGTTGATGAATATGACATTTAGTGCCGTTCATCCCAGTATATGATGTTGGATTCAGATGGCGTGAAAACCATTGTTTGGTCTGCTTATCTTTTACCATATGATCAGTGAGTTGTGGTGAATCAAGCAAGACAGTTGATACCAACAAATCGGAGAGGTACACAACACAATCCTGGACGACAATGGCTCGAGGAATCTGTTCGAGTCAAAACGAGATAATGCACTAGTTATATTTTCGTAGTTGAGGATAAACTAAGAATGGATATCTACACCACCGACAATTCATCTAACAGGGATATTGTGTCTTACACGTCTTGTTCTCTGTAGCAGTCATGAGTAAGAAAATCATTGATAGGGATCGAGAAAAGCATGGCTTTTGGTCCACTTTTTGGTGCCTTTTCTACTTTGCTTCTCCATGAAATGAAGGGTCGTGACGCAGATGTTTTTATCACTCAAGAAACTAAAGGAGTGTGGAAATAAGAAATTAGTTCAGACCTCATCTCTCTGTCAGGATGATGTAGGTCACATGTTATGGCCATTCTTCTGCAGACATTGCCTGCATCTCATGTCCCCTGCCTAAGAGTAAAACCCTGATGTAGGTGCTTGACTGATGGTTGATGTCACTGGACATCAAACAAAAAAATCCATTATCAAGAAAGTTTGTAATTATCAAGCAAATTTGTATATAAATTGTCACCTTGAGACATGTTACAGCATCAGAGACCATTCTCAAAGCTCAGATCAGCATTATTCTAGAATTAGACAGACTATGTAGCAGCATCTATGCAAAGTCGACTTGACTACGTAAAGATACATCTACATGCGGCACCTACAAGGTAGACTAGAAATTGCAGCAAGTAGGCAAGGGTCCAGTACAAAAGTACAACAAATATAAATCTTGATCAGTCAACTATTCCTCCAGAATTGAATTGGCAGCGCAAGAATGCAATATCATTTTGATAAACGAAAATGAAAGGGCCATCAATTGATGAAAAGATGGTAATTGTTGAAAAATGGCCAAGAACATGGCAAACGAAGAAATGGAACCATGGAAATCAATTCTCGATCAGTGGCATATATGTTCTGGTTATAGACGCATCTCAAAGTGGTCTGCAGTGTGAAATGTAAACTTGAGATGCGCTATCAACAAGGTAGTAACAAACGGACTAAACTGTTACGAAAAGTAAATCTGAGTTGATCTTTGCCTCAATCACTTCCAAATCACTCAGATTACCTCAGAAAACTTAACATGGAATTCACTCACACAACACTGAAATTGCCGAAGTACAGACTTGAGGGCCATTGATAAACATAAGAAGAAACAGACATGTAAATAGGAAATTAAAACACTTATCGAGGTGCCAAGCATGAGAAAAATTGACTGAGGGGAAAGTTTTTACAATGGCACGGAGCTCGAATTACTAATCCTTCACATATTGGTCTATCGAGGACCAGCATGCTGGAGTTGGGGACACAACCAAGTGTGATGGATAGTATACATTGTGTTTGTAAAATTCCCATATATCACATAGCGATTGCAACGTGGCTTTTAGTCCATTCCTGTGCCTATTTTAGACCACCTCATATGCAGTCACATCACATTTAGGCACGCCTATTGGCAAGCTCACTGCCACTGATCTTCATAGTTTGCACTTTGTTCTGTTCCTGGAAAACAAAGTATTTGAAGTGATCGATCAACAAAGCTTTGTCGTGACCTTGCCTTAATTCTCTCTAGCACTTTATGGATAAAAGTTCCATACCAGATGCAGAATGAAAAATATAATATTTTTTTGGCAATCTTCTGGTAGTGATAAATGCTCTGTCCTCAGAGTTGTTATCATATATCATGGGGATACAGAAGTAATATTTATTGTAGTACATGAGGTTCGTGTCTGAAGAGTAAAAACACGCACAAGATCAAGATTTTACACCTGGGGATCGCTACAAGAATCATATTTATCCCAGACTAAAATCCGAGATTTGCACTTCACTCCTAAATTATCTCATTGGAAGCCATTCCTCACTATTTTTTTTACACTTTGTTTCCCGTTCCTCGATCGCTGTCGGCTTATTTCCCGGCTATCATCAAGTTGATGCTGATTTGTCTCTTATTTATACTTGTTGTCTTTTCACTGATAAGCTATCGATGGCTCTTGCTTAGACCTGCTGTGTGTGCTGCACTTGCTCACACTGCTGACAAATTCAAGTCATCAAATTATCGCTTGATTGGCTAGTAAAAATTCTTTTATGCAGCATCTCCAACCAAACTTTTTATGCGCGCATATGGGCATCTTGCTGTGAGGTGACTTCTGCTATACAATCTTCAATCTTGAAGATGATGATGTGGATGGATACTTGATCTCTTTCACTGACCCTCTGACCGTGCGACGTGAAGTTCCGTGTCCAAGCAGATCAAATGGGCTACCTTGCAAGCATCAACGTGATTCTTCACATGTTTCCCAGTCCCTACAGGACGCTACTACGACACCAACTGCGACTCTGAAGCTCGGGTACCTCCCAAATAGTCCACTTATCCCAGTCCGTCTGCATTTACTTCACTGCCAACTCCAATTGTGACTATAACCTTATCCTCCGCTCAGTGCTGTGCCGTACTACGACCACGTGTAGCCACCACTCTTGCGCATAGCCATATACCCTCCCTAATCTGGTCATCCTCCTGGTCAGTCAATACCATCTCTACCTGCCCATTCAGGTCAATACAGATGACCAGGATACTCATCACCTACCACAATACCTCAGGCATCGTCGACTGCAAGAGTTTCGTCGCCTTCGAGCACTCCAGCCACTATTCTGCCTATGTCAACTCCAGATCCTTCTCAGGAGCAGACCTCTACAACAACGATCTCGCCATCTCGAAGTCGATCGCTAGTAATTTTGCAATCATAAGTGCAATCACAAATAGGGTATCTTCCTCATGTATACTCATGTACACCAACCTCATGCGCCATCGGCTTCCTTCAATGTATGCGCGTCATCTGCCCCCGCCATGATAATTTGCGGATAATACCTGGCACATATTGACCGCATGGAAGTACAGTTCAAAGGACCTGGATATGGTTGTCTGTCTCGTGGATCCTTGTTCTAATCTCTCTTGATTCCTAATGAATCCCTAAACAGGTCGCAATCGTCGCTTACAGAAAACCTAACACCTTCGAATTTTTTCTCATATGAAGAGCGATTTCATTTCAAACGTACTTGAGTCTGTTTATGTTTGATATCTGGACAGTATTTCAGACAGAAGATAAAGATGAGAGGACATGGAAAAGAGGTGCATTTGGCGACGAAATTAGTGTTTATGTGTTACCGGACAGGAGCAGCTACACTTGATCATATTGAAGGAAGATGTGAGTTCTTTTCATCGATTCCTAGAGTGTGGCATATGAAAATTTGATTTCTTACATAGATGAGCGGACTGTGTAGATGAGATGATTGTATTCACTGTACGTTGTCATTCTTACCCTCGTGCTCACGTACTCACAGTGTCTCTTTCTTTGATATCCAGTAATCAGGCAACAGCAATTTCTTTATCTCATATCATGGTAAGAGCTTGATTCTGGTGAGAGATGAGAGTGTATTGGCAAATGAAAAAGACATCTGCCCATGCTGTTGGCAAAGGATCTGGGAAAGAATAAATACTGCAGATTTGGGAAACACTTTGTCTTTTTCAATTTAAGGCTCTTCTTCTCTCTTCAATTGTCGACCTTGCTGTCATATAAATATTCGAATTATCTATCGCGTAAGTTAAGGATCGATGTCAAGTACTGCATTATCATCCTTCTTGCATAGGTTCTCTAACCTAATGACTTCGATGGTAATAACATGGACTGTGGCTTTTATTTGGTTGGATGGTTGATTCAAGTGATGCTCACTTTCGGCGAAAATACATTTCCTGGTTCCAACTGTGGCCCAAGTTCAAGGGCACGTCACCCCTTCGATCCCATGAGAGGCAGTACAGGGACGCAAGCTCAGGTGAATTGTTTCAAGTCATCAGTACCACTGTCTGCCCTCCAATCTACCCAGGTGGGAAAGGACAAGAGAATGAAAAATATGATGGATTCTATCGGGTGAGTTCTAAAAGAATCTGGCAGTGCTTTGAGAATAAACTGACTAATTGAGAGGAATAGCACTTATGATGACTCCCACATTAACAGCTTTGTCATGCTTCTAACATGTCTACATTCCTACACGTTGCAGCTCACGAGGAAGTGGTAGCTGCTTCCATGAACGGTAGCACTAAGGGGGCACAATACTTGGGGTAGCAGAGGCTGGAGGGCTTTAGGTAGCAATATGTCAGCACGCCTGTAGCGTAAAACTCACTTGTTAAGTGGAAGATGCCTTATCCGCATCAGAATGCACTCTCGACCCCTTTGCAGGAGGCTGATATTCTCCATCTTTTGACCCAAAATCAGGACCATCCCTAACATCATTGTTTCATGTGTCAACTTCTGCGTCTGCTCATAATCGGTATCTTATCTCCGACCTCAGGTATTGCGGCATAATTAGGGTCGAGTTTTACGTCTTTGTGGTCTGGATAAC
>Ga0154001_1000484_pt1 | contig 12579 bp, 9 predicted proteins | sample TSNJ085MetaG_FD_104699 | JGI IMG/M metagenome (GOLD analysis project Ga0154001, IMG submission 104699) | Attine ant fungus gardens microbial communities from New Jersey, USA - TSNJ085 MetaG | ecosystem: Host-associated > Fungi > Mycelium > Unclassified | place: USA: New Jersey, Wharton State...
AACACGCCGGCCGACACCAGCACCGTGTTGCTGAGGTCGGCGTACCCGCCCGACTGCCCCATATACAGCTTCTTCACGCCGGTCTGGATCGCCGTGACCTGCTCGGACAACTCGTTGGTGCTCGCGCTGCTGAACGCGCCGTTCAGCAGCGCGACCGCGCCGATCACGACGATCGCCGCGATCCCGAGATAGGCGATCGCCTCGAGCAGCGAGGCGCCGCGTTGCCGGCGGCGCGAGCGTTGATTCAGGATGGCGAAACGATTCGATTCATTCGTAGGGGTCTTCATGTGCTGCATGCTGTGCTCCTTCAGTTCGACAATCGGCGCGACGGGACAAGGGGTTGTGCGCGCCTGGCCATTCAATCCGATACCACCCTCACTACCCGGTCCCTCCCGCGGAATAAGTTCGTCAATGCAGGCTCCGTGCGAGCCCGGCGATTTCCTGCTGGATTCCGAAGAATCCGCTGATGAGCCACGACAGCACGAGCGCGAGCCCGACGATCGCGGCACCGTTGATGACCCGCATCTGCGCCTCGATCGTCTCGACGCCCTCGGTGATCCACTCGGTCGCGATCGACTGCAGTGCTTCGGCGAAACCCTTGTAGTCGGCGTACACGCACAGATCGTCGACGATCTCCGCCGACGGGAAGCGATAGCCGGTGATCTTCATCGCCTCGCCGACGTTGAGCCCGGACTTCACGCCGAACAGCACGTCGTCGATGCGCTGTCGCAGCCACGGCCGCGCATCGATCGCGAGCCGCGCGAGCGACTTCTCGACGGTGAAGCCTGCCGACTGCAACGACGAGAACGCGACGAGAAAGCCGCAACCGACGATCAGCCGGTAAACCGAATACGGCGGATAGCGGTCGAGCACGTTGCGCGTCTTGCCGGACCAGCGCGGCATCGAATACACGAGCAGCACAAACAGCAGCAGCGCGACGACGATGCAGTACAGCATCCCGCCCTGCACGAAGCGGGACAGTTCGTACAGCGAGCGCGCGACGCCGTGCCAGTGTTCCGGGCTCACGATGCTCGCGAAGCGCGGAATCACAAGCTTGCCGAACAGGTAGACGTAGCCGACCGTCATCGCGAGAATCACGACCGGATACGTGAGCCCGCCGATCACCGCGGCCCGGATTCGCCTGCTGTACTGAACGAGCGCGCAGACGTTGACCAGCGACGCTTCCAGGCGGCCCGACTGCTCGCCCGCCATCACGATCATCTGTTCGGCGTGCGGCACCCACCACGCCAGCGCTTCCGCCAGCATCCCGCCGTTCTGCACGACGCTGCGCCAGTCGGCGAGCGTCAGCGCGAGCGGCTCGTTCGGCTTGCGGCCCTCGTGCGACGCGCGCAGTTCCAGCTCCTCGAGAATCTTCAGCAGCGGCAGCCCGGCCGACAGCATCTTCGCGATCTTGCGGTAAAGCCGCATACGCGCCGGCGCGGTCAACTGGACGCGCGCCCAGCGGCGATTCAGTTCAAGTGCCATAGACGCTTTCCAGCGCGAGCGCACGCGCGCCGCCGTGTTGCGTCAGCGGCCCGACCACGCGCTCCGCCATGCGCGGATCGACGAGTCCGGCGGCCACTTTTTCGATCGCGTGCTGCGCGACCGTCTGCCCGCCGAGCTGCTGCAGCCAGTACTGCTGGGCATCGGCCTTGCGCCCGGCGCGCAGCAGTTCGAAGAACGTCGTGTCGGTGTGGATCACCTCGGCGAGCACCGTGCGCCCGATCGTGCCGTGCTTGCAGCACGGGCAGCCCGGCCCCGCGATGCGCACCTGGTCGAAGCGCGGGCCGACCGCCCGCTTGACGCGCGCGACGAGCCCCATGTCGAGCTCGTCCGCCGCCTCGGCGAGCGGCCGCGAGCAATGCGGGCACAGCAGCTTGACGAGGCGCTGGCTGATGAGGCCGGTGACGAGCGATTCGTCGGTGACCATCGCGAGCGGCAAGCCGAGATCGACGAGCCGGTCGACGATCGCGAGCGCGCCGTTCGCATGCACGGTCGTCCAGACCTGGTGGCCGGTCATCGCCGCGCGCAGCGCGCTCTGCGCGGAAGCGCGGTCGCGCACCTCGCCGATCATGATCGTGTCCGGGTCGAGCCGCATCGCGTTCGAGATCGCGGCGGCGAACGCGAGCGAGCGCACTTCCTCGGTCGGCGCGTTGACGACCGGCGTCTGTACCGCGCCCTCGATCGGATATTCGACCGGGTCTTCGACGGTGATGACATGGATCGAGCCGGCCATGTCGCGCAACTGCCTCGTCAGCACGCGTTGCAGCGTGGTCGATTTGCCGGAGCCGGTCGGCCCGCTGATGATGTTCATGCCATGCGGCTGCTGCGCGAGCAGGTCGAACGCAAACGCGTGCTCGCTCGTGAAGCCGAGGTCGGTCAGCTCGGTCGATTCGCCGGCGTCGTTGTAGAGCAGTCGCAGCACCATCAGATTGCCGACGCTGGTCGGCGCGGTTGCGATCCGCACCCCGAACAGGCGGTCCGGCAGCTTGTCGCGGTCGCCGATCGCCGCGTCCTGGCGCTCGTTCGGCTTATAGGTGTTGTCGGACACGCTCGACATCGCCGAGTACAGCGTCGCGAGCAGCCGCTCGCCGTACTCGCGCGTCTGCTCCGACACGCGCACCAGCTCGTTGTGGACGCGAAACAGGATTTCCGTCGTGAAGCGGTTCACGCGGATATGGATGTCCGAGGCGCGCTCGTCGCACGCGCGCGCGATCAGATTTTTCGCGACCACCTGCATCTGCGTGTGGTCGATGCGCTCGGCACTGCCGTCGCGGCGCTGCCCCTGATAGGCGCGCCGGATCGCGTCGAGGCTCACGAGCCGTGTCGCGTAGCGGCAGTTGAGCCGTTCGAGCCGGGCGCAGTACGACAGCACGAACGGATTCATCTCGTGGCCGTCCGCGACCAGCAGCGTGCCGTCATCGAGCAGACAGAGGAACTTGCGCTCCTCGCCGCTCGCCGCGAATTCGCCGTCGTCCGACAGCGGCCGCGCGTTCACGGGCGCGGCCTGCACGACCTGCAGCGGCACGTCGGCCGGGATGGCCGGCGTGACGGCCAACGCGGCGGCCTGGGCCTGAGCGTTACGCGACAACACCAGCGGCGTGACGGCTTTGGGCGGGTTTGCGGGCGGTACGGTCGGAGCGGCCATCACGATCACCTCAACGGAAGCGGCGGGAGCGGCGGAACGCCGGCAGGCCCGAGCGGGTTCGCGGCGACGTTGCGGAGGCCGCCGCGCGACGGCGCCGACACCGTCAGCATCGTGCGGTGCCCGTCCGGATCGGCGAGCACCAGCATGCCCGGGCGGATCTGTGCGACACGCGAGCCATCCGGCAGCCGGTCGCCGGCGCGCACGTCGAATTCGGCGCCGTCCGCGGACAGCGTCGCGATCGTGGCCTGGCCGAGGCTCTGCGTCACGATCAGCGAGACCTGGCCCATGCTGACGCTGGCGCCGCCCATCTGGTGCAGCGCCTGTTCGCGCTGGGCCACCTGCGCCTGGGTCTCGAGCTTCTTCAGCTGGGCCTTCAGCAGCAGCGTGTCTTCATTCAGCCGCATCAATTCGTTGGCGGCCTGGGCGGCAGCCGGCGTCGGCACGACGGCCGCGCGCGGCTGCGCGCTGGCGGCCGAGCTTGCGGCCGATGCCGATACCGGCGCCGGCGCGGCGGCCTGCGCGAGCGCGACCGTGGGGCCCATGAGCCCGCAGACCAGTGCGCCTACGATCCACGCGTTGTCATTTCTCATACAGCACTCCGTCCAGGGTCCATTGCCCCGCCTTGTACGACAGGGTCTCGACGCGCACGCCCGGTTCGTCGAGATACTTGATCAGGCTGTCCGGCGGCATCTCGCCGAGCGCTGCCGTCATGCGCCACGTCTGCCATGTCGGCGCCGCGGGCGCCGAGCCCGGATGCAGTTGGTTCAGCGTCTGCGCCGCGAGGCTCTTCGGCGGCGGGCCCTGCTGCGGCATGAACGTCAGATCGACGCCGAGCAGCTGGAACACCGACAGCATCCGCAAGCGCACGCCGTCGAAGCCGTCGATCGGATCGTCGCCGCCCGGCCGCAGCGTCAGCGGCTCGACGTAGCTGGCGTGATCGCCGCTCGTGTCGATCTGCGCGAGCGGCGCGGCGGCCATCAGCATTGCGACGTTCGAGTCGCCGCGCGACCAGCGATAGCTGACGTTCGACGACCTGCACGCATACTCGTCGAGTTGCCAGCCGCCCGGCGCGAGACTCGCGAAGTGATCGACGCAGGCGCGAATGAAATCGCCTGGCGTCGGCTGCACCGCCCACGGATGCGGCGGCTCCGTCGGCGCCGCCGGCTTTGGCGGATGCAGCCGCAATTGCGTGCGCATCCGCTCGAATGCCGCCTCGCGCTCCTGCTCGATCTGGTGGCGCCGGTACGCGATCCAGCCGGCCGCCGCGCCACCGACCACGACGAGCGCGGCGGCAGCGATGGCGATCGCGCGCCACGGCGGCCGCCGCCCGACCCGCGTCAGGTTCAGCCAGCGCGGCAACAGCAGCCGGCCGCCGCGACGCGGCAGCAGTTCTTCGATGCTGCGGGCGTAGAAGTTGTGGAAGCCCTGCACCTCGATCTGCGGATCGCCGATCACGACGTTCCAGCCGCCGAGGCCGTAGTCGCCATGCAGCCGCTCGAACACTTCCTCGCTCGAACCGACCCAGTCGCCGTTCGGCAGGAATGCGCCGTCGCGCACCGCGAAATACACCCAGCGCCCGTCCGCCAGCTTGAACGCGCCGAGCCAGTTCGGCGCGGGCTGCTGGCGGCCGTCGTAGAACGCGCCTTCGGTCGCGATCACCTTCGACACCAGCGCGCCGAGCGACGGCAGCCCGAGCTGCGCGCCTTCCCGCGTGCTCGCGAACCCCGCGCCCGCGAAGTTGCGGTCGATCCGCAGCACCATCGCGTCGAAGTTCAGGCGGCCCGCGAGCTCGACCGCCTCGGCGCGCAGCGCGTGCCGGCGGGACAACGATTGCCAGAACAGCCCGCAGACGAAGCGCTGACGGCCGATCTGAATGACTTGCGTCGCCATGAACGATCCCCGGCTGCGCGCGTCAGGCGCCGTTCGTCGTGACGGGCGACAGCAGGATCACGATGACCTGGCGCGAATGATCGGCGTTGAAGCCGCCGCCGAGCGCGTAGTTCGACGGCGTGCCGATGCCCTGCCGGTTGTTCTGGTCGTTGAGATCCTCGTAGCCGCTGAGGACGAGCGTCTGGCCCGACTTCACCGCGATCCGCTGCAGGAAGTTGCGCGTATCGACGGTCGGCAGCTGGATTGTCTGGCCACCGCTCGTGAACGAATCGAGCGTCACGAGCGACGAAATGTTCGAGTAGAACTGCATCATCACCGTACCGTCGTCGAGTACGTGCGGCAGCACCGTCAGATTGAAGCCGGTCGTGATCGTGCCCGGCGTCAGCGACACCTGGGTGCCGACGTTCAGCGTGGCGATCGACGACACCGACGCGAGGTAGCCCTTCTGCTCGGCCACTTGCACGGGCACCGGCTGGTCGTTCAGCGTGGTGATCGACGCCGAGGTCCTGCGATGCACCGTGCCCTGCGACGACAGCGCGCTGATCATCGCGTTCGTCGCGCTCGCGCGGCTCGACGGGCTGATTACCGTTGCGCTCAGCGAACTGGTCTGCACGAGACTGGAGAATCCGCTCACCATATTGAACTTCGTGCCGAGCGTCTGGTACACCGCGTTCCAGTCGATCCCGTAGCTGTCGTTGGCCGACAGCGTGACCGACAGCACCGTCACGTTCAGCAGCACCTGCCGCGCGAGCACGCGGTTCTGCTGCTCCATGAACTCGCCGACGCGATCGAGCACCTCGGGCGTGTCGGTGACGGCGATCGAGCCCGTCGCCGGCGACGTGACGACGGAACCCGCCGGCGACAGCATCGACTTGATCGCGGTCTGCAGGCTCGTATAGACCGACAGTTGCGTGTTCATCTTGATGTTCGCGGTATTGTCGGACGACACTTCCGGCGACGACGTCGAAGCCGCCCCGCCGACACCACCGCCCGCGACTCCACCACCGCCCGCGCTGCCGCCGGCGACACCGCCATTGACGCCGCCGGTGTTGCTCGCGCCGCTGACGACGTTCGTGTCGAGCTTCGAGTCGCCGGGAATCGATACCACCTGGTAGACTCGCGTCGCCGTGTAGAAGAACACGATCGCGCCGTCTTCATACTTCCACGACACGCCGAAGCGCGCCGATGCCGCGTCGAGCAGCCCGCGCAGCGTGCCGGTGGGATAGACGATGTGGATGGGCTCGGGCAACGCGGCGAGCATCGCCTGCTGCGCGCCGGCGGGCGCCGGCGACGAGCCTTGCAGCATGCCAGGCGGTAGCGGCGGCACGCCCGGCGGCAGCGTGCTGCCGGCCGCGGCGCCCACCGACGACGCGCGCGCGGCGGCATCGTCGGCGCCGTGCGCGACCTTTGCCGGCACCCGCGCGAGACGCGACACGCGATCCGCGAAAGCGCGCAGCGAATCGACCGTGCCGTCGAAGCTGGCGGGCTCGTCGAACAGCTTCGGCAGCGTCGATTGAGCGGCGATCTTCATCGTCTTGCCGGACAGCCACAGCTGGTCCTTGACGATCACGTCGTCACCCGCGACCGCGCGGTTGTTGCCCGACGCGGTCTGGCCGAGCAGCTTGTCAGCCTGTCCGAGGTCGCTCCGCGTGCTGCGGTCGAGCTGCCCCATGAGCCCCGTGCATCCGCTTGCGAGTGCCACGCACGCGACAGCGGCTGCGACATGGAAATACAGCCTGCTCATGAATTCGCTCCCTTGGCGACGACACGCAATACCCGGTTGCGCGTATAGAGAACCACCTGTATCGGTACCTGCGACGACGACAGCGCATCGGTAACCTGACTCAGCGCCTCTTGCAGCGTGCCGTGGATCGTGGCCGTCGCATCGACGGCGAAATCGGTCGGCACGTCCCAGATGAACTGCCAGCCCGCCTCGTTCGCCCAGCGCGCGAGCGCGTTGCGGACCGAGCCGTCCGAGGTACGCATCTGCCACTCCATCTGGCCGGCCGGCGGCGCGGCGGCGGCTTCGTCCGACGGTGTTGCGGCGAGCGGTGCGGATGCTGGTGTGGATGAGACGGCTACGGGCACGAGCGGCATTGCGGCGGGTTCCATCGGGATGGAGGTCGCCGCAACAGGTGTTGTCGTTACTATGTGTTTAGCATCATTTGTATTATACGTCGCGATCGATGATGCTGGACGCGACGGCACCGCAGCGGGTGCCTCGGCGACGACGGACTCCTGCACGCGCGGAATCGGCACGCCCGCATCGGCATCCGGTTTGCCGTTCGCATTCGCATCGGCACGGACCAGCGTCATCGGCCGTGCCGGCACAAGCGGCGCGACCGGCAGTGCCGATACCGGCGGCTTGGCCGATGCGGCAACGTTTGCCGCGAAATGAACAGGCGCGTTTTGCGGCGACCATTCGGCGGCGTCCGCATGCATCTCCGCCGCGCCGTGCGGCTTGCCGGCGTGGCGCGGGTCCTGCGCGACGGTCACGACGTGCAGATCGGTGTTCACCCGCGCCTGCAGCGACGGGTCCACCGAGAGGATGTCGCCGAGCGCGCGCACCACCGAGCCGGCACGCCAGCTGACGGGCTTATCGGCCCACTCGCCTGCGTTCGGCACCATCACGCTATAAGTACGCGGCACGATCTGTTCGAGCGCGCGCAGCATCGACACGTCATGGCCGCCCTGATGCACGACGTCGCCCATCCGTTCGCCGCCGTCGACGATTACCTGCGAGCCGGACGCATGGGCGATGCCGCACAGGAGCAATACGCCGCATGCCGATATTGCAATCCGCACGCCGAGTGCTCCATTCCACCGCTTCGATGCGACACGCAGACGCGCCGCATCGCGCGGGTGTCGATGGCATTCCGCTTTGATTGATGACACTGTGATTTCCACTCTAAGAGCATCGCGCCGATGACCGGCACGTGTCCTGTAATTCCGCTTGCCCCGATTTTCGCAATCCAGCCGAAAAAAATTGCGCGATGAAATAAAATTGAAATAAAAAGGGAAATCCAAAAATTCCTTGGGCGACGGGATCGGCTAGAGTCAGCAGTCTTGCATATCTTGCCGAATTCATATTGATTATTTTTTTATATCACAATGATTGGCATTCTTTATATCTCCTGAGAGAAAAGACCGTTGCCGTTTTCGGCATCATAGTATTACCAATACTATGAAAATCGCCATAAAATAAGGCATTAACAAATCGTATATCAATCATGCGAATATCGAATAGCCAGGGCTAATAAAAAAACAACCGTCCGATTCGGCGCCGGCCGAATTCCGGCCCGCGGGGCGGAACGTAACAGACCATCACAAACTCGCGTCGAAACCGGCTCGCGATGAAAAGATGCACTCACTGCTTCACGTCGCATCTCTTCTCCAATCATTGAGTCAGGAGCCCGCCATGTTCTCGACGGTCTACTTCGCAGCATCCTCCGCCCTCGCCTCGGACGACACGCCCTCGAACGTCGTCTCGAAGATTCTCGACGGCCATCTCATCGAGGCATCGCACGCCGCCGCTCAACTCGTGGACACCGATGCCGGCCACGCGCAACCCTCGCATGCGAACCTGCAGATCCACGGCGATCTCGAACTGGCGCTCGGCCGCCACGAGGAAGCCGAGGAAACCCATCGCCGCGCGCAGAAGGCGATTCGCCACGATCGCGACGGCCTGCGCATTGCCTCGTGCCGCAACACCGGCTGGCTGGCGTTCTTCCGCAACCAGTTCAACGTGGCGCTGAGCTGCTTCAAGCGCATCGGCGAGGAAAAGGCCGCGACGCCGCGCCAGCGTCTCGACGCGCTCGTCGGTGCGACGCTCGTGTCGTTTCATCTGGGCTGCGTGCGCTCCGCATGCGGCCGTCTCGCGAAGCTCGCCGAACTCGCCGCCGCGCACGACGATCGCCGCTGGATCTACGTGGTCGAGGCGATCCGCCGCGATCTGTTCGCGCAGCACGAGCTGCATGGCGCCGAGCGGCTCGCCGACCACATCTACTGGCGCTCGGTGCTGACCGAGTTCGATATCGCCGAAGCGCCGGTGCGCGGCAGCGCGCCGGAAGGCACGGCGCTGCCGCTGCTCGCCGGACGCCTCGCGCATCTGCGCCATCTGCTCTCGCTCGCCGAAGGCGGCGCGATCGGCGGCGACGAGTTGCACGAGCACCTGAACTGGAGCCGCAAGTCCGGGCTCGCCGACTACCACCGCAGCCTGTGCCTCGAAATCACGCTCGCGGCGATCGCCGGCCAGGTCCGGCCGCTCGCCGAATCGATGCTCGACGCCTCGGGCGCGGCCGCATCGCAAGGCACGCAGCACGCGCGCTGGTATCTCGACTATCTGTACTGCCGCGCGAAGGTGATGCAGCAGCAGATGCGCACGCAGGAGTTCTCGCACTACTACGGCCGCTACGCGCTCGCATCGATCCAGCACGTGCGCACCGATAACCAGTCCATGTCGGGCGCGCCGGCCGACGCGGCGAAGGCCGACCGCGCCGCACCGCGTTCCGACGACGTCAGCGCGCGGCTGCCGGCGAAGTACCGCCGCGCGTACCGCTACCTGATGGACAACCTCGACCAGAAGGATCTGTCGGTCCGCGAAGTCGCGTCGCACATCGGCGTGACCGAGCGCGCGATCCAGGCCGCGTTCAAGAACCATCTCGGACTGTCGCCGAGCGAACTGATCCGCCGCCAGCGGATGGAGCGAATCCGCGACGACCTGCTCGACGACGACACGCCGGTCACGCGCGTGCTCGACGTCGCGCACAAGTGGGGCGTGCGTCATCGCTCGACGCTGATCAACGGCTACCGCCGCGTGTTCGAGGAAGCGCCGTCGCAAACGATGGGCCGCTGATTTCCGTCCGCACGTCCGCGTGCGGCGACGACGACAACGCCGACCGGCCCAGCGCGACACGCGCATGAGCGGTCGGCGTTTCGTTTCGGCGGGCTGGGCGCGATGCCCGCGCCGTGTCATTCCCATGGCGATATTTCCGTCGTCCTGCTCGCCGCGCCCCGCCTCTTTCCTGTCATCCCCGATCCGGAATCCCACCATGTTCAAACCACCTCGTGCGCTGCAACTGGCGCTCCTTTCTGTCCTCGCCTCGAGCCCCGAAGCGCGGGCCGCGCCCGACTGCTTCGCGTCCGCCGCGTCGTACCAGCACGTCAGCCCGCTCGTGCTGCGCGCAATCGCGTGGCAGGAATCGCACGGCAAGGCCACGGCGATCCATCGCAACACGAACGGCTCGACCGACTATGGAATGATGCAGATCAATTCCGTCCATCTGCCGACGCTCGCGCACTACGGCGTCTCGCAGCAGGACCTGATGAACCCGTGTTCGAGCGTCTACGTCGCCGCGTGGCGGCTGCACAAGATGATGGTCAAGTACGGCAACACCTGGGCGGCGGTCGGCGCCTATCACTCGGAAACACCGGCCGAGCGCGATCGCTACGCGCACTCGATCAAATCGCTCGTCTTGCGCCTGTCGAACGTGCCGCCGGCGCTGGACGAATGAGGCCGAGCGAGGCGCGTGCCGCGGCGTTCGTGCCGTGGCCGTACGACGCGAATCGGACCGAATGCTTCGTATCGCGAAGCATTCGTCTTTGTGGAAGCCGATAGGTATCGATGCGGCGATCGATGACGGCGTAGCAAAGCGGATTGGCAAATACAACGATGCGCGGCGCGATGCACGACGTACAGGGAATTCGACGGCGCGATCCGGCGACGTAAACCAGAAAACCCGCAGGCGCTGCCTGCGGGCCATGATTTCGCGAATCGGGTGTTCGGCAACGGCGATGGTGGTGAATTCGGGCCATGCGGCCCGAGCACCACCTTCGCTTATTGCCCCTTCGCCGCGTCCTTGATGTTGTTGACGCCGGCATTCGCGACCGATGCAAGCGCGCCCGTCAGCGCCTGGCTCTGCTGGATCAGCGCCGCGTTGAGCGTATTTTCGTTGTTGATACGGGCCATCTCCGTCTGCTGCTTCAGCATTTCATGCTGCTGCTGTTTCATCTGGTTGAGCTGGCCGCCGGCTATGCCCGTGCTGAAGGGCGTAGGCGAGATCATGTTCGCCGCGAAGTCGAGTACCTGAGCGAACGGCGGCGGCGCATGCTGGGCGAACGTATGAAACGCGTCGCTCGCCATTTCCGTGCCCATATCGCGTGCCCGCTGGCCCATGTCGTGCATGACCTGCGGCTCTTTGGACATATTGAGGAACGGGTTGTTGAGCGGCCGACGCCCCGTCGGTGCGCTACCCATGCCACCCTGACCATCGTCGATCCCCCCCTGCCGCGGACGCGGGCCGAGACCGCTGAGCCCATCCATCTGCGCATTGCTTCCCCGCCGGGGCGGCACTGGAGGCGGTGTGCGTTTTTGTCCCGGAACTTCCCGGGTGGTAGGGAGATGGCTAAATGAATCGCCAGCGCCTTTAACTGTAGCTACCATGATTCGGCTCCTTCTGTGAAATTACGAGATCCGTCACCGTCGATCAGGAAGCGATGACCAGGCTATACGGCTTCCGCACCCCACCTACGCGGAGCGCATCGGGAAATGCCTCTGAAGAGTAGGCGTTTCGTCGCGAACGCCACTCTCCCGACGCGACGTCGCGAACAAAATTGCGAAGCCGGTATGCACCGCGCTTCGCATCCGCCGGTTTCCTCGCGCGCCGCAATCGCCTGCTTCGCCTATTCGCAGCCAACTTCGTGTCGCCCAGGTCCGGTCAGCCGATCGGCCCTACAGTCGTCGATACCGGAGGCCGATGAGGTTCGGTCACGCAACCGGCACATTGCGATACGGAGATGAGCATGTCCACGACGGCAATTCAGGGGAGCGTGTCCCCCTTCATGACCGACCTCGGCGGGGTCGGCGGCACGGATAACAGTCAGCTCGAACAGTTCCTCGAAGCACTGATCCAGGAACTGCAGCAGATCCTCATGCAGATGAACGGCGGTTCGGACGACTCGGGCAGCGGCCCGAGCGGCATCGGATCGACGCCGCCTGCGTCGATGCCCCAGCCGCAGTCCTTCGCGCCACCGCCGACGGGTGGCGGCGGCAGTGGCGGTGGCGGCGGTGGCCCATCGGGCAGCGGCGCCACGCCGGCGGTCGGAGCACCTTCGAGCGGTGGCGGTGGTGGCGGCAGTAGCAGCGGCGGCAGCGTGCCGAACGTGTCGGGCGGCAGCGCCGCACAGGCGATCACGCAAAACCTCGAACAGACCTTCGGCCTGACGGCAACGCAGGCCGCCGGCGTGCTCGGCAATCTGCAACAGGAAAGCGGCCTGCAAGGCAACGTCAACCAGGGCGGCGCGACGGGCGCCCCGTCGAGCAACTTCGCGGACGACAACAACAACGGCTGGGGTCTCGCCCAGTGGGGCGGTCCGCGCAAGCAGGGCGAAATCGACTACGCGCAGCAGCACGGTCTCGATCCGGGCAGCCTGCAAGCCAACCTCGGCTTCATGGACCAGGAACTGAAGACCGACTACAGCAAGACGATCACGGACATCAAGGGCACGTCCACGGCCGAACAGGCGGCGCTCGTCTGGGACAA
>Ga0154001_1000487_pt1 | contig 12548 bp, 21 predicted proteins | sample TSNJ085MetaG_FD_104699 | JGI IMG/M metagenome (GOLD analysis project Ga0154001, IMG submission 104699) | Attine ant fungus gardens microbial communities from New Jersey, USA - TSNJ085 MetaG | ecosystem: Host-associated > Fungi > Mycelium > Unclassified | place: USA: New Jersey, Wharton State...
CAGAAGTGAACCACCATTTGATCGCCATGACTGGGTCGTTCGACGACCAAAAACGGGCGAGGAAGTTCGTTATGTGATTGATTACTACACTGCCCCACCGGACCCGGATGGCTCACCCGTGTTCTCGCTCGATGTCCGACCCGCTCTTGATAGTTTTGGTAGCTTGAAGGAGCGGATAGCTGTTGCAACTGAAGGTGCATGGGCTGCATTTCGTGAGGGGGAGAGCCCACCTTGTAGAGAACCTCGCCACTAGTAACTGTTTCGCCATTCTCCCCTTTGTTATCCCCTGGTTTCTTGTTCATAGATAGCTGATGATACATTTTCTATGTTTGTTTTATTGCTATGTATCCCTACTTACTGCATATTAATTGATTCTCCCTCTAGAGAACGAGAAGGACATTATGACATATGAGAAACGAAATACATCAAGAAAAAAGTGTTCAATTGCATGATTACATGACCAGGTCATCATTCTAAATCAGATTATGATACAACCACGGACCCACAGCATCCGTAATCATCCTGGTCCAAGGACTGTTCACTAAGTAGAATCGGATTGGATATGTATTCCTGCAACTTGGGAACGTGTCGGCTCCTGAACCAGTTACATTTCAGATCCACGATAGGCGCACCGCACTCATGACGAGACTTCACCATTCGAATCAATTTTTCGATATCTCTGTATATAAGGCTTCCCTGATAGATGACAAGTGTTGTCAAAGCTGGAAAACTATGAGTGATGTTTTGTTGATTCCATCTATGGAGGGTGTGTGACGACGGTGAGGTGTTGCCTAGTGCGCTCCAAATTGTATCCAGTGAATGTCTTGAGTCTGCCTTGATCACTGTCAGGTTGGGTAAAGTCCCACAACAAGCGTGTAGGACGGATGAAGGTAGATGAGACCATATACCGAAAAACTCGATAGTGGTCAATTGAAAGACATTGAATGTGTCGAAAAAAGTACAGAACGCCTGTCGAAGTATGGAATCCCCGTGATGGAGAGTCTCTGGAGAGTATACGACCTGGAGACGAGCCCGAAACAATTGGCGGTGTTGATCGCTCACAGTAATTTCCAGATAGTCTTTAAACGTATCCTCCCATTCCCACAAAAAGCCAGCCGTTCGCACTGTTCCTAGTGGGTCAGTGAGTTCGAGGTGAAAATGTTTGGCGATGAGAGAGAAGTATTCTCGATTGATCAGTGAATCATCAATGGATGCCTTGCCTTTGATGAATACGTCTGTGCTTGCCGGATGTTGCAAATGGAATAAGATGGCTGCACAGTCCATTGCAGGTCCAGAAATTTTCAACACCTCCAGGTATTTCAATGTAACAGGTGGAAACTGAGGCAAACTATCCGTGGTGCTACCAGAAGGCAGGCAGTCAAGGAGTGATACAGAGCGAAGACCAGAGAGACTTCGAAAGACACTCAAAAGTTCATCCAGCGGTGGTGAATTGACACGACTGAGCGCAAGGGTCGTCAAGGTCAGGGTGCAATAAAGAAAACAATGCGGCCCCCAGATAATATAAGCGTTACTCAACTCGAGCGTCCGCAAGTGTGGCGAAAGCTTGAACGAGTCTTGAAGGGTAAAAAGACAAGGGCTGGCTTTGTTACAGCCAAAATTGAGAAAAGCTTCTTCAAGTAAAGGCGCCGCGCCAGAAAGCCCAGGGAACAGGAAACCTTTTGATCGATTAAAACGCATGAATCCAGATGAAATGCTCAGGTAGCGTATTCGATGCAAGTTATGAGAAATGAGCCGAACCATTTCAAGAGAGCATCCTTCAGAAAGTTGACCATGGACACTAAGTGGGACCATTCTAGACCTGAGAAACATTGCTTCTGCCAGTCCTTTTCGAGAGATATCGATATCCGACCATAAAATTGAGTCAGACAGAGCTACAAGTCTCCAATAGGCGCAAACGTGGGAAATCCATATCCAGCAAGAAGATCGAGGCCATTTGTACGATGCTCGAACCAAGGTGAAGATCCGCGAAAGGATTTCGATCGGCAGCTTAGAAATGGGAAGGGATGCATTTCGCTGGAGGGAAAGTTGGACTGTCTTTGGGTAAAAAATCAATGGATGGCAATTATCGGAAACAGGGTGGCTGACTACCTGGTGACAAGTGTGAATTTGGAAGTCCTTGAGCATGATTCCCGTTGGCTGAGAGCATTGAACAAATTATATATGCACGTTGAATAATCGTGGTCGCGTACCTGCCTTTCGACTGACATGACTGTCAGTGGCAATTGATGATCCATGAGACTCGCGTTGTTCCTAGCCTGGATTTACATCTTAGTCATCCGAATGCAAAACTAAGGCACGTGATCTAAAAATCACAGACGGCCAAGTCAAAAAGTCTGCAAAACACCAGTATGTTGCCTCGAAATCTCCAGGCCCTTGCCTTCCGCAATGCAGTCCGTGCGCGTTCACTCGCTACACACTTCAAATTTCCTCCTCCATTTCGGATAACCGGTTCTCCGCTTCAACTTACCGGCTTCCACTCGTCGTCGCGGCGACAGAATGAGCCCACAAAGTCACCGTTTCAGACTTTTGTTGACGTTTTGAAGGAGGAGTTGAAGAAGGACAGGGCGCTTCAGGACAATGTCAAACAGCTGCAGGGTGACGTCGATAAAATCCAGGACTCTGAGGCTATGAAAAGGGCGCGTGCCGCGTACGAGCGTGCCCGGGTATGTGTTGCGCCATACCCTTGATTGTACAGACTCCTCATCCTCTTCAAATCAGCTGACCTCGAGTATCAAAGAAAATCCTCGTTTGCGTGCTGCGGCCGAGGAACTCAGAAAAACCGGTGTCAAAGTTGGTGATGCCGTTGGGGAGGCTCTAAAGTCTATGGAGGAGAGCGAAGTCATGCGTGCAGTACGTCGACATCCCTGAATCCTATCGCCGTATGCTATATCGGGAAATATGGCCTCACATAGATTGCACGCGCAACCAATGCCGTCTCAGCCACCATTGACAAAACAACGGAACCTATCCGAAATACTGCTGCTTACAAAACGTTGGCAGAGACTCTCGTGGATGCCCTTGACGACTCTGGAAGTGCCAAACATGCAGGTTTCGAGGAGAAAGAAGCTCGCCGACTACGAAGACAAAAACGTTTGGCTAAGGCTGGCAAAGAGCAAGGTATCGGACGTGGACGCGTAAAAGAAGATCCAGAGTATGTTTTTCTCAAATATTCTCTCAATTTATTTTTTATCGGGATAGGGCTGGACAGTCACTTGTTTTGCATAAGGAGTCTCCACGACAAGAAGCATGGAATCGTCTCAAGGATTCAAATCCCATCATACGAAGCTTCGTCTCAATGCGCCAAGCTTACGATGAGTCAGAAAATCCTGTTGTATCATCAATGCGATCTGTGACACAGACTATCGGTTCATGGTTTGATGAAAATGAAACTGCTCAGGTACAGAGATTGATGAAGATGCTTGACCCGGCTTTTAATCATGAGAGTTTCGAGCGGGAGCTGCGGGAGTACATCGTGCCCGAAGTTGTCGATGCGTACCTTTCGGCCGACCAGGAGGCTCTCAAAGCTTGGTGTGGCGAAGCAGTGTGTAAACTTTCAAGGTCACAAGGTTTTACTCTCATTTCTTCGTAGACATATAACGTGCTCTGGGCAACGATGGAACATTATCTTCGTCAAGGATTAGTAAGTGACAGTAAAGTACTTGACATTCGTCAAGTTGACGTGAGTGCAAAAATTCTGGACTGTCTTGTTTGCTGAGAGCATTTCAGATTTCCGACGCCAAAATTCTTGATAATAATGTGCCTGTATTTTTGGTTACCTTCGTGACTCAGGAAGTTTTGATATTCCGAAATGCCAAGACGCGCGAGATCAATGTTGGGGCTGACAACAAGGTTGAACAGTGTGTTTATGTTGCTGCCATAACTCGGGTGGAAGAGGAGCTCGATAATGAACTTACGGGAGGGTGGAAAGTTATCGAGGTACGTAGCAGGACCAGTTTTGATGTGGGAGAGCTAATTTTTTGCAGATGGGTCGTCGTAGCGGGCGGGCATACCTCTAGGGCATCCGGTATTTATCCCTTTGCTTTTCGATCCTGCTGTTTGGTATAATCATTCCACACCACTCCACATAATTTATTTAATTTAGTCGATCATATATTCTATACAGCTTTTGAATGGTTTCCCTTTTTGGGTTCAGAGACAGGAAATGCGTGAGTAAATGCCAGGATACTGGTCTCCTCTTCTCACTGTCTACCTGCCATTGCATTTCTGCTTCCACGACTATATGAGTTGGGTCCATGATTATGACACAAGTAATTACTCGTGGTATTATAGGGACAGCAGGAATACATGTGGGTTGATAGAATGTATTCGCTGTTGTAGCCATTTGATCTGGTGTTGAATTTCAAACATTTCCTATCATAGCTGTATATGTAGAAACACATTGTAATGTTGTGGAGGGACGTCAAGTTCTATCAATTGAGATGCAATATGAGGTCTGAAAGATAAGGCCAATAGCCTTTACCGGGGTCCTTACCGTTATTTTGTTTAATTGCTTAAAACAATCAGAAGTCACATGCCGAATCTACGCGCATCACGTGTGCAATAACAGTGCGTGTCTTTCCCATGATTGCCAATCATCATAGTTTGGTATGACCATTGAATTGAATCCTCCATCATGTCCCAAGCCCAATCTGGCCTCAGCAGTCTCAAACGGAACTGGTCTGACGCGACTATAGCTCCAGCATCCTCATCCTCTCAGCTTATTGAAGACTGGGTATCTACACCTAAGAAACCGAAACTTACACCAGAGGAGGCTGAGAAAAGAAGAAAACGAATACTGGCTATCAAAGAGGCCTTGGCTCCGAAGTGTCCTGCTCCTACTCGACCTCAACCTTCTGTGCCGCAACCTTCTGTGCCGCAACCTTTGGCTCATTGTAGACCCGGGGTCTCCGGCCCTAATCCAAGTCCAAGCGTTTCGTCGACGTCAAAATCCAATCAAATGGCAAAACTGTTCCTGAGTCAGGAGCAGACGCATATATTGAAGCTCGTGCGCGACGGACATAGTGTTTTTTATACTGGTAGTGCTGGTTCGTCCCAAGGTGCTCGTCTGTCGGTGCTGCACACGATCATGATTGGATTCTAGGTACCGGAAAATCTGTGCTTTTGAAAGAAATTATTTTAACCTTGAAGAAGTCTCACTCAAAGAACCCCGATGCAGTAGCAATTACTGCATCTACGGGTCAGTTCCCAACTTCAGCCCTTGGTATCAAAGGCTCACAGCACTAACTAGGTATTGCTGCATGCAATATCGGTGGCATCACGATACATTCATTTGCCGGAATCGGCTTAGGCGTTGAATCTGCCGAGAAGCTGGTGGATAGAGTCAAAAAGAACAAGAAAGCCTTAATGCGATGGTTAAAGACAAAAATTCTGATCATTGATGAAGGTTTGCCTTGCTATAGTTCCCTTGATTGATAGGTTTTACACTTCCTTAGTATCCATGGTGGATGGAGAGTTATTTGATAAGCTGGCTATGATTGGACGTACCATACGGAAGAAGCCCTCTGAGCCTTTTGGAGGTATCCAAGTGAGCTAAGGCATTTCAATCTGACTGACTGCTTCTAATTGGAAACCTAAATGTATAGCTCATCGTTACTGGCGACTTCTTTCAGCTTCCTCCTGTAAATAAGGTTGGGGCCCAAATGAAATTCGCATTCGAGGCCGAGGCCTGGAACTCGGCGATCAAGAGGACATTCAACCTCACAAAGGTATTTCGACAAAAAGACCAAGGTATGGCCGTTGTAACGCGAGATTTGAGGAAACCTAATAACATGCATCTGAACAGAATTTGTTGGTATGTTAAATGAGATACGCTTTGGGCGATTGAGTGCAAAATCAATCGCCAAATTCAAGAGCCTCTCTAGAGACATTGTTTATGAGGATGGGCTGGGTCCAACTGAGCTGTATGTTTCAGAAGTTAAACCAATCCTACAACTGACATGTGCTTAGCTTTCCCCGCCGCGAAGATGTTGATAAGTCTAATGGACAAAGGATGCAGCGATTGTTGACCGAAGAACTCAAATTCCTATCATCAGATGGCGGTACAATAACGGACCCAGACCAACGTACTAAGATGCTTTCCAACTTTATGGCGCCGAGAGAGCTCCGCCTACGTGTTGGTGCGCAAGTGATGCTCATAAAAAATGTGGATGAGCAATTGGTCAATGGAACAATGGGTCGCGTAAAGCGATTCATTGATCCTACTAGTTATACCACAGAAACGGGATACGACCTTGCCAATGGAATTGGAGCCACGGGCGCAATATCCAAGAAATCCAGCAACAGCGTCCGCTATCCTGAGGTAGAATTTTCCCTAGCAAATGGGGAAAGGAGAAATGTATTGGTTACCCCAGAAAGATGGAAGGTTGAGCTTCCAAGTGGAGAAACTCAGGTTAGCAGGACCCAGGTGATTCTTTCGTGCTTTCGTTGCTTAGGTTATATCTGACCGATGAGCTACCACGAAGTTTCCACTCATTCTTGCATGGGCAATGAGTATCCACAAATCACAAGGCCAGACCTTGGATCGTGTCAAGGTTGACCTCAGCCGAGTGTTCGAGAAAGGTGCGTTGAGAGTGGCCTCGTCTGTATTCAAGTTCTTATCAGGTCAAGTTCCGTAGGTCAAGCTTATGTTGCGTTGTCCCGAGCGACCTCCCTTGAGGGATTGCAAGTTCTCAATTTTCAACCAAGCAAGGTATAATTGGCCTTGTTCTCTACCGAAGTCATCATTAGCGCTAACGATGCTCCTAGGTTTCTGCTCACGACAAAGTTGCAAAATGGACCATGACGTTGGAGACAATCTCCGACGATTGAGTGCGGCGTGTATGCAGGATGGACTATCACGACGCCAATTACGCATAACTTCTGACCCAATTGCATTGTCTAGACTCATGGCATTGTCTTCCTGTTAATGCATATGCTACTAGGAAACGGTCCGTCAGGCACGTAGATGTATCTCAAACCTTCTGTATGCAAGGCTGAAAAGGAAAGGCCTTTTCCGGAAATGGCACAAGGTAATTGGACTCGGTTGTTTATTGTCCTGATCAAGACAAGAACAAAGGTCAAACAAAGGTTCCATACAATTTGTCGGCATGAGAGACAACGTTTTGAGAGCTAGTTGCCGCAGGCGTGAATACTAAGTGTCAGTGCTCGCCGCTGGACTCCCTTTTATCAAGAGCAATTGGATCCCTGAGCAGATCTGGATCGGCCACCCTTACCTGCCACCTTAAAACTCTTGATCCACCAGTCCGACTAGCCTTGCATTGCTCTTTCTATTCTTTTCTATTATTGACATGTCTAGTCTATCTTTATTCCTACTCAGTCGTGGCGGTACTGGTTTCCCGCTGTAAGTTTTCTTCCAAGGGACACTTATAATAAAGTAGTCTTCGCACTTGGTGACTCAGCTCACATCCTGCCCTTGATTTCTTCCCTCCCCTTCGCGCTTAGTTCCCGTCTTAGCATGCCCCCAGTCTCTCGTGATCCCTCCTTTTCATGGGCTTTCCCTCTTGTCAATGACGATGCTACTGAAAAGTGAGACCCTCGTGGGAACTACACGCCTGTCTTTAACAATGATTATTACAGGACAGTCTATACTTCCAGCCACCATACACCTCATTCAAAACCTTTCGAGCGTCGCATCGTCAACCTTTGGAAGATGCTGACACGTTCCAGGAAACAGGATAGGGAGTCCATTTACGCGAAGGACTTTGTCTTTGTCACAGCAACCGTCCCCCACAGGCGGGGCATCAATGCGTCTCGATCCAATTGTCGGTCGCTATCTCATTCCTCTTCATATTCTCATGATTGAGGATTCAAAATCTTGCGATTGTTGGGGTCTTACTCCTACTTCTCCACGAACACTCAATGCATATATATCATATAACCTATCCTAGTTGATCTATCCAGTTACTGCTCTGTTTGAATGTTACCATTCTGGATCTTCTAATTTCTCCTGCTTACTGGTACTTGTCGCCTAATGTTTCCTCGGTCATTAGCCTTTCTTGCAACTCCAATACCAGGGCAGCGTCCGCAATAAAAGCTATCTATCCAAGAGATACTTGTGAATGATTTAAGACAAACTTTGATCACCAAGTCATTCTTGTCCTCATTCCTCGAGCGGGCTGGAGGCAATCATGATCATGTGGTGTATGACTTCCAGAGTGATTGAGTCATGAAATTATTTCAACTCCAGGACGTCCTGGTTAAGATATAGATGTGTAAGCTACATTGTTACAGGCGGTAAAGACTCCTCTAGATAAGCCAATGTAAACAGGACAAAAAATGATATCCATGACATGTCAAAACACAAGATGATCAGCCCAATGTCGTACAACACTTTCCCCACGCTTGTGCTGTTCAAAGCGGCGGGAATCTCTGCAGATGATCATACCATGTGAATTTCGGACCCCAGGAAAGAAAGCCAAATGCTTCTGAAATGGAAGTTGATTCAACCACTCCGCCATCCTTTTCTGTGCAGGTGTTACCAATGGATGCAGATTAGATTTGCTGATAGGATACGATGCGCCTTCCGGACTGTCGACAGTTTGTACGGCTGCGCTTTCAAGTTCACGTTCCAGCTTTTGGAAAACAGTAGCGAGCCTTTGTTGGTAGGATTCCTCGGATTCGAATTGCTTGATCCGTTCCTTAGAAGCCTTTGAGTCGGCAGAGAAGCGGTATATCACGTAAGAGAGTATGGGAATTATTAGAAAGGGAAGCATGCCATAAACCATCTGACGAATGGTTAAGATCAGTGGTCAGCTGTCAAGTAACAAAAACCCACAAGATTGAAAGGGAAGCGAAACTGGGCGGCAGGAGGCAGGAGGGGTAGAGGTCTGATTCTACTAAACCACTCGCGAGAGAATAAGAGTGGCTCTGACGGCAGAGTATCTGGTAATGCAAACTTTTGGATCACATATTCATAATCCTCTTTCATCTCTCTAGGTCCCCATTAGTCCGAATATTTGCAATACATCCATCGATTACGCACATGTTGATTCCGTTCTTGATGTATTCAACGAAAATGTCCTCGACTTCTATTGCAGATGTACAGTAGGGTACCGTGAGGTCGTTGATGCTAATTTCACCAGTCGGATAGACTCAATGGATAGGATAAGAAGCGAGACTTACGCGTTGGCATAAAGTCGGAGATGCTTAAAGCGTGAGAGCGTCTTGAAGAAGATCTCGCCTGTTAAAAATGTCAATAGGAAGAACATTCTTTGACAAGAAAAAGCTCACTGGGATCTGCCATGACATCAATTAATGGGCGCCCTGTGTTTGACCACTGATCTTGGCAGTAGAATTGTTCTCCGGTCTTGGATAAGAGTTTAGGTCCGAATGTATTGAATAACGAGGAAATAATGGACGGATATCTGAGCAATCCAAGGTGTGGCGTGGCTATAGTGATAAAGTTGACAGGCTCAATTTTTGCAAAGAACTTTCGGTGCTCGAGAATACTATCAAGGTAATCAGAAAACATTGGAATGTTGTGTGTAGATAGGTTTGCTTTACCCCAGCATGTACCGTGCAACCAAGCCCCCCAGGCTATAGCCAGTAACAGATAGCTTGACTACCACTTTGTCCTCCCTTGCGAGTTCTTCTACTCGATCACAAACCTAGCAGAATGATAGGTCCACGTCAGCGCAAATGGGGATTGGTATGGCGTTTCGGCATGTACTTCGTCAGCAGTCCGTTCCCCTCCCCAGTCGATTCCGTCATATGTGGCTTTGTTTCTGTTGTTTTGTGTCAATAGAACATCAAGCCCTTCTCCGTCCCTATTGGGTTCGGCATGTTTGTTCTTGATGGCGCAACTTAATGCCGCCAAATTGACAGGGTCACCCCACATCCCATGAATTAGGACCAGGAGGTGAATTTGCTGGACCATGGAGTTCTCAAATAACCCAATGTACGCATCTGTTCGGCATCATTGATGGCTCTGACTGCACATGCCCAAAACGGTGATGTTCCGATCCTCAGCCACATCGTTATACAAAAACACCTTGGTTTGGCCTATTGAACTGTATCGTGAAAACGCAACGTAAAATATATGACTGTGACGCCTTTCATCTACTCTCGTGTACTATATGAAGATATTTGAACGAGCTGGTGATAAGCGGATGACATTCATGTGTGATTAAGCAAAAGTGGGATGAGACCCTACAGAGTCAGTAGTGGTTACATAACTATAGCTACATTCGACTTGGGATCAGTCTTGTGGTAGCTCGAGTGCAGTCAATAGTTGACTACTTAAATGTTATAATGGTTATAATCTAGTGGTATATTATCTCGCGACGATCACATGATGGGCGCCTGATACATCATTCCAAGATCGGCACATAGATAGGCACACCCTGCAGCTGTAGGTCTCTCCGATCCTTCTCTTTCCTGGTCTTCATGTCTTATCCTGTTAAGGAGATCCATACAAAACCCTATGAGGGTCAAAAGCCCGGGACCTCTGGCCTCAGAAAACGGTGTGCTTATGATGATCGCCTTGATCATAAAAACGTACTTATTGTGGGCGCAGGGTCAAGATCTTTCAACAGGAGGTAATACCACCGGAAGATATATCTCTGAATGGAATTCTCAAGGAGTTCACGTAGCACTATACAGAAAACTTTGTGCAGGCCATCTTCGATTCTATTGACGCCAAGGGCTCCACTATCGTCCTTGGTGGAGATGGTCGATACTTTTCTCCAGACGCAGTTCAAGTCATTCTCAAGATTGGCGCTGCTAATGGCGTGTCCAAGTTTATCATTGGCAAGGACGGCATTCTGTCCACTCCGGCTGCCTCCAACATAATTCGCAAATACAAAGCTACTGGTGGCATCCTGTTGACCGCCAGCCACAACCCAGGGGGCCCGGATCATGATTTTGGCATCAAATATAATGTTTCCAATGGTGGTCCTGCACCAGAGAACGTGACAAATAAAATATTCGAGAAGTCTAGGAATATCTCCAGCTATAAAATAATAGAAGCATCTCCTGTCAGTTCTTTCCATGATCTGACGAACTTGCTTATCGCTTTGCCATAGGTCGATCTTGGAAAGATTACTGAGACGACATATGGACCCTCCACCGTCCAAATCATTGACTCTGTGGCTGATTATCTTACCCTTATGAAGGAAATATTCGATTTTCCTCTAATTAAATCCTTCTTGCACCAGCACAAGAGTGATTTCAAGGTCCTCTTTGACGGTCTCCATGGTGTAACGGGTCCTTATGCACGTGCCATCATCGTTGATACCCTCGGTCTCGGCGAAGACTCTGTTCAGAATTGTGTACCCCTTCCTGACTTTGGCGGTGGACACCCCGACCCGAACTTGACATATGCCCATACCCTTGTAGAGGCGGTTGAAAAGAATAATATTCAGTTTGGGGCTGCCAGCGATGGAGACGGAGACCGAAATATGATCTATGGCAAAGGTGCATTCGTAACGCCTTCAGATTCGGTGGCGATCATTGCACACTGGGCTGATGTCATCCCTTACTTCAAGAAGGATGGTATCAAGGGATTGGCTCGCAGTATGCCCACAAGTAAGGCTATTGACTTTGTCGCGAAAAAGAAGGGATTGGAATATTTTGAGGTTCCTACTGGTGAGAGAATTCCTCAATGGATACGAAACTCGCGTGGTAATAATTACAATAGGCTGGAAATTCTTCGGTAACCTCATGGACGCCGGAAGACTTTCCATCTGCGGTGAGGAGTCCTTCGGCACTGGATCAGATCACATTCGTGAGAAGGATGGTCTCTGGGCGATTGTCGGTAAGCGTTCTGAGATCAATCCTTTATCTTGTCTTATCTACTATTTGCTACAGCCTGGCTCAACATACTTGCTGCTGCCAACGCAGACTCTCCAAGCGAGCTTATTGGCATAAATGAATTATTGAATGAGTTCTATGCTACCTATGGTCGCTCATTCTTTAGCCGATACGATTATGAAGAGGTTTCCTCTGAAGGAGCAAATGCACTTGTTGCCAATCTCAATAAAGCTCTTGAGACCGGCTCGCTCAACGATACCACCCATATATCGGTTTCTACCGCTACCAAATTTACGGTGTCGGGCTTATACAACTTCGAATACAAGGATCCTATCGATCATTCGGTTTCCAAGAACCAAGGACAGGTAATTACTTTCAGTGATGGCTCCCGGGTTGTGTTCAGGTTGAGTGGCACCGGTAGTCAAGGAGCTACTGTGCGCATGTACGTTGAAAGGTACCTGGGCCCAAATGCATCAGCAAGCGAGCTTAGCAAGAGTGCTGCTGAGGGTCTGAAGGGATTGATTGAGGTCGCTCTGGAGATCAGTAGGCTCCGTCAATTTCTCGGTGTTAGCGAGCCCACCGTGATCACTGTCAGTTTTTTCTAGCCATCTTCATCCGAGTACTGTGACTGACGGAATTTGTGCAGTGAAAGTGATGTGCCAAAGGCATTGTCCGGACAGTATATCCAATAGACCTTGATATCAAAACCGAATAACTGCAGAATTGAATGTGAAATCATGATTGCACAGACACCTAAG
>Ga0154001_1000488_pt1 | contig 12510 bp, 8 predicted proteins | sample TSNJ085MetaG_FD_104699 | JGI IMG/M metagenome (GOLD analysis project Ga0154001, IMG submission 104699) | Attine ant fungus gardens microbial communities from New Jersey, USA - TSNJ085 MetaG | ecosystem: Host-associated > Fungi > Mycelium > Unclassified | place: USA: New Jersey, Wharton State...
CGCCGAAGTCTATACGGGCCTGAAGACCGGCCTCGTCGACGGCGCGGAAAACAACCTGCCGACGTATGAAGAAGGCAAGCACTACGAAGTCGCGACCATCTACTCCGAAACCCAGCATTCGATGACGCCGGAAGTGCTGGTGTTCTCGAAGAAGGTGTGGGACACGCTGAGCCCGCAGGAACAGCAGATCATCAAGAAGGCGGCGGCCGACTCGGTGCCTTACTACCAGAAGCTGTGGACCGCGCGTGAAGCCGATGCGCAGAAGACGGTCACGAAGGGCGGCGCGACGATCATCCCCGCTTCGCAGATCGACCGCGCGGCTTTCGTGAAGGCGATGCAGCCGGTGTGGACGAAGTACGAGAAGACCCCGCAAATGAAGCAGATCGCCGACGAAATCCAGGCCATCAAGTAAGCGGGTTCCTCACGCGGCGACAACGAGCCTGGCGGAAAATCCGCGGGCTCCTGCCGCCGCGCTTCCTGCGCTTCACCTCAGGCAACACCCTCTTCGGCTCAAGCAACGCCCCGAGCCTGAACGTGCCGCACTCGCGGCCAATCCCCGACTGTTCGAACCCGCCGCAAGGCACCGCCGCTGCGTGCACGAAGTTGCCAATACTTCAAGCAGCCCGCTCATTGCACCTCCTCCTTGCGCCCGCTGGTTAGACAACGCTCCGCGGCAAATAAAAAAAACCGGTACGCGGAACCCCGCATACCGGTTGTCTATCGGCTCCGCTCGCTCGATCGCGCCGGAGCCGTTATCGCCACATCAGCGCGTCGTTAGCGCGCCATGCCCGTCTTACTTGCGCTTCAGTTGCGAGATATCGCGCACCGCGCCGCGATCCGCCGACGTCGCGAGCGCCGCATACGCCTGCAATGCCTGCGACACGACACGCTCGCGGTTCGCCGGCATCCACGCCTTGTCGCCGCGCGCTTCCATCGCCGCGCGACGGCGTGCGAGTTCTTCGTCCGACACCGCGAGATGCATCTTGCGCTCCGGGATGTCGATCTCGATCTTGTCGCCGTCTTCCACCAGACCGATCATGCCGCCTTCGGCCGCTTCCGGCGACGCATGGCCGATCACGAGGCCCGACGAACCGCCCGAGAAGCGGCCATCGGTAAACAGCGCGCAGGTCTTGCCGAGGCCCTTCGACTTCAGATACGACGTCGGGTACAGCATCTCCTGCATGCCGGGGCCGCCCTTCGGACCTTCGTAGCGGATCACGACGACGTCGCCCGCGACCACCTGGTCGCCGAGAATTGCCTCGACGGCTGCGTCCTGGCTTTCGAACACGCGCGCGCGGCCCGAGAACTTCCACTGCGATTCGTCGACACCAGCGGTCTTCACGATGCAGCCGTTCAGCGCGAGGTTGCCGTACAGCACGGCGAGGCCGCCGTCCTTCGAATACGCATCCGCCTTGCTGCGGATACAGCCGCTCTTGCGGTCCAGGTCGAGCGAGGCAAACGTCGCTTCCTGGCTGAACGCGACCGTGGTCGGAATACCGCCCGGCGCCGCGCGGAAGAACTTCTGCGCTTCCTCGCCCGCGCCGCCGGCGACGTCCCACTTCGCAATCGCGTTGCCGAGCGTGCCGCTATGCACGTTGCCGCACGACAGGTCGAGCAGTTCCGCGCGCGCGAGTTCGCCGAGAATACCGATGATGCCGCCCGCGCGATGCACGTCCTCGATGTGGTACTTGTCGGTCATGGGCGCCGCCTTGCACAGGCACGGCACCTTGCGCGAGATGCGGTCGATATCCGACATCGTGAAATCGACGCCCGCTTCCTGCGCGGCGGCCAGCAGGTGCAGCACGGTGTTGGTCGAGCCGCCCATCGCGACGTCGAGCGTCATCGCGTTCTCGAACGCCTGCTTCGTGGCGATATTGCGCGGCAGGACCGACGCGTCCTCTTCCTGATAGTAGCGGCGGCACAGATCGACGACGAGGCGGCCGGCCTGCTCGAACAGGCCCTTGCGCCATGCGTGCGTCGCGACGATCGTGCCGTTGCCCGGCAAGGCGAGACCGATCGCTTCGGTCAGGCAGTTCATCGAATTCGCCGTGAACATGCCCGAGCACGAACCGCAGGTCGGGCACGCGCTGCGCTCGACCTCGGCGACTTCGGCGTCGCTGATCTTCGGATCGGCGGCCTTGATCATCGCGTCGATCAGGTCGATCTTCGCGATCACCTGGCCGTCGGCCGGCGACTTGACCTTGCCCGCTTCCATCGGACCGCCCGACACGAACACGACCGGAATGTTCAGGCGCATCGCGGCCATCAGCATGCCCGGGGTGATCTTGTCGCAATTGGAGATGCAAACCATCGCGTCGGCGCAATGCGCGTTGACCATGTACTCGACCGAGTCCGCGATCAGTTCGCGCGACGGCAGCGAATAGAGCATGCCGTCGTGGCCCATCGCGATACCGTCGTCGACGGCGATCGTGTTGAATTCCTTCGCCACGCCGCCAGCCGCTTCGATCTGCTGCGCGACCAGCGCGCCCAGGTCGCGCAGATGCACGTGGCCCGGCACGAACTGGGTGAACGAGTTCACCACCGCAATGATGGGCTTGCCGAAATCGTTGTCCTTCATGCCGGTGGCGCGCCACAAAGCGCGGGCGCCGGCCATGTTGCGGCCATGCGTCGAGGTGCGTGAGCGATAGTGAGGCATCTGTGTCCTTGGGGATTGCTGTTATCGAATTGGAATGGCGCGCGGACCCGCCGGGGCGCTGCCGTGGACCCGCCGTGGGCGGCGCCGGCATTCCGCTGGCCCGCGAGCGGTGAGAATCGCCACGGGGCGCGGCTTGCGCTGGAAACGAATAGTGCAAGAGCGCCGGTAAGACGTCCAATATATTTTTCCGGCGCCATCAGGTCGGAAAAGATATTAATCGATTCGAGCGGATCAGGTGATGCCGGCGGCCCCGCTCCGGCGCGCTGACGCTCAAGCCAGCCGCTGAAGCGCGCTCAGCAGCATCCCGTCCGGCCGCGCGAGATCGTCGAGTACCGAAAAATGCGTACACCCCGGCATCGGAACGTAGACGGCGTTCTCGCCGGCGGCGCCGCACGCCGCCGCGTAGTCCTCGGACTGGCGCACGAGCTCCGGCAATTCCGCCGCGCCCACCGCGACGACGGTCGGCACGCCCTTGCCGATGTGATGCAGCGGACTGTAGGCGGCGATTTCGTGCGGGCTCAATTGCAGCTTGTCGTTGAGCCACGACAGGCTGATCGGTTCGAGATCGACCAGCGCGCTGATCGGCAGCGCACGCGTGACGAGCGGGTGCGCGCGATGCAGCGCCGTCAGATGACCGCCGGCCGAGTGCCCGCTCAGGCACACGGGCCGACCCGCGATGCCGAGCCCATCCGGGTCCGCGTGCAGATGATCGAGCAGCCGGCCGATCTCGCCGACGATCTGCGTCATCGAGGCTTGGGGCGCCAGCGTGTATTCGGCCAGCACGACATTGAAGCCTCTCGCGAGCGGACCATCGGCGATAAACGCGAAATCTTCCTTCACGCAGTTCTGCCAGTAGCCGCCGTGGATGAAGATGAAGGTGGGCGCATCGGCCTCGCCGCAGGAGAGCCAGTCGAAACGCTCGCGAACGCGCTCGCCGTAACGCAGATCGCGCCGGCCCGGCACACGCTCGTACAGCGTCGCGCTACGCGACTGAAAATCCGCCAGGACTTCCGGAAAGTTAGGAATGGCCTTGGTGTTGTTGTAGGCCGCATCGAGTGTCGGCCGGTCCATGCCGCGATAAACAATCGTCATAGTCTTTGGTCTTGTTCGTTGAGATCGCTGAGTTCGCTGAGATTGAAAGCGCCCAGCGCGGCGTATCGCAAAAACATTGGCGACGCGAGGCCTGGCGCCTTCGGCGTGCTCACATGGACTCACGCAGTGTGTCACGGAAAGACGGATCGGCACCATGCAGCAGGACCTCACCCGGCAGTCGCGCGCCAGCATTCCGGCCGTTCGGCCTCGACTCATTTCGTCATGCCAAAGATCAACTCGCCCGTCTTCATGGGGCGGCACCTTCTCATTTAACTTCGGCGCCTGCAAGCGCAATCGAAGGTGCGATTGTGACGAATTGCAAACTCGGTGCTCTATGATCGAAACGTCCAACGTCGAGCATCGCTTTTCTTGACATTGATCTCGCGTGAGCAGAATAATAGCCCGTTCGGTTAACGAAACGATGTTCATTGCAAGAACATTGAAAAGGAGGGCAGAGGTCCTGACGGCACGCCGCGCACCTGCCCTGTTCGCTCCGTCATGCAAATGACCGGGCATCATTCAGAGCCACACATATGACGCGAGACACTTCCCCCCACCCTGCCGCCCAGCCCGCCACGTCGCGCAGCCTCGTCGAAGGCCTGGTTTACGTTTTCGAGCAGGTCATGCCCGACCCGTTCGTGCTGTCCATCTGCCTGACGTTTTTCGTCGCCGCGCTCGCGCTGCTGATCGCGCCGACCGGAACGCTGCCGACGCTGCTCGATTCCTGGTACACCGGAACATTCGGCATTCTGGGCTTCGCACTGCAGATGATCCTGATCCTCGCGACCGGCTACGCCATTGCGGAAGCCCCCATCGTGCAGCGCGGACTGCGCGCGCTCGCGGCCAACGCGAATACGCCGACGCGCGCCGCGCTGCTCGTGTTTCCGGTCGTCGCGGTGGCGGCGTGGCTCAACTGGGGGCTCGGTCTGATCGTCGGCGCGCTGCTGTCGCGGGAAATTGCACGGCGCGTCGATGTCGATTTCGCGTGGCTCGTCGCCGGCAGCTATTCGGCCTGGTCGATCTGCAACAGCGGGCTGTCGAGTTCGATCGCGCTTTCGCAGGCATCGCACGGCAACGCGCTGAATCTCGTCGAGAAAGCGACTGGCCACGTGGTGCCGCTCGGCGAAACCATCTTCGCGCCGTTCGTGTTCGTTCCGACCGTGCTCGTCGTGGTCGTGATGACCGCGATCTTCATCAGGATGCATCCGAAAGCCGAGAACGTCGTCGCGTTTCGCCAGAGCGGCGAGGAAGCCGCCGACGCACCAAGCGACGATCCGCATGCTCGCGCGAGCGGTGCCTCGTCGCTCGCGGCGCGCCTCGAACGATCGGTTCTCGGCACGCTGCTGCTGCTCGCGCTCGGCATCGGCTACCTCGCAATGACGTGGCACAAGGAAGGCTTCGATCTCGACATCAACAACACGATCCTGATCTTCCTGCTGATCGGGCTCGCGCTGCAGCGCACGCCGATCGCCTACGCGAATTCGATCCGCCGCGCGGCGCGTCAGACCGGTTCGATGCTGCTGCAATACCCGATGTACGGCGGCATCATGGGCATCATGAAGGGCACGGGCCTCGCGTCGATGATCGCGAAAGCGTTCGTGACGATTGCCTCGCCGGCCACGCTGCCGTTGTGGAGCTATCTGAGTTCGCTGATTATCACGCTGCTCGTGCCGAGCGCCGGCGGTCACTGGGCAGTGCAGGGTCCGTTCGTGCTGCCCGCCGCCATCAGCCTGCACGCATCGGTGCCGCGTACCGCAATGGGCGTGGCGATGGCCGAGAACGTGTCGAACATGCTGCAACCGTTCTGGGCCGTGCCGATCGTCGCGATCGCGGGCATCCGCATTCAGCGCGTCATGGGCTATACGGCAGTGACGTTCGCCGTGTCGCTCGTGATCTATGCCGTGGCGCTGTGGCTCGTGCCGTAGGTGCCGTGGGTGCTGTAAGCGCCGCCATCAATGCAATGGCCTCGCTCGAGCGAAGCCATTGCCGTTAAAAAAGGCCGATGAAGCTATGCTTCATCGGCCTTTTCCTCTTCTACCCTGGCAAGCGCTTTTACATCTTCATGACGTCGAGCAGCGTCTTCTTACCGTCCTTGTAGTCGTACAGCGAGATGACGCCGTGCTGCAGGTCACCCTTCGCGTCGAACGTCGTTTCGCCGGTCACGCCCTTGTAGTCGGTGCCCGACACTTTCGCGAGCACCTTCGCCGGATCGGTCGAGTTAGCGCGCTTCATCGCATCGACGACGATATACACCGCATCGTACGTGAACGGTGCGTCGAATTCGATCGGATGGCCGAAGCGCTTCACGTACTTGGCCGCGAATTCCGCGCCGCCGTTCATGCGCTCGACCGCCATGCCGGCCTGCGAGCACACCACGTTGCCTGCCGCCGGGCCGGCGAGATCGGCGAGGCTTTCCGTGCAGACGCCGTCGCCCGACAGCATCTTCGCGCGCAGACCGAGTTGACGCGCCTGCTTCGCGAACGGACCGCCGGTGGCATCCATGCCGCCGTACATGATCGCGTCGGGATTCTCGCCCTTGATCTTGGTCAGAATCGCGCGGAAATCGACGGCCTTGTCGTTGGTCGCATCGTGCGACATCACTTTCAGGCCGAGTGCCTTCGCGGTCTTTTCGAATTCGTTCGCGAGACCTTGACCGTATGCGGTCGAATCGTCGACCACCGCGACGCTCTTCACATTCAGGTTTTTCGCGGCATAGGTCGCGAGCGCGGGGCCCTGCTGCGCGTCGGTCGCGACGACGCGATAGGTCGTCTTGAAGCCCTGCTGCGTATAGGCCGGGTTCGTCGACGAAGGCGAAATCTGCGCGATGCCCGCATCGCTATAGATCTTCGAGGCCGGGATCGATGCGCCCGAGTTCAGATGGCCGACCACCGCAACGACCTTGTCGTCGACGAGCTTCTGCGCAACCTGGGTCGCCTGGCGCGGGTCGCCGGCGTCGTCCTGTGCGTCGAGCACCAACGTGACCTTCTGGCCGTTGATCGTGAGACCCTTCGCGTTGATTTCCTCGATCGCGAGACGCGCGCCGTTTTCGTTGTCCTTGCCGAGGTGGGCGGAGCCGCCCGTCAGCGGGCCGACGTGACCGATCTTGACGATCTGGTCCGCATTCGCGGTGCCCACCATGCTTGCGAATGCCACGACCGCGGCGCTAACCGGCAACAGCTTATGAAACTTGAACGACATACGACACATCTCCTCTTTGCTTGCCAACCGGCTGGTTGGCGTTCCTGATCCTTCCGAATCCATCGCCATGCAGCAATGGATAAATCGAATCGCGGCGCGTCCCGCGCTATACGCGGGAAATACACCGGCAGCCGCTATTTTTGCTGCAGCACGATAACGCAAAACCGCCGGAAACGACAGGCTAAAACACAAACGGGCTTGATGCGATATCGCCAAAGCAGTATCGCCAATACTTTTTTCAGTCTGTTTTCTGAATTGCCGCGCTCGAGAAAGCGTTATCAAGCGTCACGAAAAGTGCGCGAGAAATGCGGCCCGGATAGCGGGCCCGCATGCGGTGCTTCAACCTTTGGGAGACGTCACGAGTTGCAGCGGCGTCTCGATCAGCGTCGACAAGTCGCGCTGCTTGCGCCGCTCGGTGACCGCCCGCAACGCGAAGTCGATACCGAACACGGCCTGGCGGTCGGCGAACTGGTTCATCGTGGCAAGCACGCGGCCATCGGCGAGCAAGGGCTTGATCGCATCGATCGCGTTATAGCCGGTCACATAGACGCTACCGCTTCGGCCCGCGTCGCGAATCGCATCGACCGCGCCCATCGCCATGCTGTCGTTGCCGCACAGCAGCGCGCGAATCTGCGGATGCTCGCCGAGCATTTTCGCGGCCACGTCGCGGCCCTTGGCGTAGTCCCAGTTGCCGGACTCCACCGCGACGACTTTCACGTTCGCCGCGTCCATCGCATCGCGGCTGCCGGCCGTGCGCTGCTGCGCATTGGTGCTGACCGAAATGCCCTCGATGATCCCCACCTCGTCGCCGGCCTTCAGGTGCCTGGCCAGATAATCGCCCACCTGCTTCGCGCCGTTGCGATTGTTCGGCCCGACGAACGGCACGGAAATGCCGGCGGCCGCCTGCGCCGCGTCGTCGAGCGGATTGTCGATCGTAATCATGATGACGCCGGCCTTGATGCCGCGCGCGACGACGGCGACGAGCGCCTTCGAGTCGGTCGGCGCGAGCACGATCGCATTCATCTGCGCCTTGATCATGTCCTCGACGATGCGAATCTGCGCGGCCGTGTCGGTCTGTTTGGCCGTGCCGTGCAGGGTCAGACTCAATTGCGACGCGAAGTGCCGCTGATAATTGCGTGCGGCATCGACCATCGAGACCGTGAACGGGTCCGACATCGACTTCAGCACGAGCGCGATCTTGCGCTTCGCGCCGGGCAGCGCTTCAGCGCATGCGTCGCTCGCGAAGAGGGCGGGCAGGCCCGCGAGTCCGCTTGCGGCCAGCGTACCGGCGAGCAGTATGCGGCGGCGCAGGTTCGGCGTCATCGCGTGGCTCCTTCGCTGCGGCCCTGGCGTATCGCGGTAGCGCGCGCCTTCAGTGCCGATGCAGGATTATCGTGGCGCCGGCCGTGCCGGTATCGTCGCATGCTCATTGTGCGTCCTTCAGGGCCGCGAGGCTCGCGGCAATTTCATCGAAGAGCGGCCTGCTGTCGATCTCGTCGCTCAGGCAGCGCGCCTGCAACGCCGCGAGTTGCGCGACGGCGGCGCGACGAGGCGGCGTATCGGGCACTTCGCACCGCTCGATCAGTTCTTCGAGCAGACAGCCATAGGCCCGCACTTCGAGCCGCTGCAAGGCCATGCCTGAACTTCGATCACCGGCATCATAAAACGATGCCGCGCCGAAATCGCCGAGCAATGCATGCCCCGCGCCGCCATGCAGGATATTGTGCGCGTACAGGTCGCCATGCATGACGCCACGCCGATGCAGATGACTCGCGACGTCCGCGATGCCGCTTGCAATGCCGAGCACGGTCGCGAGATCGAAACGCGTGCCGTCGCGATAGACGTCGCGCGTGCACGACTCGAAGCTCGGCGGACCCGCGAGGTTGGCGAAGCACGGATCGACCAGTTCCATCACGAGACCGTGCGCGCCCGCCGGATGATCGACCACCTTGCCGAGCACCGGAATCAGGTTCGCATGGTCGCGGCCGCGAATGCAAGCGGCCATTTCGCAGTCGGGCAACCCGTCGCTCGTCACCGCGCCTTTGAAGAGCTTTACGGCGACCGCATGCGGTTCGCGCTCCGGCGCATCCGCACGGCCGGCAAACAGCGAGGCGCGATGAATCACGCCCGACGCGCCTTCGCCCAATGGCTGTTCGAGCTTCAACGCGTTCCAGCGAATCGCGCGGATCGGCGTATCGATCAGCGCCGCATTTTCGAGCGCCATGCCAAACGGATTGCCCGCATAGGCGAGCCATGCCAGGCGCGGCAGACGCAACAGCCAGCGCGGCAAGGCGTCGAAGCGATTCGCCGCGAGCCGAAGCAGTTCGAGCCGCGAGCACGCGGCCAGTTCCTCGGGCAAGGCGCGCAAGCGGTTGCCGGCCAGCATCAGCTTCTGCAATTGCGCACAGCGGCCAAGCTCGGCGGGCAAGCGCTCGATCTCGTTGTCGGTCAGAATCAGCCAGCGCAATGACGGCGGCAATGCGCGGCCCGGCACGGTACGGATGCGATTCGCCTTGAAGCCGATCATGCTCAATTGCGCGCATTCGCCAAGCACCTCGGGCAATGCGGTGAACGGGTTATTGGATGCGAAGAGAATGCGCAACTTGCGCAGGCGCGGCAGATCGTCGGGCAACGTCGAGAGCACGTTGTTCGAGAGGTCGAGCACTTCGAGCGTATCGGCGAGATCGAAAATCTCGCGCGGAAATTCGCGCAGGCCGCCTGCCAGCTTGAGCTGGCGCGTACCCGCCAGTTGCCCGGCCCGCAGTTGTTCTAGAGTCGTAATCACGATCGAGGAGAAGAGATTCGGGTAGCGCCGCGCGTCGTACCGAAGGTATCAATTCTACTGAGTCGCGAGCCGTCTGCGGTACAGTGACATGATCGTCGTATCAAATACGGCCATGCAATGCGAATGAAATAGCAACATCTGGAGCGCCTTCGGACAACGCGGCGAGCACACTGCTCCATAACGGCGCGCCTTCTCGCGCCGGTCGGCCCGAATGGCCTCACCCCGTCAGGAGTCAAGCAAAGTGACTTACACATACAAATTGATCGACTCGCCCGTTGGGCAGTTGAAGCTCGTGGCCAGGGGCGATTGCCTTGCCGCGATTCTGTGGGAAAACGACAAGCCGAACCGGGTGCGCCTCGGCGAAATGAGCGAAGCGGGCGAACACCCGGTGCTCGTCGAAACCGAGCGGCAATTGCGCGAGTATTTCGCGGGCACGCGCGACGCGTTCGATCTGCCGCTCGATTTTCAGGGCACCGAATTCCAGAAGAAAGTGTGGCAGGCATTGCTGACGATCCCGTTCGGCCAAACCCGCAGCTACACCGAGATCGCCCAGCAGATCGGCAGCGTCAACGCGGTGCGCGCGGTGGGCGCGGCCAACGGCAAGAATCCGATTTCGATCGTCGCGCCATGTCATCGCGTGATCGGTGCGTCGGGCGATCTGACCGGCTTCGCTGGCGGACTCGCGAACAAGATGCTGCTGCTCTCGCTCGAAGCGGGGCAGACTTCGCTGGAAGCGGCGGCCGATGAGGCAGCAGATGCAATGACAGATGCCGCAGCGAAGGCACGGCCGCCGGCGCCGAAGCCCGCCTCCACGCAAGCGGCACAGGCCAGGCAAGACAGCGCGCAGCCTCAACCCGCGCGCCATACGGCGAGCCGCGGAACGCAGGCTTCGTTGTTCGGCAACTGAGCCCGACGCATCCCGCGTGCGGCTGCAACGGGCGATAACGGGCGATAAATCGTCCGCGATGGACGCCAGCGGCGGCGCATGCAGCACCTATCCTTAAGATGCCATTTCGGCATCGATCGGGAGGACGACATGCGGATGCTTCTCAACATACAAATACCCAACGAGCCATTCAACACGCTCGTGCGCGAAGGCCGCGCCGGCGAATTGATCGCGCAGATACTCGAAGAAACGAAGCCCGAGAGCATCTACTTCACCGAGCAACGCGGCAAACGCGGCGCGGTGGCGGTCGTGAACATCGACGATGCCTCGGCGATTCCCGCACTCGCCGAGCCGTGGTTCCTGAAGCTCGACGCCGAGTGCGAACTGCGCATCGCGATGCTGCCCGCGGATCTGATGAACGCCGGACTCGACGGGCTCGGCTCGAAATGGAAATAACGGGGAAAACCGCGGCGCGCTCCGTTTGACGACGCCGACGGCAAGACGCAACTCACCGCACCGTCGGCGCGGCCATCCCTCAGGCGCGCTGGGCGGCCGCTTCCAGCAGCATCGAAGCGGCGGCGGTCGCCGCGACCTGGCAGCCGAGCACGATATGCTCCTCGGCCGTGTCTTCGATAAAGTCGTGGCTCACGCCGCCGATGCTCGGCACGAACATCATGCAGGCGGGCATACGGCGCGCGATCACCTGCGCGTCGTGCGCGGCGCCGCTCGGCATGCGCAGCCATTGCTCTGGCGCGAGCGCTTCGGCGGCGCGCGCCAGATGACCGGCAAGCGCCGCATCCATGCTGACGGGCTCGATCGGCTCGTCGATCTTCTGCCATTCGACGCTCACCGCGTGATGCGCGTTGAAGTCGCGCACGAGTTCGGCGAGCCGCTGTTCCATCGCCTGCAGACGCGCGGGGTTCGCGTCGCGGAATTGCAGATACATGTCGGCCGCGCCCGGCACGACGCTCATCGAGCCCGGGTCGAGATCGATGCGGCCCACGGTCCAGACCGTGTCGGCATCCGCAAGCTGTTCGAATGCCTCGTTCATGCGCGCGATGAACGCCACGAGCGCCGCGCCCGCGTCGCGGCGGATCGCCATCGGCGTCGTGCCCGCATGATTGCGCTGGCCCGTGAAGCGCAAACGCAACTCATGCATCCCGACGATCGTCGTGACGACGCCGATCGATTTGCCGATCGCTTCGAGCCGGCCGCCCTGCTCGATATGCGGCTCGAAATACGCGACGTGCCGCCCCGCTTCGAAATGCGCGCGCGGCCGTCCCGCGAGCCCGGCCGCCGCGAGCACGTCTTCGAGACGCTCGCCCTGGCGGTTCGCCGCGCCGCGAATCGCTTCGTCGACCGCCTCGCCGACGAAGCTGCGGCTGCCTAGCAGGCCGGAGAAGGTGCCCTCTTCGTCGATCCACGAGGCGACGTCCACCGCGAGATGACGCGTTGCCTCGTTCTCCGCGAGCGCGCGGGCGATCTCGAGGCCGTACATCACGCCCAGCGCGCCGTCGAGCCAGCCGCCGGTCGGCTGCGTGTCGGTGTGCGAGCCGACCAGCAGCGCGGGGCCGCCGTTGCGCGAGCGCCCGAACACGGTTCCGACGCCGTCGATGCGCGCCTCGAGCCCGGCTTCCGTCATCCGGCCGACGAGCCATGCGCGCGCCGCCAGATCCACCGGCGACAGCGAGAGCCGCACCACGCCGGGACCGGTCGCGCCGAAACTGCGCAGATGTTTAAGGTCGGCCATCAGGCGGGTCGGGTTGATGTTTACCACCACGTTGTTATCTCCTGCGATCGGATTCATGTCGTTACTGCTTCCATAGCGGCTGTTTTGCCGAACGATCACGGCCTCACTGGACCGGCGCGGCGTGCCTGGTGTGCCCGGCGTGC
>Ga0154001_1000489_pt1 | contig 12508 bp, 6 predicted proteins | sample TSNJ085MetaG_FD_104699 | JGI IMG/M metagenome (GOLD analysis project Ga0154001, IMG submission 104699) | Attine ant fungus gardens microbial communities from New Jersey, USA - TSNJ085 MetaG | ecosystem: Host-associated > Fungi > Mycelium > Unclassified | place: USA: New Jersey, Wharton State...
TCAGGTGATCATAGAACATTCTGGAAAGAACATGTGATCATGGGACTTTAGGGTACAGCCACTGTAGTAGTAGTATAAGTAGGGCTGCAATCCAACGAAGAACTCCATTGAGTTCTTCTTGAACATCTACCTAGGGTGATTGCTAAGGACATTCACTGTTCACCGATAATACAATACTAGTGACTTTGCAATAGGAGCTGTCTTATCACAAAAGAACATGCAAACTAACCTGTGGTATTCAGTAGCTTTCTTCTCTAAGTTATTAGATATTCACAAAAGAAACTATGAAATCTATAACAAGAAACTACTTGTGGTAATTCAGGAACTAGAGGAATATAGATACTATTTGGAGGGATATCCATATAAAGTTGAGATCTGATTGGATTATTAGAACCTTACTTTTTCAGGACAGCTCAAAAGCTGACTAGAAAGCAAGTAAAATAGGCACTTTTTATAACTCATTTTAACTTTGTACTTTATCATAAACCAGGAAAGATGATGTAGGTAGAAGATCCTTTGTTTAGACAAGCAAACCATGAGATAGGAACAGACCTCAACAATATGAACCAGGTGTTGCTAAAACCTGAGTTCTTTGTTATCAACACATTAGAGGCTACTCATGAGATGCCAATAAATAATGAGATAATCCTAAAGGAGGTCAAAGCAGCACTCTTATCAGATGAAGTTACCAAAGACTATAAGACATTACTCAAGTCTGGTTCAAGAGAATTTGGGAAATCCTTGTAAGACTGGAACTTTAAGAATGGACTACTTCTGTACAAAGGAAAAGTTTATATTTCCCACAGTGTAGAAGACACCTTGTGACAATAGATTGTTAAGATATACTACATATCATAAATGGCCATTTACTGATTTGTAATTGGTTGATTTGATAATCAAAGTGTTCAAAAAAGCAAAGTTAGACAAGTAGTAAAAGATGTTGTTAAGTCTAAGATTTACTCTTAGACATACAGTCTTTAAATACATGATTGTGGTGGTCTGTGTACTAGAACAGTCTACCACATGATTACTACCTATTTTTCTACATATAGGAGTACTATTGTTCTTGAAATAAAGATAACCTAACTATCTTAGGGTAGTTCTTTGTTCTATTCAAGAATAGATGATAATCTATAGATAAAGATCAGTATTATGTGCAAATATTGAGGACCTTGTATCTCCATGGGATCTTATTGTCTTGGGTTTTATTTATAGCCAAAAGAAGCGCATTGAAGAGAGCTTCATAGTGGTCATTAAAGTGAATGGTTATATCAAGCAGTTTCTGAGATATCAGTGATTTAGTGTCTGGTGACTTAATAATCACCGATTAATCTGCTGATAACTTGGTAAATACTGATTGCCTTGAGATGTTTTTGATACCATTTGAAAGGTCTTCTTAAGGGCTTTTGGTAGCCATTTAGATCATCAAAGTTTGTGACACCACAATTTGCCATCTGCTAGACAGCCAGGTTGGTAGAAGACCTATAAGTTAGTCTCCAGAAATTACTGGTGGTCTGGGATAACAACATTTGTCAAGAAATATGTTATGGGTTATGATATATGTCAGTGGATAGAAAATTGCATATAGCAACCTTTTGGACCACTCATGTCTAATAAGATACCTAATGGACCTTGGAAAATAATCTTAACAGACTTAATTATGCAATTGCCAGAGTCAAATGGTTACAATACTATCTGTATTATTGTTAACAGGCTCACCAGAAGGGCTTATTTCATTCCTATCAACAATTGGGTCTTATCCAAAAATATAGTACAGTTACTATATGACAAGGTCTATCCATTGCATGGACTGCCTCTACAAATTATTTTGAATAGAGGAGTACAATACTCAGCCAAGCTATTCCAAGAATGGTACAAGATTTTAGAAATAGAATCTACAATATTGATAGCGTATCATCCATAAACGGATAGACAAACAGAATGAGTAAACCAGGCATTAGAGCAATATCTTTGGTGCTATGTAAATTATAATCTCAGTAATTAGTTAGATCTACTCTCCAGTGCAAAGTTTACATATAACAATCAAGCACATGAAGGCATCAAAAAAAGTCTGTTCTTTCTTGAATATAGTAGATACCTAAGAGCAGGCCCAATTTTAGTCAAAGAGTCACTGCAAAGGAACTTGAATGACCTAATGTATAAACAACAAGAAGCCTTGGAGCAGGCAAAAGTAGCTCTTACTTTTGCAGTGGAAAGAATGAAGTAGTACTATGACCAAAAAGTCCAAAGTGTCCTATTCAAAGTTGGTGACAAGGTGCTACTCAATCTGAAGGATTACCAGACTATAGAGCAAGCATTATGACCCTGGTATGAAGGACCATTCAAAATAATAGAAAAGTTGTTCTTGGTTATGTTCTGGCTTAGGATACCATCTTGCTACTAAGTGTTGTACCTAGTCTTTTATGCTAGGAAGTTAGCATAGTACTCTGAATTCACCATCTGTGGACAGAAATCCACACCCCCACCACCAACCTTGATACAGGACCAGGAAGAATAGGAGGTAGAGAAGATTCTAGATTCATGACAAAGATATAGAAAAAATGAATTCTTTGTTAGATGGAAAGGATACAGTTAAGGAGACGGCACATGGGAACCCAAGGAAAATCTACATAATGTAGGTGAAAAGCTGCAGGAATATCTTCAGAGTTTACCAAAAACAAGATAACTTTTCAATAGAGCTTGAACCAAGAGGGAAGATAATGTCACAAACTTCATTCAGACCATAACTCTGGGAATACTTGACCAATTTTGATAATCTAAATGGACACCAAAAGCCCTTAAGAAGACCTTTTGAACAGTACCAAAAATGTCCCAAAGCGATCAGTATTCACTGAGTTATCAGTAGATCAGTCAGTGATCACCAAGTTACCAGATACTAAATTGCTGATATCTTGGGAACTGCTTAATGTAATCATTTGCTTCAATAACCATCATGAAGCTCTCTTCAATGCTCTTCTTTTGGCCATAAATAGATCCCAAGGCAATAAGATCCCATAGAGATACAAGGTCCTCAATGTTTGTATATGACACTAATCTTTATCCATAGATTATCATCTGTCCTTGAATAGAACAAAGGACTGCCCTAAGACAGTTAGGTTATCTCTATTTCAAGAACAATAGCACTCCTATATGTAGAACAATAGGTAGTGATCATATGGTAGACTGTCCTAGTGTACAGACCACCACAATCATATATTTAAGAACTGTATATCTGAGAATAAACCTCAGACTTAACAACATCTTTTGCTGCTTGTCTAACTTTGCTTTTTTGAATACTTTGATTATCAAATCAAGCAATTACAAATCAGTAAGTGGCCATTTGTGATATCCAGGCCCTGATCTTGGATGCTGGATACACAGATCTATATACTCTGGTTGTCAAATTTCAGAGAGGACTACAGTCTGGAATCCAGAACTAGATTACTACCATGCTAGTAGGATGCTCCAGTGACATGGATCCAGAAGCCTAGTACAAAGCAGTTAGAAGGATTGACCAAGCTCATTTAACCAACAAGACATTCTACTTGAACCAATAGCAACCTCTGCTCTGCTCTGCCCTCATTCACCCTCCACCTTTATCTATTATTCAGTCTCTCCTTCCAATTGCTTGTCCTCTACTTGTCTCAATCCCTCCTCTAGCTCCTAAAAACCCTCTGTAGCCTGCAAGTCCTGTTGTTACAGTTGCACTATGGACCAGTAGTTATATACTGTATAGTTTACCACTACACCAAAAGGGCAACATTAGCAAGGCTACTTGCTAATAAAGGTCTAGCTATTTATATAGTTCTTTGAATAGGTATTTTGTTATACCTCCATGTCACTATTTAGTAGTCACTTTTTTGTGATATCTGTCCACTGTTCTCCAGGGCTGTTACTACTATGGAAACACCAACCATCTGGTCAGAGACTGCTTCCATTACCTAGACATCCAGCAACTAACAATAGAGAAACAGAAGAAGCTGATAGAGAACTTACTGGCTTTGAAGGATTCTGTCTTTGAAGAAGAGAAATCTCTAGTAGAAAAGGGTTTTGTATAAAGTAGCCAGTAAAAAGTATGCTCTAGTCACTTCTCTTAAATAGATTCAATATACTTGATATAGAGAAAAGTAATACAAGTATAGTTGAACCCATAGATACACTCTCCTCTGACCCTAGTACAAAACCTCTTATTTAAAGACCAAAATGGGAGAAGAAATTACTAAAGCAACTCTCTGCTAGTATCTTTGATACATGTAAAATATCCTTAGTCCTAGCTATCAAACTTTATACTACTAACACCAACAAGGTTTACTCCATCAAAGCACTTCTAGACTATGGAGTAATAAACAGTTTCATTAACAAAGATTTTGTCTACTCCAAAAGAATTAACACTTAGAGTATCTCATGCTCTATACCTATGAATGGCTCCCCCAACAAGACAGGATAGATTCCAGAGGTTGTGGACTTAGTCCTTTGGTATAATACCCATTCAGAACAAATGCTCTTTATGGTGTCTAGTCTAGAAAAGCAAGACCTGATACTAGGCTACTCTTGGCTCAAGGACTACAATCCAGAGGTTGACTAGCAGAAGGGTAAAGTACTAATGAACTGCTGCCCTCTCTGCTGTAAAGGCTATCAAATATTATAGAAAAAATACACTCTACAAAAAAGGCAAGAAGTCCATGCTGTAAATGTCTGCTAGAACAGTATTTCTCCCAACTTACTTAAGAATAATAAAAAAGCTGAAATCCTTACCAGAACAGATAAAAGAAACTGGGAACTCAAAAACTAACTATTCATAACTAGGTTGCTCCCAGACCCAGATAGAGAAGAGCTCAAAGCTATGGCCACTACTTTCCAACATCTCACAGAAGGAACCTGTTAAAGCACAGAAGTCTAAGCAGTCCTTAAGCCCCTGTCTAACTATGCCCAAGAGTTTGAAGCTGTGTTTGCCAAGAAAGACTTTGACATTCTTCTAGAACACTGGTACTAGGACCATACCATTGAGCTCACCTCTGGATCAGAGTCTAGATTGTTCAAGATATACTCCCTGTCTCTGGTAGAACAGAAGGAGCTTGATGCCTTCCTCAAAGAGAACCTCTGCACCAGCTACATTTAGCCCTCCAAGTCTTCCATGGCTGCTCCAGTATTCTTTATCAAGAAGAAAAACAGTTCCCTCTGACTGATATAGGACTACTGGGTGCTTAACTCAATAACAGTCAAGAACAAGTACTCCCTCCCTCTGATCTCTGAGCTTATGTCATAACTTTGCAGAGCCAAGTACTCTACTAAGCTTGATATCTGCTGGGGTTGAAACAATATATATATCAAGCCTGGAGATGAGTAGAAGACCATCTTCTATACTAACTGAGGCCTGTTCAAACCTTTTGTAATATTCTTTGAAATGACTAACAGTTTAGCCACATTCTAGACAATGATGAACGATATCTTCTAGGACCTTATAATGGAAGGTATAGTAGTGGTCTATCTCAATAGCATATTTATCTTTACTCAAACTGTGGAAGAACATATAAGAGCTATCTAAAGAGTGCTGGTAAGCACAAATTGTATCTCTGCCCCAAAAAGTATACATTTCAGAAGGAATGGATAGAGTATCTCAGGCTTATTATCTCCAAGAATAAAGTATTGATGGACTCTGTCAAGGTTATTAGAGTCTGTGAATGACCAATTCTAGAGAACTGGACTAACATCCAAGTATTCTTAGGGTTTGTTAACTTCTATAAGTGGTTCATACAAGATTTCTTGACTATAGTACACTCTCTCTTTGACCTCACTCACTCCAACCAGGCCTAGATATAGAATGAAAAGGAATAGAAGACCTTTGATACTCTCAAAATAGTAGTGACATCTGCTCTAGTGCTAGTATTCCCACAGAACTCAGAGCCCTTTAGGACTGAGGTTGACAGCTCTAACTTTGTAACAGGAGTAGTCTTATTACAACAATTACCCATAGACAGAAAATGGTCTCCAGTGGCCTTTTACAACAAATCACTGTCTTTAGTTGAGTAGAACTACAAGATCCATAATAAGAAGATACTTGCCATCATTTAAGCTCTAAAAGAGTGGAGGTACTTCCTCAAAGGAGCAATTCACTGGGTGGAGATCTGAATAGACTACAAGAACCTAGAGTATTTCATGATGGCTAAAACTCAACTATTGTCAAGCTTATTGGTTCTTCTACTTGGTCTACTTTGACTTTACCTTCTGCTACTAGCCAGGATAATCTATGGGAAAGCCTAATACCTTACCATAGAGACAAGACCATGGTAACAGGACCAAAGACAACAAAGGTCTCATGCTCTTCTATCTTGAGTTCTTTACTATTTAGGCCCTCAAAGAAGTTGAGCTCATAGGAGCTAAACAAAGGTTGCTATTTGAGATCCATCATGGTAACTACAAAGAAGATCTAGAGGAACCTATCATAAAGGCCACTTAAGAGCTGTAATACTCTTCCAGAAAATTGGTACACTTTTCAGAATAGTCCAATATTGATAGTCTGTTCTATTTTCAAGGAAAGATCTATATGCTCTAGAACTCAGACTTATGCAGACAGATTATCTTCTTGTGCTATAACTCCAAGGTAGCTGGACATCCCAGATGCTAGAAGACATTAGAGCTAGTATCCCAGAATTACTAGTGGTCCCAGATGTTGAGGTATATAGAACAGTATATTAGCACTTGTGATCTTTGCCTATACACCAAACCTATACAACACTTTCCAGTAGGCAAGTTGTACCCCCTCCTAGTCCTAGAAACATAGTAGAATACAATCAGTGTTAAAAAGAGCCCACTTCATTCTGACTCACATAACAGTAACTATAGAAAAAGTAGTAAGGCTATTCCTCCACTATGTCTGAAAGCTTTATAGACTTCCACAACAAGTTGTTTTGGACTGCAAACTGCAGTTTGTCACCTTGTTCACTGAGGAACTATATAGACTACTAGGTATATAGCTGGCAGCTTCTATGGCCTGGTATCTCCAGATAGATAGACAAATAGAATATATCAACCAAGAACTAGATCAATACCTCTGAGTCTTTGTCAATGAAAGACAAGACAACTAGTACAACCTCCTTTCTCTGACTAAGTTCCAATATAACAACTATGTTTATGCCACAACTTAGCAAACTCCACTCTTACTGAATACTGGACAGATTCTATATATAGGTTTTGAACTAAGGTAATGCCCTTCCAAACTAGAGACTATTAACAAGTTTGCAGAGCATATGAGGTCAGCTGTGAAAGAAGTCAAGTCCATGATCTGTAAGACACAACAGGATATGTCTAGGTATTACAACCAGAAAAGAACTCCTACTCCAGTATTTCAACCTGAAAATCAAGTGTTCCTAAATGCCTTAGATATCAAAACCACCTGTCCCTTTACCAAGTTGTCATATTATAGACTTAGACCTTTTTCTATGGAATGACAAGTAAGACCTATGGCTTATCAACTAAAGCTACCTCTCTCAATGAGAAAGCTCCATCCTATGTTCAATGTAGTAAAGCTATCCACTACTCTAACTAACCCTATCCTAGGACAGAAACTAGATCCCCTACTACCACCTACTATTATAGACAGAGAGAAAAAGTGAAAGATAAAGGAGATACTCAACAGTTGCTGATACTAGAGAAGATTTCAGTTCCTAGTCAAGTAAAAGGAATATGGCTGAGAGCATAACTCTTGGGAGTCCATTAATAGAAATAAGAATGAGATAACAAGGATAAATCAAACAAGTTAGAGAAATGGACTCTCCAACCTGCTTTACAGTTGTGTGCAAACAAGTAGGTACAAAGGAGATAAATCAGAAATAAGAGAGCTTACAAGTGAAAATGAATAATAAATTAATCCAATAAAAACCAGAGAAGAATACTGTTTTTAGTATCCTCTTGAGAAGACCTTAGTTGATTGTGGATCTCAAAGGTACATGTCTGTCTCACACTGTGATACTACCCTTTTCAGTCTAGTCTAGCAGCCTGGCTTGCTATCAATACAGCAGTATTGCCCAGAACTCCCACACTCTTGTGTAGGCTCTGCTTCAACTGACTGTACAGTTGGAAACCTACTCTAAAAATACATAGCAAGTGGTTAAACTCCTAGCTAAGTGAATGCTTAAGTTCTTCTCAAAGTAAAATACCCTTTTGAGGGATATTTTGTATAGGTTTTTATAAAGACAAAGCAAGAAGAAACTCAATTACTCAAAAATAGCAGTAGAGCTCTAGAGCAACAAAGAAAGAGAAATAATGGGAGTAGCTTGTTGTTAGGTCCCTCTGTACTACTAGAGTATATATTAAGATTATAAATCACTAAGTCAACAAATAATAAAGACAAGAGAAACATTCCAAAGTTCCATTATGGCAAAGGGTAGAATAATGAGACGGAATCTTCTCTTAATCACATAACCAGTACTCTCTATCCTCCTAATTCTTTTATCTAGCCTTCTCTTATATCCAGTTATTAAACCTTGTCTTCATAAACAGCCTAAGGAGTCTCAAAGTAAATACAAGTAAACTACTCTTGTCATAACTTGGCAAAATAGCTAAGTCATTATTTTATTTTATTTTATTTTCTTATTTGGACTTACTATATAAGAAAAGAGTATAGGAAAGTATTATATAACATATCATAGGTAACATATTACAGATCAGGTGATGTCACATGATAAAGTCACATGATGAGTGTGGGAAAGTAGTACACAGATCATGCAGTAGGTGTATAAGTAGTGTACAAAAATTGAACAAGAACTCTATTAAGTTCTTTTTGTCAACTCAAACTAAAAGTGGAACTAAGTTATCTCAGCTACATTCTTATACTCTCAAGCATATTGTCTTTGTCAACCTCTCTGACTGCAGCTTCCTTGACCTCTCTATCTCATCTTTTAACACTTCTGACTTTCTTCTGTACTTCTGGATATTCCTTCTAATCTGGATATTTTAATAGTATTTCCTTTGAGTAGACAGTTCTGAGGTTCCTAATTATAGTTGGCCATCAAAAGTGATTGCTGAGATCTGATGGTAACTTTAAACCCTAATCTATCAAATAAGACAGCTACCAAGTTATAATATTATTTTACTAAGAGAAAATAGCCTCTCTAAGATTCTAGTTGCTCTCAAAAGCACTTTTAGAGAGAAGTTCTAGATTGTGTCTAATATAGAATGTCTAGACAGGCCCTATGAGGTTGGTATAGTGGTAGTCACAGCCACTATTCTGCTACTTAAGTGGTTTACATGAGTCTATGACTGAGTGTTTAGTAGTTACATTTGGGAAGTCAAACTCACTTCTTGAGCTGAATTATAGTATAGTTTTTGTAACAAATATCATGAATATTGCCTAAAAAGGCTATCTGGCATGACACTATCTCCAATGTTTCAGCATCCAATCTAGTGGTGGAGTTCTACTGTAGGTACCTAGCAGCTCTAAAACACATCTATTAAATGGACTTCAACAGTATTTTCCAACCCAGACTTATTGCTTTGAGATACAGTAATCTTGGAGGGGAAATGAATATAAGGGAATTACACTAAACTTCACTCCTAAACTACTAGTGGTGATTTACCAAAACAACCCTGCACTAATTAAATACTATTATCTAATATTTAATTAGTTTAGTTAGCTCTCTTACTCTCTATCCTAACTGCTAGGATGCTCTGAGATAACCAGACTTGTATATATAATATAGAGTATCCCTCCAGGAGCCTTATTCTATTCTCTGAGGTTTCTCCTAGAGGTAAGTTGTAACATACTCCAGAATCTATTTATATACTGAGGTTTCTCCTAGAGTCACTCTGCTTTAGTCACCCTTATACTTGTTCTTTATCAGAACAATGATTCAGATGGGCTATAAGTGCCAAAGAACTAAGAATTGTATTGCCCTCTATGAAAAAGACATACAATATGTTTGTTTCACCCCAATAGGCAATAATAAAAGCATTTTTATTCTACAAACAAAGAGATCTACAAGGGCACTTTTACAGACCCTTGAAATTTTGCATACAGTTAATTATGATCTCATACACTAACATTTTGGGTATTCATCAAAGAATGTACTACAAAAAGCAGTAAAGCATACACTAGACTTCCCCAATGATATCACCTTTTCTAACAAGCTATTAATATGAAAAGGATACACAAAGGGCAAAATATACTCTAAATTCTTTTTTTTATTTCAAAAAAGAACTCACAATCCATTTGAAAGAATTTACTCTGATTTAAAGGAATTTCCTGTACTATCCTACCATAGATACAAATGGTTTCTATCTTTCTATGATGATTGCTTATCCTACAGATGGATAATATTACTAAGGAAAAAGTCAGATGTACTAGAAGCTATTATGGCTTTTTACATACTAGTTAAAATACAGTATAATAGTTGGATAAAGGGTATAAGAACTTAGACTGAGATGTCTTAGAACTACTCCTAGTCTAAGTTGACAAGGAGAACTCGATAGAGTTCCTGTTGAATTTCCTACACTACTTATACAACTACTATATGGTCTGTGTACTATCTTCCCACGATTCCTGTATGACTTAGTCATGTGACATCACCTAACTGTGACTCACAACCCTGTGACTCTGTGACACTTAGTTATGTGATACTTTCTTACACTCCATCCTTGTGTAGTAAGTCCAGAAAAGAAAAGAAAAGTAAATAATGACTTTAGCCGTTTTGCCAAGTCATGACAAAGGGATGGATGTTTGATGGAGGAGAAGAGTTCAAAAATGAGAAACTGGATAACTTTATTAAAGAAAAGGGAATAGAATTAAAGAGAAGCATACTTTATACTCCACAACAAAATGAGCATGCCAAAATATTCAATAGGACCCTAATAGATAAAGTAGAGACTATATAGTATGCTGTATATGTCCTAGACTTGTGGTGGGAATATTTGGTTAAATATGCCATTCACCTGTACAATAGGACTTCTGTATAGTGACTAGATTGGCATACCTCTTATGAAATGATCAATAAAGAAAAACCAAATATTTTACACCTACAAATTTTTGGCAGTACAGTATATGTATATCTGCCAGAAAATATTTGTCAAAACAGTCTTGTACCAAAGTTTGAATTAATGGTTTTTCTAGGAGTAAAAGAAGAGACAAAAGAATATCTATTTATGAGAATAGAAAATATTGTTGAATTCACTGCAACAATGACTCTTTTTGATAAAGAGCTATTTTCTAGATGTCCTGACTTGAAACAACAAAACTACACTTGCATGAACAAGAACCATACTAAAGAATATTCTATTAAAAAGACAGATGAAAATCTTTCTTTAGACATAGAAGACTTACCTTTTCTTCCAAAAGAATCCCCCACTAAAGACAAACAACTCCACTACAGCAGTAGTAGAGGTACCAACAAGGTACCAGGAGACAACATTAATCCTCTCACTCTTTGTCTTTCTACTCTATGACCAGAAAATTAGATAGCTGAACAACAAGAGTTGCTACCAGCTTCTGTTTGTATTGAAAGGCTATATAGGATAAGGAACCCTGTTATTTGTCCTGGAAATATATATGGAGAAGCTCAGAACTCTATAGATATTGAAAAACACATCAGTAGAGTATATGAATGGAAGAAAATAGTAAAAGATATATTATGCAACATCTCTACTACTTTAGCCAACAAGAAGATTCCTGGATCTATCTTCAAGCCTTCCACAATAATTGAAAATATTAATCAGAAAGAATTGCATATATTAAACATAGTCTGAAAAGAGAGAAGACTGCTCCTAAACTTCTTGTTGTCTAGAGCAATAGTAGATGAGAGTAGTGTTTCAAATAATATTCATAAATGGACTTACTGAGACATCATGTGCTTACCTAAGCACCAGATAGAGGAATGGGATCTACTAGGCCCACAGGTCTATGTAATTATGTTAGGACAAGCTAAACTTAAAATAAAAGAAATAATTACATAAATCCCAAAATTTAGTTATTATATATATAGAGAAAGAATTCTGTATTTGTATACTACAACAAGCAAATAGATACTAAAACATGGTGGATAAGATATATAACAGTACACTACTGACTATACCCTAGCTTCGGAGGAAATTGGCTAGTATTGTTCCAAGTTAGATATGAATGTTGGTGTAGTTATCAGAACCTTTGACAAACTGTCTATGTACACTATGTGATAATTGCTGAATTAGAGAAAAAAATCAGGACCTTAGCCCAATACCTGCAAACCAAGCAGCTCAAAGCTTACTTCTAAGGATAAGTACAAGTAGGAGCCCAGTCATTTTGAAGTAGTTAAGAAGTATTGTTATGAGAGCCCTAAAAAGGAACAAGTTTCCCACACATTCAAACACTTAGTCGCAAATATCAAGTTGTACAATACAGACAAGATATAAATAAGCGTGGGAACTTAAGTAATCATATCACGTGACAAGGTCATGTGATTGTAGAACATTCTAGAAGGACATATGATCATGGACTAGTAGTGTACAGCCACTTGTAAAAGTAGTATAAGTAGATAGTCCA
>Ga0154001_1000490_pt1 | contig 12455 bp, 8 predicted proteins | sample TSNJ085MetaG_FD_104699 | JGI IMG/M metagenome (GOLD analysis project Ga0154001, IMG submission 104699) | Attine ant fungus gardens microbial communities from New Jersey, USA - TSNJ085 MetaG | ecosystem: Host-associated > Fungi > Mycelium > Unclassified | place: USA: New Jersey, Wharton State...
CCGTTTATCCTTTTTACAACACCGCTGTCCGGTTACGCTTATGCAGGTTTCCGTTCCCCTCTCTGGAGTCGATCTATGCAATATCGCCAATTCGGCCGCACCGGCCTGACCGTTTCGCGCCTGTGCCTCGGCACCATGACCTTCGGCCTGCAAACCGAAGAAGCGGCCTCGCACCGCATCCTCGACACGGCCGCCGATGCCGGCGTGAATTTCATCGACACCGCCGACGTCTATCCGCTCGGCAGCAGCGAGAACGTGGCCGGGCGCACCGAGGAAATCGTCGGGCGCTGGCTGAAGGGCAAGCGCGAGCGCTTCATCGTCGCGACCAAGGCGGTCGGCAAGATGGGCCCCTCGGCATGGGATCAGGGCGCCTCGCGCAAGCACCTGCTCGATGCGATCGACGCATCGCTGCACCGCCTCGGCACCGACTACGTCGACCTCTACCAGCTCCATTCCGACGACGCGAAAACGCCGCTCGACGAAACGCTCGAAGCACTCGACGTGATCGTGCGTTCGGGGAAGGCGCGCTATATCGGCGTCTCGAACTTCCTCGCCTACCGGCTCGCGCGCGCCTTGGGACGCGCGGACGTGCTGCGCGCCGCGCGTTTCGTGTCGGTCCAGCCGCGCTACAACCTGCTGTTCCGGCAGATCGAGCGCGAACTGCTGCCGCTCGCCGCCGAGGAGCAACTGGCCGTGATGCCGTATAACCCGCTCGCGGGCGGCCTGCTGACCGGCAAGCACCGTCACGACACGGCACCCACCGAAGGACGCTTCACCGGGAGCGTCGGCAAGGCCGGCGCGATGTATCAGGAGCGCTACTGGCACGAACGCGAGTTCGAGACGATCGAGCGGCTCAAGTCGATCGTCGCGCCGACCGGCGAGTCGCTCACGAAGATTTCGCTCGCATGGGTACTCGCCAATCCGCTGGTCACGTCGGCGATCATCGGAGCGAGCCGCGCCGAGCAGCTGACCGACACGCTCGCGACCGTCGACTTCGTGCTCGATAGCGAAATCAAGGCACAACTCGATGAGGCGAGCGTGCAGTATCGCTGGGGGGATGCGGCGCGCTAGTTCAGCGCTTCAGCGCTGAAGTACTTCAATACTTCAGCGTCCATAGCGCAGCACGGTACTCGTCGCGGCGATCACATGATCCTTGATCGCCGCGAGGAACGCGTCCCGCGTCAAGCCGGCCGGCAGCGCGCTGGGCGGCAGATCGAGCGCATAGACCTGCGCGATGTAGTGATGCGGCACCTCGCCGACCGGCGGACACGGCCCGTAATAGCCGGGACCACCGGTGCGATTGGTACCCGCGACGCTGCCCGGCGGCGCTGCCTCGCCCGCAGCGAGCCCCATCGTGGTCGGCGCGATGCCGTACACGATCCAATGCACGATGCTGAGGCCCTTCGCGCCGTCGGGATCGAAAATCGTGACGGCGAAACTCTTCGTGCCGACCGGCGCGTTCTGCCATTGCAGCGCCGGCGACACGTTGCCGCCACCGCAATTGTTCGCGCTCGCGGCATGGCGCGCATCGAGCGTGCCGCCATCGGCGAGTCCAGGCGACGACAGAGCGAACGCCTGCACCGCGTAGGCATGTGCGCTCGCCCAGGCAAGCAGCGCGCAAACGCCGACTGAGGAGAGGCGCCGGACGATGTTGAGATTGCTTCGGATCATTTAAGTCTCTCTGGCTGGAAAATCGTTGAGGGCTTCGGCAGGAACGCGCACGCGCGGCGGCTTAGGCGGCCTCTCCCGCGAGAACGTTGTTTCGAGACAGAACCGCTGGCATAGTGCGCCAATCTCACACTCCACTCACTCTGTCGCCGGGCATTCCGGCCGCAGCCCTATAGGTATTGAACAATGGGTACTGAACAATGCGGGTAACGTCCTCGCTCCTTGCGGTCTTCATGATTGGCATGATCGGTACGCTGCCCGGTGCGGCCCGCGCCGGGTCGCTTCCCGGTTTCGCGGATTGCCCCGTCGCCGTCGCGGCAAAACACGGCCCCGTGCCACGCCTGACCTTCACCGACGCCCAGGCCAAGCGCTACAGCAGCGTCATCCGCAACGCCGCGCGGGGGTCGGTGAATTTCGCGGGCCACTACATTCTCGCGACATGGGGATGCGGCGCTGGATGCGTGATGGCCGCGGCCATCGACGTAAAAACAGGCCGCGTCACCTCGTTGCCGTTCACCGTTTCCGACTGGCCGATCGACGTGACCGAGCCGCTCGCCTATCGCGCCGACAGTTGCCTGCTGATCGTGCGCGGCAGTCGCAACGAAAGCGCGGAACACGGCACCTACCACTACGCATTCGACGGCAAAACGTTCAGCCTGCGCAAGACCGCGAGCGAGTTCAAACGCTAGCTAGCCAGCCCGCGCGACAACGCAACGCGAGGCACCCGCCTCGCGCAGTCCACCACTTACCGCCACTTGAACGGGCCAGTACGCTGATTCGCTTCCGGCAACTGCCGCGTCTCGCGCACCGACAGCGGATGCCACAAACGCGCGCCGCCCTCGATCCCCGCGTCGTTCGAGACGGTCGCCACGTTCGCCGGCAATTCGAACTTGAGACGCGCCGCATTGCCGCCGCCGATCCACAGCTTGTCGTAATTCACGAGCGCATTGAGAATGCCGATTACTTTCTCGACGCGCCGATTCCAGCGCTTGTTGCCGACCGTCGCGCGCGCCGCCTCGCCGATGTATTCGTCGTAGGCCACCCCCTTCTTGCTGACCGGATGATGCGCGAGTTCGAGATGCGGCATCAGCTCGCCATCGCGAAACATCGCAGTGCCCGCGCCCGTACCGAGCGTCAGCACGAATTCGAGGCCATGCCCTTGGATCGCGGCGAAGCCCTGCATTTCGGCGTCGTTAATCATGCGCACGGGCAAGCCGCCGAGGCGCCGCGCGAGCGCATCCGCGAGCGGAATGTCGTGCCAGCCCTCGACGCCGAAATGCGGCGCGGTCAGGATGCGGTTATTGCGCACCACGCCCGGAAAGCCGATCGACATCAGCGTGGGCGGCGCCTGTTCGACGAGTGGCGCGACGAGTTGCGCGAGCGCGTCCACCAGTTGATCGGGCGTGCACGGATGCGGCGTGGCCACGCGCACGCGCTCCGTTTTCATCCGGCCATCGGCATCGATGATCGCAGCCTTCAGTCCCGTACCGCCGACGTCGATCGCGAGAATGTTTTCGCCGCCGCCCTTCGAGACACTCCGTTTCGGTGTGGCCTGTTTCATTGCGCTCCGTTTTGCCGCGCTCTGCTTCACTGCACTCTTCTTTACCGCGCTCTTCTTGCGTGTCGCCACGATATCCCCCCGAATGTGGTTGATACGATTGCCTATCTGCATTGGCAGAATTGGCGGATGCCGCGCTCACTTCTTCTCCACCGCGCTTCGCTGCAACGGCCGCCATGCATGACCGTCGCGCGCGAGCAGCGCATCGGCCGCGGCCGGCCCTTCGCTGCCGGCCGCATAGCCGTGTACGGCAAGCGCACCGCCGCGCTTCGGATGCAGCACGTCGTCGACCGCGCACCAGCTCGTCTCGATGCTGTCGGCGCGCTGGAACAGCGTGGCGTCGCCGAGCATGCAGTCGTAGAGCAGCGTTTCATAGCCGACGTTCGCGCGCTCCGCGAAGAAGTCGGCGTAATCGAACGACGACTGCACCGCGCCGACCTGCATGACCGGCCCCGGCGTCTTCACGTTGAAGTCGAAGCTCGTGCCGTGTGCGGGATCGATGCGCAGGGTCAGCACGTTCGGCGTAAGCGCATCGACCGGTGTATCGCGAAACAGACGGAACGGCACCGGCTTCAGTTGCACCGAGATTTCGGTGCGGCGCACGGCAAGCCGCTTGCCCGTGCGCAGATAGAACGGCACGCCCGCCCAGCGCCAGTTCTCGATAAACACACGCGCCGCCGCATAGGTTTCGGTCGTGCTGCCGGGCGCGACGTCCGGCTCCTCGCGATAGCCGATGCCGGCCGGCCCTTTTTCGTACTGGCCGAACACAACGTCGTCGGGCGTGAGCGGCTGGATCGCGTCGAAGATGTCGGCCTTTTTGTCGCGCACCGCTTCGGCATCGAACGAATTGGGCGGCTCCATCGCAACCATGCCGAGCAGCTGGAACAGATGGTTCGGCACCATGTCGCGAAACGCGCCGGTCTGCTCGTAAAACTTGCCGCGCCCTTCCACGCCGATCGTTTCCGCCGCGGTAATCTGCACACTCTCGATGTACTCGCGCCGCCAGATCGGCTCGAATAGCGCATTCGCGAAGCGCACCGCGAGAATGCTCTGCACGGTGTCCTTGCCGAGAAAATGATCGATGCGATACACCTGCGATTCCTGCGCGTACTGCAGGATATGCGCGTTCAGATCGCGCGCCGAGGCGAGATCGGTGCCGAACGGCTTTTCGATCACGAGACGGCGAAAGCCGCCGTTCGCGCTCTCGCCTTCCTTCAGCAAACCGGCCTTGCCGAGATGCTCGACGATCGGTTTGAAAAAGCGCGCGCCAACCGCGAGATAGAAGATCACGTTGCCACCCGGCGATTGCGCGAGTTTCTGCTTCAATTGCGCGAACGTGTCGTCGGATTCGAACTCGCCCGCCATGTATTCGAGGCGTTGCGCGACCCAGTTCCACGCGTCGTCGTCGAGCTTGCCGGCGTGGAAGGTGCTGGCTTTATCGGCGGCGAACTGCTGTAGCGACGTGTGCAGATCGTCGCGCCACGCGCCCGTTTCGCGCGCGCCATGATTGACGCCGACAATCTTCATGCCGCCGTCGAGCAGGCCGTCGACCGCGAGGTTGTAGAGCGCGGGCATCAGCAAACGCTTGGTCAGATCGCCGCCCGCGCCGAAGATCACGAGCGTGCAGGGCGGCGCCGGATTCTTGCCGGCCGGCGAGGGCAACGCATCGTGCGGACTCGCGCTGACCTTGCAGCTACGCGCGGGCGTCGCGCCGGTTTGAGCGGAAGCAGCAGCGGGGGTATTCGATGGAGTCGACATGGGATTCACTCGTGCAAGCCAATGGACCGGATATAGCGATAGATGAAAGACCACACGCGCACCCGCACAGTTCAATCGCGTTCACGCGACCGGCGCAAGCGCCGGCTCGCCAGTGAGCGGCACGTTGCCCGAGGCGGCCATCGCGCGCGGCTGCAACAACAACGCGACGAGCCCGCTCCAGCCGGTCTGATGCGAAGCACCGACGCCACGGCCGTTATCGCCATGAAAATACTCGTGGAACAGCACCAGATCCTGCGAGCGCGGGTCCGCCTGCAACAGCGGATACGCGCCCATCACGGGCCGCTCGCCGTCCCGGTTCTTCAGAAACAGCGTGGTCGCGCGGCGCGCGAGTTCGTCGGCGATCTCGGCCAGCGAGAACTTCTGCCCCGAGCCGGTCGGGTACTCGACGCGAAAATCGTCGCCGTAATAGCGGTGGAATTCGTATAGCGATTCGATCAGCAGATAGTTGACCGGCATCCACACCGGCCCGCGCCAGTTCGAATTGCCGCCGAACACGCGCGTGTCCGACTCGGCCGGCAGATATTTGACGCAGAAGCTGTTGCCGTTGTGTTGAAACACGAACGGCTGATCGCGATGAAAGCGCGACAGCGCCCGCACGCCATGATCGGAAAGAAATTCGCTTTCGTCGAGCGCACGCCGCAACAATGCCTTCATGCGATGGCCGCGCAGCAGCGAGAGCAACAGCGCATTGCCCTTGCCGGGCTCGTTCCAGCGCGACACGAGCCGCGCGAGATCGGGGCGATGTTCGAGAAACCACACGAGCCGTTCGCGCAGCCCCGGCAAGCCGCCGTGCAGACGCTCTTCGAGCACGTGCACTGCGAACAGCGGAATCAGCCCGACGATCGAGCGCACGCGCATCGGAATGTTGCTGCCGTCGGGCAGGCGCAGCTTGTCGTAGAAGAACTCGTCCTGCCCGTCCCACAGGCCCGTCTCGCAGTCGTCGTCGCAACTCACCGCTTCCGCGATATACAGGAAGTGCTCGAAGAACTTCACGCCGATATCGACGAACACATGATTCGCGTACGCGAGTTCGAGCGCGATGCGCATGAGGTCGAGCGCATACGCGGCCATCCACGCGGTGCCGTCGGCCTGATCGAGATGACCGCCGGTCGGCAGCGGCGACGAGCGATCGAAAATGCCGACGTTGTCGAGCCCGAGAAAGCCGCCCTGGAAAATATTGTGACCGTCGGCGTCCTTGCGGTTGACCCACCACGAAAAATTCAGCAGCAGCTTGTGAAACACGAGTTCGAGGAAATCACGATCGGCCTTGCCGGTCAGCGCGCGATCGATCTCGTACACGCGCCACGCGGCCCAGGCATGCACGGGCGGATTCGCGTCGCCGAGCGCCCATTCGTAGGCGGGCAGTTGCCCGTTCGGATGCTGATAGCGGTCCTTCACGAGCAGCAGCAACTGCTTCTTCGCGAACGCGGGATCGATCAGCGCGAAGGCGGCCGCGTGAAACGCGAGGTCCCATGACGCGTACCACGGATACTCCCACTTGTCGGGCATCGACACGATGTCCGCGTTGCACAGATGCCGCCAGTCCACGTTGCGGCCGTGCTTGCGCTCGGCGGGCGGGCGCGGTTGCAACGGATCGCCGTCGAGCCAGCGCTGCACGTCGTACTGGTAGTACTGCTTCGACCACAGCATGCCCGCGAGCGCCTGGCGCTGCACGAGGCGCGCATCGGCATCGGCGATCTCGTGTTGCAACGCGCCATAGAATGCGTCGGCCTCGGCGAGGCGGCGCGCGAATACCGCATCGGCGTCGAGCGGCGCTTCATCGCCGGCCGCTTGCGTGCGCCAGCGCAGATAGACGACCGCGCGCGCATGCGGGCCGAGTTCGAGCGCCGCATGCACGCCGGCCTTGGTGCCCGCATCGTGACGGATCGCATTTACGTCGCCGTGCACGAGGTAATCGTTGAAGCCGTCCTTGAACGGGCCCGCGCCGTCGACGTTGAAAAGACGCTTCACGTTGGTGTCGTTTTCGCAGAACAGCCACGCAAGCGGCGCATCCTTCGACCACGCGGTCACGATAATCGGCTCGTGCAAAGGATGATGGCCGACGAGATGAAGCGTGCCGTCATGATCGGCGCCCATCACGAGCTTCGGCTTGTCGGCGTTCGCCTTCCACGACCACGAATTGCGCGCCCAGATTTGCGGCAGCACGTCGAGCGAGGCGGCTTCGTCGGCGCGATTCTCGATCGTCACGCGCATCACGATGTCGTCGGGCGTATGTTTCGCGTATTCGACCTGCACGTCGAAATAGCGCGCGTCGTCGAATACGCCGGTATCGAGAATTTCGTACTCCGGCATGTCGCCGCCGCGCCGCGCGTTTTCTTCGATGAGGTCCTGGTACGGATACGCCGCATGCGGGTACTTGTAGAGCATGCGCATATACGAATGCGTGGGCGTGCCGTCGAGATAGAAGTACAGCTCCTTCACGTCCTCGCCATGATTGCCCTGCGCATTCGTGAGGCCGAACAGGCGCTCCTTGATGATCGGGTCCTTGCGATTCCAGAGCGCGAGCGACACGCACCAGCTCAGGCGGTCGTCGCCGAAACCGGCAAGGCCGTCCTCGCCCCAGCGGTATGCGCGGCTGCGCGCATGGTCGTGCGGGAAGGAGTCCCACGCGGTGCCGTCGGCACTGTAGTCCTCGCGCACCGTGCCCCACTGGCGCTCGCTCAGATACGGCCCCCAGCGCTGCCAGCGGCCGCACTCGGCCGAATGCAGCCGTGAACCTTCGACGGTGGCAAGCAGATTGGCAGCGCGCAGCGGTGGCATGACGGAGTCCTTGCAACAGGCCTGGCGGTCGGCCCCACATCGTAGCGCGGTTTACGCGCCGCCGCGCTCGAATCGGGCCAGCAGGTTTTCGACGCGCAGCAATTCGCCGAGCGACCACGCCTGAAACGGCGTGCCCGCCGGTGTGTGCGGTGCATCACCGTCGGCGATTTCGGACAGATGATCGAGGCCTGCGCAATCGAGATGCGCGTACAGCGGAGCGAGAAAACGCGCCCTCGCCTGAGCGAGATTCGGCGCGCTCGCGCCGTTCACGCGCAGCCACGCTTCGACGAACGGCCCGATCAGCCACAACCAGACCGTGCCCTGGTGGTAAGCGCCGTCGCGTTCGAGCGGCGAGCCGCCGTAGTGTCCGCGATAGGCGGGATCGGATGGCGCGAGCGAACGCAGGCCGAGCGGCGTGAGCAATTGCGCTTCGACCTGACCGAGCACCGCGCGCGCCGCCGCGCCTTCGAGCAGCGGAAACGGCAGACCGCCGATCGCGAAGACCTGGTTCGGCCGGATCGCGCGATCCACCGTGCCGGGTACGTGATCGACGTCGACGTTGTCGAATAGCGCCTGCGTGGCGGGGTCGACGAAGCGCTGGCGAAATGAGAGCGTGGCGCGCTCGGCCGGTTGCTGCCACTGCGGGTTCCATGCCGAGGCGATACGCAGCGCGTTGATCCACAGCGCCTGCACCTCGACCGGCTTGCCGATGCGCGGCGTGACGACCCAGTCGCCGACTTTCGCGTCCATCCACGTAAGCTGCACGCCGGGGACGCCGCAGCGCAGCAAGCCGTCGTCGGCGCAGGCGGCGATGTTGAAGCGCGTGCCGTTCGTATAGCCGGTGAGGATCGCTTCGGCCGCCTGTTGCAGATGCGCGCGCGTCGCGGCGCTCGCATGCTGCGTCGCGAGATACTCGTGCAGGGCGACGACGAACCAGAGCGACGCATCGACCGAGTTGTATTCGGGCGCGTCGCCATAATCGGGGAAGCGGTTCGGCAGCATGCCTTCCGAGAGCGTGCCGGCCCATTCGAGCAGGATCGCTTCGGCGTCGTCGAGACGGTTCGACGCGATCAGCAGGCCGCGCATCGCGATGAAGGTGTCGCGGCCCCAGTCGGTGAACCACGGAAAGCCCGCGAGCATCGTGCGGCCTTCGTTGCGCGTGACGATATAGGCATCGGCGGAACGTTGCAGGCGCGAGCCGAGTGCGTTGCGGCGTTGCTGTTCGGTTTGGGCGAGATAGGCGGCGTGAGTGGTGGCTGTGGTTTTGTCGTTGGCAATTGGGATTGATGTTGCCGTGTCCGACTTCCCCGAAGCGCTCGAAGCACTCGAAGCGCTGAGGATCATCACCGCTTCGCCGCTTGCGATGTCGAAGCTGAAGACGCCGGGCGTCGCAAGGTCTTCGCGGTAATCGAGCCCGCGCTCCTGTTCCCGCACGTAGCAGAAGTTGCGATACCAGTCGGGCGCATGCGTGTAGACGCCGTTCGTCGCCGCGCCAACGACAGGCAAACCGCCATACGGCTGCCAGCTTACGCACGACTGGTCGCCGCTGATTTGCGCGCTGAAGTTGAACGCGGGATTCTCATGATGCAGCGCATGATAATCGCGGCCCGACAGCAACGGCCTGACCTTCAGCACGGGCACGCCAAGATCGCCGAGGCCGTTGCCTTCGAGCCGCCAGCGCAGCACTGTTGCGCCGGTTGCCTTGCTGACGAACGCTTCAGTTATCGCCACCGTCCGTGCATCGACCCGCACCCGCCACGTCGGCCACGGCACGGTATCGAAGCTATCGAGACTCCCGCGCAGGTCCGGGTAGATCACGTCGGGACCATAGCGCTGCATACTCAGCGGAAAGCGTTGCCCGTGCGCTTCGAGCCACACCTCCACGCCATTGACGAGCACCATGCGCCCGCCCGGCGCGCGCGTCGCGCTCAACAGCAACGCGTGATAACGACGCGTGCGCAGCATGCCGGCCGTGCCCGAGGCGAAACCGCCGAAGCCGTCCGCTTCCAGCCATTCGTCTTCGAGATGCGAGAGGTCGAAGGGTGATCCGATGCGTGTCATGAAGTCGGTCGCGCTCGTGCTAAATCGTCGATTGGCGTAGTGTGCCAAACATTCACGCAGAGGGTGTTCGCGGGACCGTTCTTCTTGCCGGTACTTTCTACTCTCGCCTCTGTCTCCACCGCGCGCCGGGTCTACTGACGGGCCGACGGCATCCAGACGCAAGCCCGCGAGGAGGATTCGGACGAGGACTGCCTGCAGGTGATCATCGGTGTAAAACCAGACTGCGGCAGAGAACGCGTAACGCTCAGCAACAGTTATCGCGAATCAGTTTTTGCTGGCTGGCAAATCCTCATGGCGATCCGCGAGTGCATGTGAAATGGGAATCTCAAATAGTGCTTCTCACAGATGTTCATATGTTCGCCTCGGTCGAGAGCAATCTCGCCTCCGTCGGATATAACAGCTCTTTTTCGCACCTATTGAGGCAACCTAAGTGGCAAATCCCCATCGGCTTGGCAGCAACTTCGATCTCCCGAGGAGTGGTTACGGTGCACCCTCAGCGCATTCGACACATCAACAAGCGACTGGCAGCACTCAGAGATTTCCCACGGCGGCGCCTGCCATGGGGACGCTTCCGGATTGCCGGCGATGGAGACACGCCAGCAGACTTCCACGCGAGCTAACCCAGTCGGCCGTCATGTACAGATTTCTTCGATTGAAAATTCTCGGGTCCGTCAGGAAGCCGAAAATCTTCGCGCGGGCATTGAGAATTTTGGCGAATCTGCCCGCCGACAACCGCCTCGAGCAGCAAGACAATCCACGGAATACGAGGACTGGACGACCCGACTCGGTGCCGTAGAAGAAGTCGTGGATATGATCCAGAATCAAGTCAACGACGGGTCAATCATGCCCGGGGATGCGGTACGGGTAACAGCTGGCGAACATACCACCGGCATCATGACCGTCAGCGTCTCTCCGAAAGAGGAAGACGCAAAGGATGCTTTCTGGATCGACAACATCGTCACGCACCCTGGTGCTGCCGGAGCAGGTGAGTTGCTGATCGAAAAAGCCGTTGCGATGTCGGCAAGCAAGGGGTTTGGCGGTACCGTCAGGCTGATGGCGTTCTCGGGGCAGACTTTCTACAAATCGGTCGGCTTCAAGGATCTCGGCGGAGGGCTCATGGAACTTCGCCCGGCACAGAGCAATAAGTGGTCAAACGTTAACGGCACTTTGCTTCTGAGCCGGCGAATGCACAAATCCGGCCTCGTCCAGGATATTCCACGAACTGTACCCCAAGCTGAATTACAGCTTCAAACACAACTGGGACAGGCCAGCCCCCAGGACAGAATCGAATACGCATTGCAGCTCCGCCGGCACCCGGAACTGAGTCGGTTCGCACAGAGTGTCATGCAGGGACTACAGCAGGCAGTAACAGCCAATCGACAACTGCCCCCGATGCAGGTTTGTGACCAGACGTTACGCCAGTGTTGGAGTGCTAACGAGGAACAACGGCCACTGTATAACAAGTTGATTCGCGCATTTGCGGCTCGCTAAAGCGGATGCGATTTCAACGTCCCGACGCACGACGACTGTGGGTTGGTGTGTGCCGGGACGCGTTGGCCATATGCTGTCGTCCTGCACGTGATTTGGCTTAGGCTTGACACATAAGAATCCCAAAGTGCCAAAGCTGGCCGAGTGTCATTCGTGGCAGGATCGGTTCCGTCGGATCGGATTAAATCCGCAGTAGCGCCCGGACGATGGGTAATCTCTGCCGCGCGCCAGGGGCGGAGACGACTCAGACAGGCCTTCCTCCATCCGGCGCATCATTCTCCACCTGGCTGGCGCCGGCAATCTGCAACTACGATCGAAACGCCATACGGGACAACGGCGCGGGCAATGACGGTCGGAGCCGTTTCAGCAGCCGAAGTGGCATTCCCATCGCCATCGCTCGCGGAGCAAGCAGTGCCTCAGCGCGTCTGAACCAACAGATTCAGCGCGATCGCAACGATCAAAGCCACACCGCCGATAAGGCCGAGCAATTGCAGCAGAGTGAGGGATTTACGCGAATTGGTGGGGGTTTGTTGCGTAGTCACGAGCGTTTCTTGAAGTTCGGAAAAAGCGTCATGGTACACGGGCGCGCATGCGGCCCGTCTCGACCGGCGCAAACTCGCGTGCAATCAAGCACCGCTTGCCCCGATCGCCACTCGCGAGCGGCGTGCAACGCACGCCGCACACTGCCCCGCTCAGGTCTTCGCAATCGGGTTGCCGTGCCGCGAATCCAGGAAGCGGATCACCGCGGTATCGCCCGTACCCGCGCCCACCACCTGATCGGGCGCCCCGCATTCGCGCAGCAGCGCGCGCAGTTCGTTGATGACCGGAAACACCTCGTGATTCCAGTCCGCGCCCTGCGCATCGTGCGCGCGCTGCTCCGCCTCGACGATCTCGCGATCCTCCTTGAAAATACGCTCGGTGAACCACACGAGCAGCGGCCACAGCAACGTCATCGCGCCCGGAATGCCGGGCTTGCGAATGGATAGCAGCCCGAACGTCCGGTTGGTGCGCTGCTCGCGATCGAGCGGCACGTAGACGATCCACAGGTCCATCACGAGCGTCTGCTCGGCATTGCGGATTTGCAGCGTCTGGTACGGATACTCGGTGCGGATCGTCATCA
>Ga0154001_1000491_pt1 | contig 12451 bp, 10 predicted proteins | sample TSNJ085MetaG_FD_104699 | JGI IMG/M metagenome (GOLD analysis project Ga0154001, IMG submission 104699) | Attine ant fungus gardens microbial communities from New Jersey, USA - TSNJ085 MetaG | ecosystem: Host-associated > Fungi > Mycelium > Unclassified | place: USA: New Jersey, Wharton State...
CCCTGTCATGTTCCGGTAAATGCAGCTATTTCTGTATTCCTTTATTTGATCCTTAGACATAATACCCGGACCAGATACACCATTGACTTTGATTTTGCAGTTAGCTCAGCAACGGTGTCGAGTCATTTTTTGGAGTCACCCGTCGATTTTGCTGTGTTCGGGGTCCCATACACCCCGCCTTTTGTATATAGAACCTAGATCCGAGACAATTGTGTTTCTCAAATCTTATAATGCCTTCTAATCCTTCAACACCCATTGATTCTTCTTCCCAACAAACTTCGTTTCAAGACGCAGTTTCTCGGGGTGTGCAGTCCAAAGTACATCAGCTCATCAAAGCCGGTATTCTTCGTCCTGCTCGGATTAACGAGCAATGTGGCGGCAGTTGGAAGCCACGGTAATTCTACAAACCACACTGATGCCTGAATCATTATAACTGACGCTTCTCCTAGAATGAATCTGATTGATGATCCATCTTCCCCCAACATCATTGTTATCTTCGAATTGCCTGGGGTCAGAAATGAGAACATCATCCTTCACATGAAAGATGGCCAATTTATAGTAATTGGTATTAGAGACGATCCTTCTGCAGAAGCACTGGTGGCTGCAAAAGCTTCTCTACCAACATCCACAGATTCTGGTGGAACTGATGCGAATCTCGATCCTCATGATCCAGAAAACCCATTGAAGGACGTTCCAGATGATTCAGTCGTAACATGCAGTGCAAAGCCTTTGATGGATGGGTGTATCCGCGAGCTACGCTATGGTTCATTCTTCCGTAGTATTGCTCTACCGGAGGGTATCAAGGTAAGCCTAGATGTTCCTTGAACTGCCTCTTATGATTCATCTTTGAATGTAGAAATCTGAAATCACTGCGAAGATCGAAAATGGCATGCTAACTGTGACTTGGCCGCGTGCACCAGCCGCCCGATCGTCTATCTCTGGAGTGGCCCCAAATTCAGGTGCTCCCGATGCTGCCATGAACGCTACCGACTCTACTTCAGATACCTTCCCTTCCGTTCCTACAGAGACGGCTTCGATATTATAGTGAAGCGGCCGAGCCTACGTTTCAGACATTGGCTTTGCTTGGTGATAAACTAGGTTCGTGCGGATTGACCAGCTATTCGTCAGAGGTTGGCGCTGTCTGACAAGACCACAACGACAGCTGCAAATCAGGATCATTGATATCGCCTCATCTCATCTCATTTTCTCTTCTAAGTTGGTTTTGTATAATCATGCATCGCTTTCTTATCTTTATTGGTCCAATTTTCACAGGGCCTGTTGTCACCAAGCTACTCTGTAACTTATAATGTGGAATAGCCTGTATTCTATAGCGTCACTAGTGAACTCGAGATGATTCCTTATAATTTTTGTTTTTGGTTGATATTTTCTAAATTTAGCAAGAATGTTATTGATGTACCAGATTTATTTACAATTAATCAGACATCGTTTTTGATATAAATTGAGCTAGCATATCAAACATGGCTTCTATTCAGAATTGCCTCACAGAGGTTTAGAAAATGGTCTAATGGAGCATCTCACATTAGGTGAACCATCAGAGGAACACAAATCATAGCTCGCTGATTGGAAAGACCCCAGCAATTTGAACTTCACCCTCGTGTGAGGGAAGATCAAGATGTCTATGAATGCATTTACTTGCTATTGAAGATACCAATATAAAAGCCTGACCTGAGATGCATTCGAACAATCATCCGAGTAGGCACAGGCTGATCGATTATTGTTCATTCATTCATCATATGAATAACAACAAGGAGATGAGAACCTGTAGTTACCACGAGGAAAATCCACTTTGTAATCAAGCCATTTTTCTGACGACAACAATCCACCGAGAACATTTTATAAACCTGAAAAACCTAGGAGCTAAGGGGTGGCATTCACAGAAAAACTGATCATATCCTTTTTTGCCTCCATCAAGACCATTAGGCCAAGGAGACTTCTCACACCACTGCATCTGTCTGCTCCACCGTTGTGTGCTCCTTCTCATCATTTCTCTCCGAAGATTGAGCCTGTGGTTCTCCACCAGAAGACGGCACAGTCATTTTGGGCGTTTTTTGAAGCTGTTCATCCAGCGGATCTCCTGTCTTGTTTAGATCCCTTTGAGTTTGTTCCTCGAAACCATCTTCATTAAATCTCTCATCACAACAACATCCACAACATCCTGCATTTTGCCCAGAACAACAACACCCGTTTGCTCCTAGTCGAGCTATGATTACGCGAGCGACGGATCAAGTCAGTATCAATATTTTTAGCGCTTAGAAGTAGGTACGAGAGTTGTTTGAGACATCCTTTGCCGTTGCGAAAGGGTAGAGTGAGTTAAATGAGTTAAGACATACATGTATTAGTCCATCGCGTGAATTCGGAGCTAATAGCCAAGCCTATAGTGTGGTTGTCTGGTCAGCTGCGCTCACGCAGCACTGAGTGATACGCACAGCAACAGCCACAGAGGCCAGAAATGCATTCTCCTACGAAGTTCGCCATGTTGATAGTGAAGAGAGATCGTCAAGTACGGAGAAGAGGGCCAGCCGGGCATCGTGGCCTCAAGAAGCACGGCATAAGTAAGGCCTGAACAATCCCTTTTCGGTGCCCGGGCGATGCAGACGTCATTATCTCCATTGGGATTCAAAAACACTCTTTCGCACTTTTCGTACTTGAGACATTGTGGTTTGGCGCTTCCGGCCCTTGATATCTGACAATGAACAGAGTATTGCACGATATGAATGCTAGCTTTTACGCAGGTAAAACCTCTCGAAGGCTGCTCTCCACTTCCGACGTACTCTCTAGGAATTTCGTTGGCCATGGTCTTTGCATTTTAGAGTCATCTAGGTAAATCCAGTTCGGAGAAGGGGTATCTCGAATGTGTGAGAAGTCTTGAACAGCTGAAGGAGCCTTAATCTGGAGGCTTTGTAAGCTTTATTAGCGTGATTTGTGTGCAACCCTCACAGCTTCTCCCGATCGCTCCGAAGCGAGTAGTGTTTGAGGATATGATGTAAAACGGATATCATGACAGTCCTCCACGATCGGATTTGATGTTATGGAGAGAAAAACGTCCACCTTGACTGAAGTGTGCATACGAAACTAGTAAATGTCTGTGGATTCTTTCTCTGATATTTGCAGAGGCAGGAAATTGTACCTGATGACAGCCTACTGCGATGACGCAACGAGAAAGATCGTGCGCGAGAATACTACAATTGATGAGAGGAAGGAGGAGAACAGAATTTGAAATCTTCTTCAAGTGGATGGCGGAGATCTCGAACTCGGAAGTACCACCTGTTGGGAGGAGGTTTAGAATGCAATGGTCAAGGTCTGAAACAGTAAGACCGGATGTCCGCGGTGAACCGATAAGAGAAGCGACTGTCAGATAGGCATGTGTATGGGATGAAATCAGAGGTTTTGAAGGCGGGAGTTCTGAAGTTGATGATGTGGGTTTGTTTTTGACCGATTTTATTGGATTCAAAACCGTCACTTTCTCGCGCTTGAAAGAAAACTTGGGCTTTGGGGCTGTTGCCGCACGGAGTCCGTCCAAACTCGTCTCTAACGTGTTCACTTGCTACACGGGTAATTGAGCTCGCGGCGGTGGACTCTCGAAAGCAAGACATGCCGTCTGATACAATTTTCGGTCATAGGAAGGAAGGGATCCGGCAGCATCAGCAAGAGCCTTGGCCAACCGAGCTATGTCCGTTGAAAGGGTTTGAATTGCGTCAGATGTGGGGCGCCCATGAACATCCTCTAGTCGTTTTTCAAGTTCTATATCGGTGACAACTTAGGGCAATCATGGAAAAAAATAGGCTGTTGGCAGCAGACCTGAGTGACTGGAGCGAAAATCTGTGGTAAAATTCTGAGAAAACGTCCAGATAGCATGCTCGTTTCCAGCGCTCATCATCCAAGAGACAGTTTTGAATGATGGTAGGTTATAAAAGGAAGTATTACTCATCCTGACAATGTTGATTTCATTGCAGGTCAAGATCACTCAACAATAGAATAAGTGAAACGGATGCGAATTAGGTGAACTAACAAACAAGCTCGATGCGTGATAAAATGATTCCAAATCACCGACCATATCTTAATACACATGTGAATATAATTGCTGGTTTCTTATGGAATAGCAACTCACTTCTGCAATTCCCACTCACGATTATCCAAAGGGCACACGTTGCGAGTTTTGAGCCAACGAGAGATGCAGTGGAAGTGAAAGGCATGCTGAGAGCGATCAAAGGAACGAAAGAATAATGAAACAGGGTACGTACATTGCAGATACCCCACGCAGCATTACATTCCTCACTAGTCGCTGATACTTGGTTGGCCTGACAGTCGATGCCTGTGTGATCATGGTTGTCAACGAACCAATTATTTAGGTTTGGAAACTTACAGAGATCCATGATGTGATTCCTGCAAATCGCACAATTGTCGACAACGATATCTACAGATATGCTATGAGTGCCACATCAAGAGTTTTTCAGGGTTAGGAAAGCACACCCCAGGCCCAAAGAGCAACAGCATTCCACTGGAGGATAGCGCATATCAGTAGATGATACTCATGAACGCTTCGACTAGAACGAAGACGTACTTTCTTAACCTCAAATCTAGGCTTTGCCTCTTTTTTCTCTTTGCCTCTTGGAGCGGGATGATCAACTTCCATGTCGGACATTGTGTAGTCAACGAGGTGTCTAGCAAGTATTGCGATCCTGATAGGATGTGGTAACCTTGTATATCTTTCATTCCCACGCGATCATATGTTCTTGCTCACGAAACAGAGTCGTAGCGGATCACTATGCTAGGCCACTATTGAAATCCAGCTCAAGGAATTGAGATGATCCATGGAGTAACATCCTCATAGTAGATTTAACATATTTTAGTAGCAGCTCATCCATCAGTAACGAAGAACTGCTCTCACTGTATGAATCTGTACCTCTCTAGATATGATAAAGCCCCTTTATCATGATTTATGTCTGTCTCTTTCTCAAACTCACTCAAAATCCTCCATATCGTACTCCTCCTCGAGCTCTGCTGTTGATTCAACCATATTTGTATTGCTATATTTGTATTCCATCTCATTTAAACGCTTACGCCCGTATAAATATTGTTTGGGGCAACCGAAAACAAGCCCAGGCCGTAAAACTGGTGATCAAGCAGGATTCAATTTCGTCCTGTCGTCTAGCTTTGTACACTAGACATCGATTTGCAGTGCTGCAATATGACATCCAGCCAATCTTCTGCTATGACTGGGAATAAAGTCCCCTTCAGTGACTTCCACATGTAGACCTAGCCCAATGATTCTTGTAACACCCAGATCTCATCTTCATTCAGGAAGTTACCGAAGGCTAGAGAGTTGAGATTAGGCTGTGGAGAATTTTTATTGCGTAGTTATCCTCAGCAACCTTATAACCCGTCATGACCTCCTCATACTAGTTTATTCTGCAGATTCCGACGATCTTTCAGCGCCACGAGCTTCTGAACAATCTCGTCCAATGGAATAGTTTCCGAACGTGCCTTAGTACCAACGTCATCGCGATTACGCACATTGACTGAACGGGCATCCAGTTCCTCTTGTCCGACGACTGAGAGTATTCCGGATGTAGAAAATATGTGCAGGAGCCAATCAAATACACACAATCACAAAGATATACAAGAGTTCGGTTTTCATAGGTGGGAGTTTTCGTCAGCTACTGTTGTACGGAGGGCCGAAAAATACTGACCAAGGATGAAGTTGTACTGCGCGATCTCTCCGTTTCTTATTTTCTTAGGTAGTGTATTTTCACCATTGTCTACATCGGCCCACAGACCCAGTTGCGAAAGTTGATCTGCAACTTCCGTAGCATATTCTTTCTATTTAGGCCATGAAAGACCAAGAAAGATGAGGATGCGTCAGAAAAACGCAGAGAGGAAGTGCTCACATAAGGAGTTGCCACCGGGATGACTAGGACCTGTCTCGGCGAAATCCAGAATGGCCTAATGGTAGGCAGTCGTCACAAGCTATGGTTTGCAGGTATGGAGCCTCAAACGTACCACTTTCCAGCGAAATGTTCAGTAATAATAGCAATGAATCGTTCCAGACTACCCAAGATCGCACGATGGATCATGACTGGTCGGGCGGCTGCCTCGTCTGCGGAGCGGTACTTTAGATTGAATCTTTCAGGTAACTGAAAGTCAAGTTGTATCGTGGCACACTGGAACGATCGGCGAAGAGCATCCTGGATAGTGATGTCAATCTTCGGACCATAGAATGCGCCATCACCTGGGTTGAGATCCCACTGTCCAGGATAGTTGGCATCGAGTGCTTGTTTGAGTTGCTGTGAAGGATATCGTGAGCATGAAAATGGCCGATTCGGAACAAGCATACATACATCCTCAGCCTGGTTCCACGTTTCAATTGAACCAAGATAGTTCTCTGGACGAGTAGACAGTTCGAGCTTAAACTGAAACCCAAAAAGACCGTATATGTGCTTCATGAAATCGAACAGAGCTGCAATCTCTTCGGTGATCTGAGATGGCATGCAGAACACATGAGTATCATCTTGTACGAATCTTCGCACTCGCGTCAAACCAGTCAGAGCACCAGAAGCTTCATTTCTATGGATGATACCAAATTCAGCCATCCGAATTGGTAGTTCCTTATAGCTCCTATCTCTTGAATCAAAAATTAAGGCGTGTCCTGGACAATTCATGGGCTTCAGTGCCCACTTCTCCTTCTCGACATCTAGCACGAACATATCATCCCTATAATTCTGCCAATGTCCTGAGGTCTCCCACAGTTTGCTGTTATACATGTTGGGAGATATGACTTCTTGATATCCGCGTTTGAAGTATTCCGAACGCATGAGCTCAACAAGGGCATTGTAGATACGTGCACCATGAGGAAGGAAGAAACAGCTCCCGGGACTAAGGTCATGGAAGAAGAACAATTCTTGGTCTTTGCCAATCTTCCGGTGGTCGCGTTTTGCTGCTTCCACCAAGAAGGCTTTGTATTCAACAAGTTGTTTTTTGTCGGGGAATGAGATGCCATAGATGCGCTGAAGTGAGTCATTGGCAGCATCACCAAGGAAGTAGGAAGCAGAATTCTGACCAAGATCTGTTAGTCACCCCGACAAACAAAGAGTCGTCATGCAATACCTTGGTAACCATGAATGCCTTGATCTTTCCGGTGTGGGGTATATGAGGTCCAACACATAGATCCACCATGGGGCCACATCGATAGACTGTGGTAGAAGCACCATCAGGGACTTTTGTTTGGATGAGGTACTGCTTGTATTTATTGTACTAGAGACAATAGGAAAGTAGGTCAAGTGTGACTCAATTACCACGGGACTCACGTTAAACATTTTGAGAAGGTTTTCTTTTGAGACCACAAGACGTTCGAACTTCTGCTTCTCCTTGATCGCCAATTCCGATACTTTTTCCAAGGCAGGATAATCGGAAACGGAGACAGGCCTATCAGTAGCCATCTCATAAAAAAAGCCGTCGTCCGTTGGAGGACCAAGGCAGAGGTGACAACCATAATGCCTTTCAGCAGCCTCCCCGAGAACGTGCGCAGAAGAGTGCCAGAAAACCTTTTTGCCTGGTGACAACACAACTGATGAACACATACAATAATTGAGTTCATGGTAGCTCACCTTCGGGATTCTCAAAATCGAGGAGCTCAAGTTTGACGGATTTCTCTAATGGACGTTCAAGATCCCAAAGTTCTCCATCAACCTGATAATTGTCTGCGACCAGATACACAGTCAATGAAATTCATGACATACCTTCGCAATAACGATGCGATCAGAAAGGCTTTTTGATAGCTGTTTGGCAATATCCATTGGCGACGTTTCCCAGCTAATTCCATTCCGCTCTGTCCCATCAGGCAAAGTAATAGTAATCTCTTGGCGCGGTTGTTCTGAAGAAGTCCCCGTTGAGTGTGCTGCGTCTTGAGACCAACCACTGACTGACTGGCAATAGAAGCATCATATTCCGCTTTCAAATCATTGAACATTCTGATACGATGGTCAAAAAATTCGGGTAAAGGTTCAAGCTATCACAACGAATATATCACGAAGTAACAAAGTAGCATATGTTGACTCACCTCCAAGGGATGTGAGGGGTTTGTAGCAGCCTTAGCTTTTTTTTCTTGATTATGTGTTTTATGTTGTGGTGCACTAGCGGCATGCTGATTGTCAAGTGCAGGTATCTGCTCAGGATGAACGGTAGAAGTGACAAGATTTGCCATCGAAAGCCGAAATGTTTGAGGATGATGTAGATGTACGTAGCGCTGTTTCACAAACGATTGGCTTAATCGAAGAGGAAGAAAAAGAAATCGTTTTGCCAACATCCAATCGATGGAGTCACATTCTGAATTCTGGAGTCACAGAAATGGTATCCAATTCCCACAATCATATACATTTCACGGTTGATGTCACGTTTCTCGTGACACAAACCGCCTCCTCCCAATTATGAAATCTTCGGGCAAAATTATCATCAAACCTTCCAAACGTGCACGATATACCGCTTCTGAAGCTGGGAGTGAAGTATCACCTGACGATCCAAACCAGACCTCAAATGACCCGATGGATGAAAACGATCACGATGTGATCATGAACGAACCAGAGGAAAATGACGATGACAAAAGTGAAAATGGGACAGGGGACATAGACGACGAACCAGAAGAGCCTGACCAAGTATCTATACCCCTCAAACGCGGTCGTGGAAGACCCAAAGGTTCAGGGATCAAACCCACTCCTTCTCACGGTACGACTTCTACACCTTCGGCACCTAGAGGTCGCCCGAGAGGTCGTGGTCGTCCTAGAGGCAGACCACCAAAAGGTTTAAGCACTCACACCCCTGTCGGCCTAACAATACGCTTGAAAGCGCCAAAAGAAGATGAGGAAGGGGAGACTGATGAAGAATATCTCCCTGAGGTTGAAGCTCCAGTGGCTGGTGTAGGTGTAGAAAGTCCAAATGCGGGAATGAAGGAAGATGAAATTCCCATTGGTGGCGGAAGACCTTTTCGAAAAATCCAAAATAGAGTATATGTTATTGATGGAGATGAATTTATTACGGAGGACGATCCCAAGGGTGACCAGAAGGTAGACAAGTGGGGAAACCTCCTCGGTGGTATGTACATGTCTTCGTTCCTTTTACTGAAACCATATACTGACTTGACTTGATATCCCTCATGTATTCTTGTCAACAACAGGTCGTAAATTCAAAGCAGCGACATTCGCGCTTCCAAATCGTAACCCTCATCGTCAATACATGCTCGCCATCGATGCAGCGCGTACATCCGGATTCCGTGACTCTCTCTACTATTTTCGCCGCAACCCTCTCGCGTTCAAACTCAATGCCACTCAACCTGAAAAGGACTACCTCATCTCTGAAGGCAAACTTGGCTCCCATCTACGAACGAGAAGTGTCACTCTCATTACTGCACGAAGTGCTTTCAAGTTGCATGGAAGCAAAATGGTCATTGGTGCATATCTTTTTCAGAACTGAGAACAGGTATGCTGATACCAAAGTTTATAGACGGTAGATGGGTGACGGATGATTATTACGAATCTAAAATTCTTGCCGAAATCAGTGCTAAAGGTATATCGCCAGGAGATCTAGTTGGCGAACTTCCCGATCCAAATGCACCTTCGCACACACATCAAACCGATGCAACTGTTGCCGGCGGCTCCTCGTCCATGTTTCCTTCTTTCAACACAAACCTTGCCGTCGCTGGCGGAGGTATCTATCGTGCTGGTGGACCAACAACTATTTTTGGTGGAAGCGGCTGGGGTCCATTCAGTGATGGCCCATTAAACGCGGTAAGGAAAAGTCTTTTGAGTCGTGATGGTGTTACGGAAGAGAACTGGATGTGGATGATGAGTTCGAGAGTCCAAGATGCAGATAATGAGTGGGCAAGACTAAGGAAGGAAGGGCGGGGGAAAGAGGGATTGAGTGTGGACGGCATCGTCATGGGAGGAAAGGGTACCAATTGGACGAGGGCCGATACTACCTCTCATTTCAGCAATACGGATGCAGATAAGAAAATTGGAGAGGCCAGAGAAGGGACAATTGTCGATGATACCAAGGAAATTCCTTTGTCTGTCGCAACAGGGAGAAATCGCCAGATTGGTAACGTTGTGCGGACTGCGGTACAAGGAGGTGGAGCTATCGGTGTTTATGAACATCATACCAATTTAATATTATGTGAGTCAACTTTATTTCTTTGTTCCAATATCACCTTTTACTTTAACCGTGATCATGGCCCAGATCGCGCAGATACACAGCCAACGCGGGCGACGTGGGAGTCTTTATCGAGCCCTGAACGGCGTATTTTAGGAGGTACAAAAGCAGGAAATGGAGCTTGGGGATTGGCTTGGGTTGATACTGTAATGCAACTTCCTGATGAAGATGAAGATGTTCTGAACAGAAGAGAAGAAGAGCACAGGGAGCGTGAGGCATTCATCAAGGAGGCAGAGATGTCCACCGTTAATTTACGTGGAACGAGTATTGTAAGTGTGCACGAAGGGAGTGGAGGAAGAGGAGAAAGTATAAATACAAGAGATGCGAGCGTAATGAGCTTCGGGGTATAGCTTCCTATAATTTGTCTATGGTTTTTGGGCTGATGTTACCCTATCTTATTAATGTCGATGCTTGTCTATTCTGTTAGCTGTCAACACTGGGATACTAAGACAAGAGTACTTGAAGTTGCAAGTTGTCTTATGCCTGATCAGCATGAAAAGCGTAGTGTAGAAAATCAGACGTTCGCTTCCAGCAGGATTCCATAAATGGGCACCTTACGTCTGCTCAGTCGACATCTGAAGATTATATATACAGTCAAGCCTCTAATAAGGCATACCCCTCGGTCACGGTCAGATGGTACGCCTTATTAGAAAGTATGCCTTAATAGAAATTCCCCTTTTTTCAGCTGGAAATTGACCGAAAACAGGTTTATTTCTGACCCTACTATAATATTTCTACATGTAAATTAGGCCTTCTACCATGTTCTGCTCACCACCAACATTCACACCCAAAGAACAACTCCAGCCAACCCCCCCCCCCAAAGCTCAGGTGTAGCCAGTAGTGTAAAAACAAAATATTGTTGATTAAATATGTACAACATTGCTGAAGCGATAGGGAAACTATTAGGGAAATGACAACTCAGGTGGCTGACATTTTAAAAAAGTATGCTTTATGACATCCAGAAATTGTATGCCCTATCCCTTATACCCTGCAAATTGACTTGGTAGCTGGAAAATGTATGCCTTATCAGAGGTTTGACTGTAGATAAATTATCTTGCTTTGAGTTTTTCCCCTTCGGCTCGCCCTTATACAATTATTTAATAGTACAGCTGTATTGTGATGACACTAAGAATAGTTGATATCTTCAGTCTTCAAAGTGTAAAACAATGAAATGATTAAATCTTATGGAGAAATTATACTCATAATATCGAAGAAAAAACCAAGTTGATCATGATACAAACATCCACAACTACGGTGATGGTCGAAAAAGGAGTTTACAAATACAGATGAAAAAGAAAATAAACCACTCCTTTATCTGAAATGCTGATCCCAATTTGTATTTGGATTCATGAGTCTTACGATCATGGCAAGATATAGATCAAGAAATTTACTCAGCCCACGACTTGTTGGAAGGAGTACGAGGACCGAAAAGACCAGGACTCGTGGCACGAGGTACTGTAAGGCTAGGCTCGATGGACGGTGGAGTAGGCGCTTGGTCCGGGTCAGCTACAGAGCACGGTTGTTCAGTGATCAGGTCTGGCTCACAAAAATTGTCACTTACGGAGCCACGTCGCCCAAGATTGCGTAACTTGACGTCGTGGATCCATCATATTATGGGGGTGGACATGTGGAAGAGCTGCTGGAGGAGGCGCATGAGCAGCTGTTCTATCTTTTTTCTTGCCTTTGCGTTTGCCGATTTGACGCCAACCTGGCTTAGCCGCTGGAGCAGGAAGGTCAGTATCTGCTGGTGGAGGGGGTGGCTCTTGTGAGACTGGTGCTGTAGCGGCAGGGGGCTGCCAATCAGGCTGGAATTCACCACCTGGTCCGTACTTGGATTTCATGCAGAGCAGGAAGCCCATTTCGCTGACAATAATTTGAGTGATTCCAGTCTACAAGAAGGTACGAAACATACTGTTGAAGATTTCGTCGCTCTTCACGCAATTTTCCGACTTCGCCTAAAAGCATGCGTACTTCAGCTGCCAGCGCCTTGCTGAATTCATCAAGATACTAAGGGGCCAAGTCGGTACATTATGAAGCATGATAATAGCCGTCAAACTTACACCTTGTACATTGAAGGGAACTTGTTCTTGTGCTGTAGATTTGACAGCCTCAAGTGTTTCTTTATGATGCCTCTCGCAATCATTTCGCCAATCCTCAGAGAGCTGTCTCAAAAGCTCCTGTTGCTCTGCATTCTGGCGCTGTAGTTGCTCAATAATACTTTCTAGAGCTTCAA
>Ga0154001_1000492_pt1 | contig 12439 bp, 12 predicted proteins | sample TSNJ085MetaG_FD_104699 | JGI IMG/M metagenome (GOLD analysis project Ga0154001, IMG submission 104699) | Attine ant fungus gardens microbial communities from New Jersey, USA - TSNJ085 MetaG | ecosystem: Host-associated > Fungi > Mycelium > Unclassified | place: USA: New Jersey, Wharton State...
CTTCTCGAACGATGCGTCGGTGTCGGCCAGCTTCTCGTAGGCGGGCGGTACGAAGTATTGCGCCACGCGATCCACTTCGACCTGCGTCAGCGTCGACGGACCGTCCTTCAGGTGCTGCCACTCTTCCTCGACCTGCGCCGAGAATTTCTCCGGCGAGAGCGCCTTCACGAGAATCTTGATGCGCGCCTTGTACATGTTGTCGCGGCGGCCGTAGCGGTTGTAGACGCGCAGCACGGCTTCGCAGTAGGTCAGCAGATGCTGCCACGGCAGGTCGCGGCGGATGATCGCGCCGACGATCGGCGTACGGCCGAGGCCGCCACCGGCCAGAATATCGGCCACCACGTCGCCCTGCTCGTTCTTCTTCAGATACACGCCCATGTCGTGAATCTGCACGGCCGCGCGGTCTTCCTTCGAACCCGACACGGCGATCTTGAACTTGCGCGGCAGCCACGCGAATTCGGGGTGGAACGTCGACCATTGACGCAGGATTTCGGCCCACGGACGCGGGTCGATCACTTCGTCGGGCGCGACGCCGGCGAATTGATCGGCGGTGATGTTGCGAATGCAGTTGCCCGAGGTCTGGATGCCGTGCATCTGCACGCTGGCGAGCTTGCGCAGGATTTCCGGCGTTTCCTCGAGCTTGATCCAGTTGTACTGGATGTTCGAGCGCGTCGAGAAATGGCCGTAGCCGCGGTCGTGTTCGCGCGCGATCTGCGCGAGCACGCGCATCTGGTCGCTGCGCAGGTTGCCGTACGGAATCGCGATACGGTGCATGTACGCGTGGCGCTGGTAGTACAGGCCGTTCTGCAGGCGCAGCGGACGGAACTCCTCTTCGCTCAATTCGCCCGACAAGCGGCGGCGAACCTGATCGGCGTATTGCGCGACCCGTTCATCGACGATGGTCTGGTCGTACTGATCGTATTGGTACATTCGGGGACCCCAATTTTTCGAAACTTTGCGTGACACACGGCGGTCCGGTTTCCGCCGCGGCTCGAATACCGGTGTTTGTCAACTGCCGCAAGCAAGGGTTTAGACCCATCGCTTATTTGCTTATGACAAATACAGATATCCATATTGAAAAAGTTGGACAGATCGTAATAAACTCGCCTTATATTTCAAACGACTAAAAAATTCTTTTTATATGCGCAGAGGTTATATATGAATCTGCACCAATTCCGCTTCGTCCGCGAGGCAGTGCGGCAGAACTTCAACCTCACCGAAGCCGCCAAGGCGCTGTTCACAAGCCAGCCGGGCGTCTCGAAGGCGATCATCGAGCTCGAAGACGAGCTCGGCGTCGAAATCTTCACGCGCCACGGCAAACGCGTGCGCTCGTTGACCGAGCCGGGCCGCATCATATTGCAATCGATCGAAAAAATCCTCCAGGAAGTGGAAAGCCTCAAGCGCGTCGGCAAGGATTACGCGGCGCAGGACCAGGGCAACCTGACGATCGCCGCGACCCACACCCAGGCGCGCTACTCGCTGCCGGGCGCGATCGCCGAGTTCAAGCGGCGCTTCCCGAAGGTCCACCTTTCGATTCTGCAAGGCAGCCCGACCCAGGTCGCCGAGATGGTGCTGCACGACCAGGCCGACCTCGCGATCGCCACCGAGGCGATCTCCAACTACAAGGATCTGGTCTCGCTGCCGTGCTTCCAGTGGCACCACCTCGCGGTGATGCAGCCGGACCATCCGCTGATCGAGCGCAAGCTGCTCTCGCTCGACGATCTGACCCAGTACCCGCTGATTACCTACGACAACGCGTTCGCCGGCCGCTCGAAGATCAACGAGGCGTTCCGCCTGCGCGGGCTGCATCCCGACATCGTGCTCGAAGCGATCGACGCCGACGTGATCAAGACCTACGTCGAACTCGGGCTCGGCGTCGGCATCATGGCCGACATCGCGTTCAACGCCGAGCGCGACCGCCATCTGCGCGCGATGCCGGTCGGCCATCTGTTCGGCAGCAACGTGACGCGCGTCGCGCTGAAACAGGGCGCGTATCTGCGCAGCTACGTGTACACGCTCGTCGAACTGCTGTCGCCGAGCCTGAACCGCAAGCTGATCGAGCAGGCGCTCAAGGGCGAGCACGAAACCTACGAACTTTGATGGCGGCGGGAACCGCGCTGATTGCGCCCTGCTTTCCGGTTCCCGCTTTCTAATTTCCGCTTCTATCTGATTCCCGCTTCCCGATTCCGTTTGAATCCCGCTTTCCGCTACGGAGACCTTTCTCATGACGTTGCATAACAACACGCTTCGAAACATGTTGCGCGGCCTCGCCGCCACCGGTGCGCTGCTCGCCGCGAGCGCCGCGCACGCCGACCTCAAGGTCGGCATCGACCTGTCGAACACGGGGCCGGCCGCCGTGATCGGCATCACGAGCAAGGACGCGATGCTGATGTGGCCGCAGACCATCGCCGGCCAGAAAGCCGATTACATCTTCCTCGACGACACCTCCGACCCCGGCGTCGCCGTGCGCAACATCCGCAAGCTCATCAACGAGGACCACGTCGACGTGATCGTCGGGCCGAACATCACGCCGGCCGCGATGGCCGCGCTCGATCCGGTCGCCGAAAGCCAGACGCCGATGATTACGCTGATCGGCTCGGCCAGCGTGGTCGAGCCGCAGGAAGGCAAGAAGGTCTGGGCCTACAAGATGGCGCAGACCGACAGCGCGATGGCCGACGTGATGACGCGCTACATGTCGAACCACAACGTGAAGACGGTCGGCTTCATCGGGTTCGCCGATGCCTACGGCGAAAGCTGGCTCAACGAGTTCAGCAAGTTCGCGGCGCTGCGCCATATTCAACTGGTCGCGACCGAGCGCTACAACCGTACCGACGCGAGCGTGACCGGCCAGATTCTCAAGCTGATGGCCGCGAAGCCCGACGCGATCCTGATCGCCGGCGCGGGCACGCCGACCGTGCTGCCGCAGCGCACGCTGATCGAGCGCGGCTACAAGGGGCCGATCTATCAGACGCACGGCATCGCCACGCCCGAATTCATCAAGCTCGGCGGCAAGGACGTGGAAGGCACGCTGTTCCCGACGCAGCCGGTCGTGGTCGCGCGCTCGCTGCCGGCCGATCATCCGTCGAAGAAAGCGGCGCTCGCGTTCGTCGACGCGTACGAGGCGAAGTACGGCCCGGGCAGCGTGACGCAGTTCGCCGGCGATGCGGCCGGTGTGTATCCGCGCTTGCAGGATGCGGTCGCGCGCGCGTTGAAGACCGCGCAGCCGGGCACGCCGGCGTTTCGCGTCGCGCTGCGCGAGGAACTCGAACACGCGCATGAACTCGTGGTGCCGAACGGCGTCGTCAATACGAGCCCGCAGGACCACGTCGGGCTCGATCAGCGCGCGAGCGTGATGGGCATCATCAGGGACGGCAAGTTCGTTTATCTGAGCCAGTGACCGCGCGGCTTATGTGTTGAGGGGTGTGCGGTTGATGGGGGCTATGGTCTGTCCGGATGCCGCCGCCCCGCCTGGTACTGTTCGGTGCTATTGGGTGCGCTTCCCGCCATCGTCAAACGTGAAGACATCGAACGGCCCGGGCTTGCTCGCAAGCGGGAGCGCCTTGCAGCCGCGCCCTACCCTACGCCCGGCACTCGCCAGCTATTCCCGCACCTGAGCGCGAAAAATCACCGAGGCCGGCTTCCCGGTGCGCGGATGCACCGGCTCCCGCATCTCCCGCAGCAACAGCCCGCTCGCCGCCATCAGTTCGAGCCACGTCTGCAAGGTCCGGAAATACCACGGCGGCGCGTCGGTGAATGCGTCGCCGAACCCCGCCCACGAACCCGGCCGCCAGCCGTCGACGTACGGCAAGTCGCCGCATGCGACGAGCGGATGCAGCGTCTGCACGATCAGGCTTGCGCCGGGAGCGAGCAGCATCGGCACGGCGCGCAGCAGCCCGTCGACCGATTCCTTGCCGAGCAGCGAAAAATTGCAGACCACGACGTCGGCACGCATGGCGAGCCGGCCCGCCGCGATCTCTTCGTACGACAGGATTCTGCCGTCGAGCACGCCGGCGGCGGTCGCGGCATGCACCAGTCCGGCGATCGCATCCACCGCCGTCACGCCGATTCCGCGGCGTTGCAGCGTAAGCGCGAGCCAGCCTTCGCCGCAGCCCAGATCGAGGACGGTGGCCGGTTCGCACGCCAATACGGCATCGAGCACGGCCTGATCGGTGACAAGGCGCCGGCTTTCGATTTCGCCCGCGCGTACCGCATTCATCCACGGCGACGCGTTGCGCTGCCAGGAAGCGATGATCTTGTCGTCGCTGAGAGGGTCGAGGTTCATCGCCGGTTTCGCTCCATGGTGCGCCGCGACCTCGGGCGTCTCGGGCCTCGGTCGCCGGCAATGCCGCCGATTGTCGGCGATTCGAACCTTCCGGTCGAGCGCGGCGGGCTGATCTCGGTCTGCTTTCGTTGACAGTTGTCCACGATGTTGCGAGATGCTCTCACTCGCGGCATAGCGTGTTCCTGCGGCTGCCAGCCAGTATTGCGGGGTGCGCAGTGGTTTCAGGGATTCATTCTTTTGTCATACGTGATTCGACGCCATGATAGGTTTGCCCGCTGATCTGACTTGGGTATGGACGGCGGATGGCGATCGAATTCAAGGTTGGAACTCATCGGAGCTGCACGCTTTATACGCGGCACGAATATCGCGGCAATACTTTCAGCGATGAGGCACGTGCCGGCCGCCAGCTCATTACTTCGGCAAGCTCAGGGGAACTGACGCACGACACGCACCAATTGGCACGGCTCGTCGCGTTCATGCGCAAAGCGCCCGGCTGCGCATACGTGAGCGGTGCTGCACCGGCTCAACTCGCCCGGATGCTGCGGACCGCCGTCGAGCGCGGCGATGTGATTGCCGTCGCGGCGAAGCCGCATGCCTCGGGTGGACGCAGTGTGCGTATCGAACAGCCGCCCCGGCCATACCATGAAACCTTCTCGCCGTCGCAACTATTCCGGCCCGAGCAACGCCTGGCGCGTACCGCTCGTTCATTCGAGCGCCCGCGATTGCCACGGCTAGCATCCGATGATGACCTCGCGATCTGGTTTTCCCGCCCCGGCGACGTACGGCCCGATGGAACCATCGCCGTACCGGTATCGACGCCACTCGGCAATGCGCAGCCGTTCGAATACAAAGAGGATGCTTCGCTCGGCGATCTACAGGAGTTAGCTGCGCGTGGCGTCAGTGAGGCCGACGAAGAAGAGTGTCACGTGATATACGAAACCGAAATGGAAGAATGCTCTTTTGCTCGCGCCATGTACCGGGACAACCGAACCTATGCCCTTTGCTCTCAGCGAGCTTTCGTCAACTATCAAACTTGCAGAGGCTATTAACATGAAAAAACCACCACGCGCCAGCATCATTTTTTATGACGAAGACGCGCAGCAACTCATGATATGCAACGTGTTCCGGCGGGAAGTGCAAGGTGTCATTGATAACGCACTGGCACGCACAGGCGGGATGCGAGTTCCTCCCGACGAAGCCGATCACAGCATGCGCCCACTCACCGACGAAGACGCGCGTAAGCTCGGCGGCCTGGCGATACTCGTACAGGCTGGCGTCCACCCGGAATTGCGTGAGCGTTTGCAGATAACGACGGCAGAGCCCGTCAACTGGAAAAACGATGGCTTAGCAACCAGGACCGGGGAGTAAGCGTCCAAGGGGAATGCTCAGAAATGCCATCATCGTTCCCGCGTTGCGCCGTGCCATAGGCAACGCTCGCGGCCAGGTTCTGTGCGAGCAGAATGCGTTTGATCGTTACCAACAATGCAGGGGATATTGATGGCCAGCCACACGCCATATTCAGTGATATTGACTTGCGCCGAAGATCAACAAAGATTCATCGTTCATGCCGTCGATCAAACCAGGATCGCCACGGTAACTGCCGGTCAACTCGAAATGCCCATCCTTCTGGACAGTTTCGATTACCGGCTCGATGATGAATTTGCTCGCCGGCTTGGCGTCGCCATGCTCAACCTGATTGCTCTCGGGCAACCCGACATCAGGCAGTACATCTCGGTTACGCAAGAGCCCATCGACAAGCCGTTACAGACATAACCTGCCGCTCACGCACCGCGCGTCATGGCCCATGATGATGGGGTCACCCGTCCGCCTCTGCGACGTGCTGCCCGATGGAACCATCGCCATGCCGGGACGGCAAGGTCCGAGACCTCGGCAACCCTGTACCGATCCTTCCGTGGTGACAACGCATGGACAAGCTGAACGCCTTCAATCACTTCCACGACTGGTATATGGACACCCTCCATGTGTCGACGGAGCGCGAAACGCTCACACTGAGCCTGTATTTGCAGAATCGGCGTGCGTCGCTTTCATTCGTCGGAATGAGTCGGTGCATTGTCGAGAATCTCGGTCTTCAAAACATCGTTTACGCAATCGACATGCTGGAAGAGGGAACAGAGCGTTACGAGAAAGCACAACGAAGGTTAGCCACAGCCGAACGATGGACCGATAACCAACCCGGCAAACTCGCGCAACTTTTCTCGACATGCGTGGCGGAGCTTATCGTCGAGTTTGACTCGCTTGAAATTGAGACCCCTTCGGAATCGTTAGATTGACATCGTCACCTTCACGCAGCCACCCAGCGCCCTATCCGCACAAACGCGCACAAACGCGGAACGTCCGCGAAATTGTTAAAGTAGCAGTCTTTTCCCACTCAGCAGTCCATCATGCGCACCACCCGAGCCATCCATGCCGTCGAGCGGCTGAAAACGCGCAGCGGCAATCCCCGTTTTGCCGCGATCAGCCTGTCTGGCGGCCTGTTCTATCTGGTCGATAAAGCGAGCGGCGTCGATAAAAAGGTCTCCGAGCCGCTCGCGCTCGACGACTTCGTCAAATTCGTCGACGCGTTCGGTCCGCAGAAACCGCGCAAGGCCAGCAAGCTCGACGTCGCGTTCGAAGCGCAGATCAAAAAGAGCAAGGGCGAGTAACGCGGCAGCGGTGTCACGCAGGCGCCGCGCAACGCATTGGCGGCATCACGCGACATCACAAAGCATCGCGCCACATCGCGGCCTTGCGGCCCAATGCTAGCGCCATCGCCAGCGACAAGGCGAGGCAAGCCAAACCACCCCAACCGCCAACCACCTCACCCCACCGCGATCTCCTGCCACTGCCCATCCGCCGCGCTGCTCGCGAGCACGGCCTCGATAAAGCGCAGGCCGTCCACGCCATCGTCGACCGTCGTCAGCAGCCGGCTTTCGGGCGGCGGCTCGCGGCCCTCGTTCAATGCGTCGATCTGCAAGGCCGCGTCCTTGTACAACTGCGCAAACGCTTCGAGATACCCTTCCGGATGCCCCTGCGGCACGCGCGTCGCATGCGCAGCCACCGCGCTGTTCACGCGCCCGCGCGTCAATCGCTCGGCCGTGCCGCCGAGCGGCGTGAACCACAATTCGTTGGGCTGCTCCTGATCGAACGCAAGACCCGCCTTCGTGCCGTAGACGCGCAGCCGCAACGCGTTCTCCGCGCCGCTGGCCACCTGGCTCGCCCACAGCATGCCGCGCGCGCCGTTCGCGTAGCGCAGCAGCGCCTGCACATGATCGTCGACACGGCGACCCGGCACGAAGGTATGCAGCTCGGCGGAAAGTTCGCGCGGCAGCATCCCCGTGACGAAGACGGCGAGGTGATACGCGTGCGTGCCGATGTCGCCGAGACAGCCCGCCGGTCCCGCGAGCGCCGGGTCCGTGCGCCAGCCGGCCTGCCTGTTCGTGCCGGTCGCCTCGATCGGTTCGGCGAGCCAGTCCTGCGCGTATTCGACCTGCACGACGCGTATCTCGCCCAACTCGCCGCGCTCGACCAGTTCGCGCGCATGGCGCACGAGCGGATAGCCCGAATACGTATGCGTGAGCGCGAACAGCCGCTGCCTCGCGCGCGCGAGTTGCGCGAGGGCCTCGCCTTCGGCGAGCGACACCGCGAGCGGCTTGTCGCATATCACGTGGATGCCCGCTTCGAGAAACGCCGTCGCGACTGGCGCATGTAGATGATTCGGCGTGACGATCGCCACCGCGTCAATGCCGTCATCGCGCGCGGCTTCGGCGCGCGCCATCTCGCGCCAGTCCGCATAGCTGCGCGCGATGCCGGCTTCGAGTGCGCTCGTCCGCGCGCGCTCGGGATCGGACGACAACGCGCCCGCAACGAGTTCGAAGCGATCGTCGAGCCGCGCGGCGATCCGGTGCACCGCGCCGATGAACGCGCCCTGCCCGCCGCCGACCATGCCGAGCCTGAGCTTTTTTTGTGGCATCGGATTTCCTCTCCTTCCTTTGTCTTTGTGTTTGGACGGCGCGACGCGTGCGTAGGTGGGTGTGGCACGCGGCCACAGTGCGCGCCACCGCGCCTTCTGTCCTTCCTTCGCGCGGGCCCTCTGTCACCGCGCGCTGCTGTCACCCGTTCCTTGTCACCCGCTCTCTATCACCGCGCTCACGGACCGCCGCCGCGCCTGCCAATCTCCGAATAGCCCTACCGTGCAACCCGCGCGGCACAACCCACCCTCAAATCCCAAGCACGCTTTTCAACCGCACGGCATCGACGCCACTGCCCGCGAAATCGTCGAACGCATGCTCGGCCACGCGGATGATATGCCGCCGGATAAACTCCGCGCCCTCGCGCGCGCCGTCGTGCGGATGCTTCAATGCGCACTCCCATTCGAGCACGGCCCAGCCCGGAAAATCGTATTGCGCCATCTTCGAGAAGATCGCGCCGAAGTCGATCTGTCCATCGCCGAGAGAGCGGAAGCGTCCCGCGCGCTCGACCCAGCCGCTATAGCCGCCGTACACGCCCTGCCTGCCGGTCGGCCGGAACTCGGCGTCCTTCACATGAAACGCCTTGATGCGCTCGTGATAGATGTCGATGAACGCAAGGTAATCGAGCTGTTGCAGCATGAAGTGGCTCGGGTCGTAGAGAATGTTCGCGCGCGCGTGCTGCTTCACCGCGTCGAGAAAGCGCTCGAAGCTCACGCCGTCGTGCAGGTCCTCGCCCGGATGCAGTTCGTAGCAAACGTCGACGCCGGCTGCGTCGAACGCATCGAGAATCGGCGTCCAGCGGCGCGCGAGTTCGTCGAATGCAGCCTCGACGAGACCGGCCGGACGCTGCGGCCACGGGTACAGATACGGCCACGCGAGCGCGCCGGAAAACGACACGTGCGTGCTCAATCCCAGGCGGCGCGATGCTTGCGCGGCGAGCTTCATCTGCGCGATCGCCCATTGCGTGCGCGCGGCCGGATCGCCGCGCACGTGCGGCGCGGCAAAGCCGTCGAACAGCGCGTCGTAGGCGGGATGCACGGCGACCAGTTGTCCTTGCAGATGCGTCGACAGCTCGGTAATCTCCACGCCCACGTCATCGACGGTCTCGCGCAACTCGTCGCAATACGCGTCGCTCGTGGCCGCTTTCTCGAGATCGATCAGGCGCGGATCGCACGGCACCTGCACGCCCTTGAAGCCGAGACCGGCCGCCCAGTTCGCAAGATGCGCGAGATTGTCGAACGGCACTTCGTCGCCCATGAACTGCGCGAGAAAGATCGCCGGACCTTTGATGGTTTTCATCGTACGGTTCCTCGAACCTGGCGCGCGCGGGTCGCGTTCCCTTCAGGATGAACGGGACGCTCCCGCGCGCGTTAAACGATCAGCGCCGCGATGCTCCGGGCGGAACGCAAGATGGCACCCAACGTGCCGCTCGCAGCGTCGCCCGAGCGCCGCCTAACTTAAAACGGCGAGTCCGGGAAATAGAACTGCTGCGCGTTTTCCTTCGTAATCAGCACCGACGGAATGATCGTCGTGGCCGGCAGCTTCTCGCCCTTTAACCGCGCTTCGGCCGTGAGCTTGATCGCGTCGTAGATGAATTTCGGCGAGTACGACACGTCGGCCTGGATCATCGGCGCACCATCCATCACGTTCTTCACCATGCCTTTCGAGCCCGCGCCGCCGAACACGATCTTGATGTCGTTGCGCTTCGCCTGATCGATCGCCTTGACGACGCCGACCGCCATGTCGTCGTCGGCGGCCCACACGGCGTCGATATGCTTGAAGCGCGTCAGGTAGTCCTGCATCACCTTGAACGCATCGTCGCGATTCCAGTTCGCGTACTTCGCGTCGAGAATCTTCAGGTCCGGATAGTTCTTGATCACATTCGTGAACGCGGTCCAGCGCTCGTTGTCGAGCGTGGTCGGAATGCCGCGCAGCGCAACGATATTGCCCTTGCCGCCGAGCGACTTCGCCAGATACTCGGCGGGAATCCGGCCGAACGCGGTGTTGTCGCCGGCCACATAGGCATCCTGTGCGCTCGTGTTCGTGAGGCCGCGATCGACCACGGTCACGTACACGCCTTTCTTCTTGACCTGCTCGACCGGTTGCGTGAGCGAAGCCGATTCATACGGAAAGATCACTAGCGCGTTGATCTTGTTGACGGTCACGAGGTCCTGCAACTGGTTCGCCTGCTCGGGCGAGTTGGCCGCGGTCTTCACGATCACCTTCAGATCGGGATGCGCTTTCTCGAGATCGGCCTTCGCCTTGTTGGCCCACCAGACGATGCCGCCCGTGAAGCCGTGATCGGCCGTCGGAATCGCGACGCCTAGCGTGACCTTGTCGTCGGCGCGCGCCGCGCCCGCCGTGCCCAGTATTCCCAACGCCAGCATGCCGGCGCCGATCGCTCGAATGACCTGCTTCATGGTGTGTCTCCAATGTTGAGGCGCTCGGGGCGCCCCGTTTTTCGGACCTGCGTTCAGATTGCCGTCGTTGCGTTTGCTGCTTTTTTGCTGCTTTCTTTTGCTGCTTTCTTTTGCTGCTTTTCGCTGCGTCCGCACTGCCGTTGCTTCATCACCGTGGCCGCACTGCGGTTGCTTGGCGGTTGCCTGGCTACGGCTTCATTGCTGCTTCATGGTTGCTTCACTACGGCCCCTACCCGCTGCGCTTTCAACCGGCAGCGCCCCACTACCGCCTTCCACGCTGCACGAACGCGACGAAAATAATCACGACGCCCTGCACAGCCGCATTCAGATACACGCTGATGATGCTGGTCAGGTTCAGGATGTTCGCGATCACCGAAAGCAGGATCGCGCCGATCACGGTGCCGATCACGCGCCCCTCGCCGCCCTTGAGCGCGGTGCCACCGACCACCACCGACGCGATCGCTTCAAGCTCCCACAACAGGCCGGTGGTCGGCGTCGCGGAACCGAGGCGCGGCACATACAGCACCGTCGCCACGCCCACGCACATCCCGAGCAGCACATACGTGACGATCTTCACGGTATCGACGCGAATCGCCGCATAGCGCGCGACCTGTTCGTTCGAACCGATCGCCTGGACGTGCCGGCCGAACGCGGTGCGATTGAGGATCAGCGCGCCGCCTGCCGCGACCACGAGAAACACCCAGATCGGCACCGGCACGCCAAACAGGCTCGCGTAATAGACCGGGCCATACAGATCGGATAACGAATCATTGAGTGTCAACGCGCCGCCGTCGGCGAGCCATGTCAGCACCGCGCGAAAAATCCCGAGCGTGCCGAGCGTGACGATGAACGGCTCGATGCGCCCTTTTGTAATCAGCAAGCCGTGCGCGCAACCAAACAGCGCACCAAGCATGAGCGCCGCGACGATGCCGATCGTCACGATCAGCAACGGCGGCAACGCATGGCCTGCCGTGCCCGCCGCCAGCGCGTTCATGAGCCAGATCATGCTGCCCGCGATCAGTGCGGCCATCGAGCCGACCGACAGATCGATGCCGCCCGAAATGATCACAAAGGTCATGCCGACCGCGATGATGCCGATGAACGACGTGCGCGTGAGCACGTTCACGAGGTTGTCGAGCGTCGCGAAGTCGCGATTGAGCAGCGTGCCGACGATGCACAGCGCGATCAGCCCGACGAGCGGCCCGAGCGTGTAGAGCCGCTGCGCGACGCGCAGCGCGCGGCGTGATGGCACGGCTTCAGTGGGTGCCGGTCGCATGGGCGATCAACTCCTCTTCGGTCAGATGGTCGAGCGCAAGCGTCGCCTGCAGGCGTCCCGCGCGCATCACGGCGACGCGATGGCACAAGCCGATCAGCTCGATCAGTTCGGATGAAATGACGATCACCGCGCGACCCTGCGCGGCGAGACGATGAATCAGAAAGTAGATGTCACGCTTCGCGCCGACGTCGACGCCGCGCGTCGGCTCGTCGAGCACGATCACGCTCGGGGCCGGTTGCAGAAACTTCGCGAGCGCGAGCTTCTGCTGGTTGCCGCCCGAGAGCATGCGCGCGCGGCTCGACAGGTCGCCCGTGCGAATGCCGAATTCGCCGACCGCTTTCTGCAAGGCCGCGCGGCCCGCCTTCAGGTCGAGCAGCGGATGCGCGTAGCGTTCGAGCGTCATCAGCGTGAGGTTGTCCTGCAGGTTCAGATCGACGTGCAGGCCTTTGCCCTTGCGGTCCTCGCTCAGATACGTGAGGCCGTGGCGCATCGC
>Ga0154001_1000493_pt1 | contig 12430 bp, 11 predicted proteins | sample TSNJ085MetaG_FD_104699 | JGI IMG/M metagenome (GOLD analysis project Ga0154001, IMG submission 104699) | Attine ant fungus gardens microbial communities from New Jersey, USA - TSNJ085 MetaG | ecosystem: Host-associated > Fungi > Mycelium > Unclassified | place: USA: New Jersey, Wharton State...
TCACCTGACCTTGTCACGTGACTTGGCTTACTAAGTCCCTATTCTGCTTCTGTCTTTACTCCATTGTATGCTTGGGGATTTTAGACTGAGTGTTCAGAATGTGTGGGATGTCTTTTCCTACTCAAGGCTTCTCATAACAATTTGGTTAGTTAGATAAAAGGTATAATGAGGAATATTGGGCAAGGTTAGAAAGGAACTGGAGACAATGGAAAGGAGGAAGAGCAAGAGGATGAAGAACAATAGAAATAATAAAAGAAAAGAAAAAAGAAATTGACCAAGAAAATTTGGAACTCAGGGAGTAGACAAAAGATGATGATAATGAAATAGAGAACATTTGTGATCCCTACTATGAGTTGTAGAAATCCTTGGGACAAGGAATCTTGAGAGGGGGGTAGTATTATAATATGACCAAATGACCAAGTCATTATTTATATTTCTTTTCTTTTCTTTTTCATTTGATTAGGAAATCAACAGATACATGAGAGAGAATGACTCAAAAGAGATGCATGAGACTTTATAAATAGAAGTAAATACAGAATGTATATAAGTAGTATACAAAAATCAAATAAGAACTCTATTGAGTTCTTTTTGTCAACTCGGACTAGGAGTGGTTCTAAGACATCTCAGTCTGAGTCCTTATATCTCCCTATTCTTCTCTCTACCTCCACTTTTCCTCCTTTCTGACTAGTAGATGCAAAGGAGCTGCAATTCTAGTAAAGTCCTTAATGAATTGCCTGTAGTAGTTTATGAGTTCTAAAAACTTTTGCACTTTCTTTATGTTTTTTGGCACTGGCCAGCTTAGAACTCCATCTACTTTCTTCTTCTGCATTTCGACACCCCAAGGCCCAATCACCACACCTAGGAACTCTACCTCTTTTATCTTTGACTAATACTTTTCTGGTTTGACAAACAGGCTGTTTTCTTTCAGTCTCTTCAATACCTCTTCTATCAGCTTATTATGCCCTTCTTTGGTGTCCATGGCTACTATTATATCATTAATGAATGTTGTTGTATTTCCTTGATTGATTATATCTTGGAATAGATTATTTATTATAGTTTGAAAGGTGGCCAGGGAATTTGTCAGTCCAAAATACATGACTATCAGTTTATATACCCCAATATGTATTGTAAACGCTGCCTTCCATTCATTGTCTTCCTTGATCCTCATATTATTGTATCCCCATCTAAGATTAAGTTTTATGGACATCTTCTTCTTTCCTACTCCATCCAGGATGTCTACAATTAGGGATAGAGAGTACCCATTCTTTACCATCTACTGATTTACATGGCGATAGTCTTGTACCATTCTCCTTTTTCCATTCTTCTTGGCTACAAAGTGGACTGGTGAGATCTGGTAATTTTGACAGCCAAATATATCCCATCCCTTTTGTAGTTGATCCTCCACAAATGCTTGTACCTTCTCTCTTTCTTCTCTTGATAGTGAATACACTTTCCCCTTCCTTGGCACAAATCTCTCTTTCAACTCTATTGCATGGTCCTATGGCTTTCTAGTAGGCATTCTTTCTAATTCTTCCTTCCCAAATACCTTTTTCCACTTCCAGAATCTCCTAGTACTAATTCTTCTACTGTCTTCCCTTCCTCTACTTTTCTTACCTGCCTTTTCTCCTATGTTTCTTGCTTCCTCTTTCCACATATTGGTGGACATTGTGTTATTTTCACCTCTCCTTTCTCCTAGTTGATCTCTGGATTATGGGTAGCTAACCACAGTATATCCAATATCACCTCTGTCTTTCCCAAATTGCATATGTCCATTCTTACTCTCTCAATATGTTCCTTGAAGAACATATTGCACTCTACCTGATGGATGATTGCTTCTCCTGCATTTACAGTCCCATCTACATTTTGTACTAACAGAGGATTTTTCTAACTTAAATCCCTTCTCTTTTGCAAACTTTGTGTCCATGAATAGGCCTGTCATCCCACTATCCAACAGTGCTTTTACTGTTACCTCTTCATGACTCTCCAGCTTTTCCAACCCTACTTTTATTTATACTTCTCTTAGTGGCTGCAGTATACACCACACATCTCTTACTTCCTTAGTGTTGCTTTGACAAGAAACTTTATTTCCTAGCTTTTCTGGGTGCAATATACTGTACATATTTGAGGAGGCCAGCTAGGAGCTCATTGTCCTCCATTGTCTTTTGCTGACTCTTGCAGCATTTCTACTACCTTCCCTTCTCTTCTCTTCCTCTACCAACAGTTTTTGGCCATATAGCCCCATTTTCCACACATATAGCATGTTCTATCTTCCTCTCTTCCTCTATCAACATCTATTGCATTGGGGTCTCTTTCCAGCCCCTGTCCCCCCTGATTGCTCTGTACTCCTCCTCTAAATTTTTGATCTCCTGCTCTCTACACAATCTGTCCCTCTCTTCCTCTATATGACCCCCCCTCCAAAGCCTCCCCTAGACTGTACATTTCCCTGTAGATGTGCCACATTTCTCCCTAACATCCTCTCTTCTGCTCTACTCTGCCTCTGGTTTCTATCCAACCTCACCAACCTTTCATGCCACTCTTTTATCATACTAGGAGGGCTTTCTGCCTCTGCCAACTTCCTTCTGAGTGCTCCACTTAGCCCTCTTTTAAACTCTTCAATAAAAGGTTGTTTCTCATAGCCACTTTCTTGTACTGCCTTTTTGAACTCCTGAGCATACGTGTTACAGGTTTTCCTCCCCTGCTCAATCATCCTCAACTGCTCTATCTTTTGTTTCTCTTCTGCTGTTTCTCCAAATTCATTTCTCATTTTACTGAACAGTTCTTCTGCTATCTCTACTTCTGATTCTCCCTTTGGTAACTCATCCAACAGATTATCCTTCCATGCCTCTGCCATCCCTTCTTGTATATAAGACAGCACCTAGGCCATTTTTGTTGCCTCTGATTCCCCTATCATCTTCATACTAAGATATAAATGAGCTGCATTAATAAACATGCTCACTTCCTCTATCTTTCCACTAAACAAGGGTGGTTTTGCCACTTCTACCCTAGCTCCTCCACTTTGTTGCAGTAGAGTGGCCACCTACTACTGCAGGCTAGTGATTAAGGTAAGAAGTTGCTTCTCCCAAGTAGAAGGAGAAGGTTGTAGTGTAGGAGCTGCAGGCTGCTCTGCTGGTTGTTGGTGTTGGTATTGAGACATGTTTGGTGGTAATGGTAGTGATGGTGATGATGATGGTGATTCCTTGTATAAGGATGAGTAGTCTTCTTTGTCTGAACTTATAGCTAGCTAGTTACTGACTAAAAAGGATAAAACAATATTATCTCTAAGAAGGGAATCTCTAATCTAGACAGGCCTTTAAGAGGTTACTGTCATTCCTCTGCATAGACTGATTACAATGGACCAGTAGCACAGAGCTGATAGTGAGGAACTATATATAAGCCTACTCAATGTAGAGGTCAGGTTTTAGGCAAGGACATGAGCTTTGTCCAGGCCTTCTACCCACTGTCCCTAACTAACAGTAAAGTCCCCTTTATAGCTAGGGCCTACTTTCCAAAAGGCTTCCAAGTGCTGTGCTCATTAGTGAGGATGATAAGAGAGTAAAAGAAGAGTGAGATGTCAAGACTGCAAGGTACAGGGCTGACAATGAGTATTGAGTTCTTGTGTTAGTACAAGGTCATGAAGACTTAGACTTAACCAAGATGGTTGTTCAAAAAGAACTTGATAGAGTTCCCTATTGGATTGCCCTAGCTACTTATACAAATGTCTGTTAGTCTGTGTGCCTGTCTCCTGTACTCACATGACCCTTACTAATAATTATATATGTCTTACATAATCCTTCCCACACTATTTATATCTTTCCTGCATTATATTCCTGGATATTTTCTATCAGATTAATGAATGTATGGAAAATAGTTTTTTAGAAGTAGAAGGTAGAGGAAATACTTGATAGTTATTGGCACTAGAGAAGGTTCCAGTTTCTGGTCAAATAAAAGGGGTACAGTAGAAAACATAACTCTTGGGAGTCTATCTCCAATGTCTTAGCACCTGACCTAGTGGTAGAGTTCTACTACAGATATCTAGCAGTCCCAAGACATATCCACCAAATGGACTTTGATACTATTTTTCAACTTAGACTTATTTCTTCAAGATACAGCAATCTTAGAGGGGGGGTTGGTGTGAGGGAATTATATGTTATGAGACAACTCCCAAGAAGAAAACTATTTCTCATACATTTATCAACTTGATAGGAAATATCCAAGAATACAATGCAGGGAAGATATAATTAGTATGGGAAAGATTATGTAAGATATGTATAGCTATTAGTAAGGGTCATGTGATTGCAGGAGATGGGCATATAGACCAGTAGACATTTATATAAGTAGTTAGTACAATCTAACAGGGAACTCTATTAAGTTTTTCCTAAACATCTACCTAGAATGAATCTTAAGTCTTTACAACTTAGCATTAACATTATACTAAACTCCTGATATGCTAGTAGTAATCTACTAGAGTGACCCTGCACTAATTAAATACTATTACCTAATATTTATTTAGTTTAGTCAGCTCCCTCATCCCTTACCCTGATTATTAGGATGTTCTGAGATAAGAAAACTTGTATATATAGTATAAAATACCTCTCTAGGAGCCTTATTCTATTCTCTGAGGATTCTTCTGGAGGTGAGTTGTAACATACTCTAGAGTGTATTTATAGACTGAGGTTTTTCCTGGAGTCACCATACTCTGGTCACCCTTACAAATATTGGGCAAGATTGGAGAGAAATTGAAAACAATAGAAGGGAGAACAAGAAAGAAAATGAGGAAAAAGAAGAAAAACCAAGGATATGAGAATAGACTAAGGAAGAAGATAATAAAATGGGCAATATTCATGACCTATATAATGAGTTGTGAAGAATTCTCAGGACAAGGAACCTTGAGAGGGGTGTAGTGTTATAACTTGGCAAAACAGCTAAGTCAATATTTCTTTTTCTTTTTCTTTTCTTTTCTTTTAGTTTCCAAAAATTGGATACACAGGAGAGTTGAATGAAAAGGAACACATGGGACTTTATAAATAGCAACAAATACTAGAATGTGTATAAGTAGTGTACAGTAATTCAATAGGAACTCTATTGAGTTAACAAGAAAAGCTCAGACTAGAAGTAGGACTAAGTCATTATGGCTACATGTTATGAGTCATTCTACTCATAATATTTTACCAGCCTTTCAACACTTAATTCAAAATATCTGATCAACAAACAGACTTGATCTATAAATAGCATAGGAAAGATAACCAGTATCATGCAATTAGGTTATATGATTGTAGAATATTCTAGAAAGTCATGTGACTGTGAGAAATCAGTGCACAGACCATGTAATAATTGTATAAATAGAGTAGGAATTCAATGGGAAACTCCATTGAGTTCTTCCCTTTCAATCTTTATCAACTGGGTAGAGACTCATCCAAATTCATATCTTAATACTACATCCTTACAAGTATATGATCCTAGGGCTGCAGAAAATCACAAAAAACAAAATATTATTGATTAAATATGTATAACACTGCTGAAACAATTGGGGCTGATTCGAGTATTAGGTTTCTTGCTTCTTTTTTCTGGAATATCGTCAGAGCTTTGTTCTTCGCTTTGCCTGCAACATACATGTATCTCAGTGACTTCGGTGAAGGGGGATACGGGAAAGCAGAAAACGGGGAAGCTGGCTCGAGTGGTTGTGTTTCAGAGACGAAAAGCGATGAATCTACAAAAACGCACTAGCTTTTTATAGCAAACTCTTCTCAATGATGTTATAAATATATAGTGATCAGCAGATGTGACTAGATACAATGTTCATTTTTAGCGTTATTCATCAGCATCAATCCATGCTGAAATGGCAAGAAAGGTATTCTTCGCTTCCGGCTGGTGCCAGGGAAATACAAGGAAATCATGAACGGCATCGGGTACTTCGAAATAGCGAACTTTCCCTTCACCATCGGACAAACCATTCCCTTCACCCAGGTCCTTGAACATCCTGTCCCTCAGGGTGCGAATCTGGTCAAGAAGAATTTCTGCATCCCCTGAAACAATGAACGTTCTTGGAAAGTTCTTGAAGTCTATGACAAGACCGGGGTTGAGAGAAGCAGGGGAGATATATGGGTTGGTTTCAGCAGCCTCGGGATCATGTGGACCGATGAAAGCGACCACATGGTATGAGGAACGTGATGCATTGGGAAGGTAATCAGACGATCTGCAGGTCACGGCGGATCCATTGGGTAATTTAGAGTGACTTGCTGCAAGATCGACCCAAGGAGAGAGGAGGAGAAGAGCACCGGGAGCATCGGGCAACCGAGGTGTGTCATGGTATTCGGTGAGGTAGCGGGTAAGAGCAAGGGCGAGGTTGCCGCCAGCTGAATCGCCCTCGATAATGATATCAGACGGGGCAAAGCCGACTTCATGAACTAGGTATATGTAACCAGCCAATGCGTCTAGTAAGGCGGCAGGGAAGGGATGTACCACATGAAGCAGTTTGTGGGAGGAAAGACGGTACTCAACTGAAAGCACACGTCGAACGCTGTCCACATTTTTGACCAGGCCGCGCGCAATTTCGGCAGTTGGGTCACTTGGGTGGGCCGAAAGACGGACATAACCACCGCCATGAAGAGCAAGAATTACTTTCTCTCCGGGTTGAGAAGCGGTACCAATTGCCAGATCCATCCCTTTCTTGTTCATCCAGTACCCCGGAATGCGAACAGGGGAAACACCGGCATGTTCTGCCCATTGAGCGAGTTTTCCGACGACGAGAACATTGGGTGCCGGTGGAATCCAGATCCCGTTAACATCAGGACCTGACTTGATAGCCCTGTGGTCGGGGGATGCAATTAAAGGTCCTAACCTGGAGGTGGTAGTCGGTCATATATCACAGCGTCGTTTCATTCAGTTTGCTTACTGGCCATATAACCCAAAACCGTAGCGGAGTGCATTGACCATCACGGTCCGCTTCAGATCCCAAGATTTCCTGGGCCGGAGAGACCTGTATTAGAACGATTTAATAAGAACGTATAAGGACGTAATTGGGTGGATGCAACCTGCCTTGGGATGCCAAGAAACACCCAGAGAGGAAAGCGGACGAATAAGGTAGACAAAAGCTGGTAGGAGATGAATAGCGTTCTTGAAAGTTGTTTTGTATACTGGTATGCCATGAGAGATGGGAGTTGGTTGGGAAATCATATGCTTTAAATGCTTATTCATATAACAGAGCAATCCAGAAGACCTTATACTCCCACGTGGGTGATGACTTATCCCCCTTCTATTGCCCTGTAACTTTGATTAATGAAAAGAATGCTAACAACTGCGGATATCAACATGTTGCCTGCTCAGCAGCCCAAGTTGGAAAATTTGACTAAAAGCCATAGCCGAGTGTATAATTCCGCAAATCCTCAACAAAGGACAGGACGGCAGTACCGTAATGTCCAACCTAGACTGCCAGGCAATCCTCAAACAGGAACAAGAACGACTGTGCCGTCTTCACCCAGGTCCCAGTGATATTCCTAGTTTCAGTCTTTTCAATGATTATGTCTCCTGTGGTAGTATGTTCTTGAATTTTTATCCCCGATCCCATGTGCACATTCACAGACCTAGTCATTCGCTCGCAGATCAAAGCAATCTATGGATGTAAAAAGGTGCCAGCAAGCATGGCGCGATGGTGAACTATACCATGCTACTCACCTAGATAACCAAAGAGTATATCTTATGACAGTAAGAGGAGAAAGCGACTGACTTCTCCATTCCAGAGTAGTATCTTCTACTATCTTCTAGTATATATCTTCTAGTATGTATGCTGTGTCGCGTGTGGGATGATGGCTGACACATATATGTACCTAATCATTCCCACACCCTCTCTTTTCACTCAAAAAAACCAATAAATTTATTCAAAATTAGAAAAAACTCAGGAAAAACTGTAGAAAATTAGGGAGCACTGTAGACAACACTACTGCAAATTATTGGAGGAAGAAAGTATAGTGGACTGCAAACAATACTACTTACTGTGTACACTGCAGGCAACACTACTGGAGGAAAGGAGTATAGTGCACTACAGTGCACACACAACACTACTCACTGTTATGCAAACTGTTGGAGGAAGGGAGTGCAGCAACCTGACAGACAACACAATATCAACTGCACTCAGAATTAGTAGAGGGTTCAAGTTAGGCTGGAGGTCCAGATGAAAACCTCATCTATTAAGTATGCTGCATTGTGTATGGGATGATGGATGATACATATATGTACCTAATCATTCCCACACTCTCTCTTTTCAATCAAAAATTGAAATAAATTCAGGAAAAATTGGAAGAAATTATAATAAATTATACAATAAAATTGGAACAGACAGTGAGCAAAGTGTTTAGATGATACCAGTGGGCATTGTACAGTAGTCTATACACTGACAGACTCATCTGGTGAAGCCTTTAGAAATATGCATAGTTGGTAGAGGTAGTAAAGCAACTGTATGTCTTATATTGGAGTAAACAAGCTTTATATACATTGTTATGAGAGCTCCAAAAGAGGAAAAGTTTCCCAAGCATTTGAACACTTGATCCAAAACCTCAAGACATACAATGGGGTCAAGATATAAATAGTGTAGGGACTAAGGTCATGTGACAAGGTCAAGTGATCACAGAATATTCTGGAAGAACATGTGATCATAGACTAATAGTACAGCCACTGTAAAAAGTAGTATAAGTAGAAGTCCAATCCAACAAAGAACTCCATCAAGTTCTTCTTGAACATCTACCTAGGGTGATCACTAAGGGCATTCACTGTCTATCGATAACATACATGATGGTCTGTGATAAGAATGATGAGGTGGTCTAGTGTTAATTATGTAAGAAACAATTATTTGTCATAAAGCAAGCTGATTGTGACCTTGCAGACTGTTGGAGAAAGGGAGCACAGTGATCTGATAGGCAACATTATCCACTGTTGCATGGACTGTTGTAGAAAGGGAGTACAGCTGTCACAAACTTCATTCAGATCATAACTCCAGGAATACTTGACCAATTTTGATGATCTAAATGGCCACCAAAAGCCCTTAAAAAAACCTTTCAAATGGTACCAAAAACATCTCAAGGTGATCAGTATTTACCAAGTTATCAGCAGATCAGTTGGCAATCACCAAGTCACCAAATACTAAATTACTGATATCTTGAGAACCACTTGACATAATTGTTTGCTTTAATGACCATCATGAAGCTCTCTTCAATGTGCTTCTTTCAGCTATAAATAGAACTCAAGGCAATAAGATCCCATGGAGATACAAGGTCCTCAATGTTTGTACATGATACTGATCTTTATCCATAGATTATCATCTGTCCTTGAATAGAACAAAGGACTGCCCTAAGATGATTAGCTTATCTCTATTTCAAGAACAATAGCACTCCTATATGTAGAACAATAGGTAGTGATCATGTGGTAGGCTGTCCTGGTGCACAGACTACCACAATCATGTATTTAAGGACTGTATGTCTGAGGATAAACCTCAGACTTAATAACATCTTTTGTCACTTGTCTAACTTCACTTTTTTGAGTCTTTTGATTACCAAATCAGCAAATCACAAATCAGTAAGTGGCCATTTGTGATAAGTATATAGTATTTAGCAAGCCAAGTGAGTATCAATTGGTCAGCACCATTTTCATGTGCAGTACACAGTTAAAACCTATGATAGCTTATTGATGAAAAACAACAACTGTAAGTAATGGACAAATAATGAGCAACAACTGGATGATGGCCAGGAAATAAGTGGAAATGATTGAGGAACTGGTCAAAATGAATCAGGAACCAATAGATGAATGGATGGAGAAATATAATTACTATTGTAATTTACAGATGTAAGATCAATAGATGTTTTGGTGTTTGTCCATCTGTCATACTTCAGGCACGAACCTCATTATCTCCTTTGACAACAATTGCCTTTGTATACAGGGCAAGATGACATATATAACCATCAAAACATTACCAGAAAAATATAGTATGATAGTCATCTCCATCTTATAAGGAATACCATCATGACATAGTAGGGAACTTTGATCTGTATATCGATAAGAGGCTAGTGGAATTTTAAGGTCACAACATCCAAGCCTCGGCAAACAAAGTATCTAAAATGATCGATTCACAGGAACATAACAAAGTGTCAATTTTGATGATCATTCCTCAATCAGCTAAATGTGATGTGATTGCCTACAAGGTGGACTTGAAGCCATGTTGCAATCACTATGTGTTATGTATGAAATGACAGACACAGTGTATACTACCTATTACGCTGGGTTGTGTCCCAGGCTCGGGCGGCCTTGTCCTTGAAAGACCAATATGCTAGAAATTTGGTCTCACTGGAAACTTGATTATTTTTATTCCTCGATTCATTATTGCGGGCACTTTATTTGATGATGCTTATAGCTCAAAGTGCCGAGCACGCTTGATTGGTCACTGATAATCATTAATCCATCAGTGGCAGTGAAGTTGTATTTATTTTGTGTAACATTTATTGATTTGGCGATCTTACAAATATTAAACCATTGTCCATACTTTGTTGGCCGGTGCTCGGTTCCTGGATCAGTTTCTCGATCATTGATTGGTCCTAGATCATCTTGAGTCCTCGATCAATTTATCGTTTCTCGATCAATGTTTGGCTCCTCGACCATTGTTTTATTTTTGTCAGATGCATGTTTCTTTCTTATATAAGGTTATTATGTTTGTTGATGGTCCTCAAGTACGAGTTTACTGAGGTGATCTGAGTGACTTTGAAGTGATCTTAGATTTGATTTTTGCAATAGTTTAGTCCGTTATCGTTACTACATTGAAGACCGTTTTCAGACACATCTATGACAAGAACAGATATTGGCGGCCCACTGATCGATAAATGATAATCACTTCAGATACTTTGTAGCTCATCATTTATTGTCTATTTTCAATTTCCTCGATCATTTCTGGCCGCTGATTTACAATTCTCATCTTTTCATTAATCGATTGTTTTCGCATTTGTGTTTGCTACAATTTCCAGGACGATTTACTCTTTACCCATCTTGCATTATCAATCCAGGTCACGAGAAACGAGTGGCAGGACAAGACTTATAGATGTATCCTCTTTGTACGGATTGTTACATGGTCTGTCCAACCCTGGAATAATGCTGATCTGAGGCTTAAGAATGGTCCCTGACACTGTGAGTAACCTCAAGGAGATAGTTTATATACAAAATTTCCTGATACTGGATCTTTGTTTAATGTATCAAAGCCTCTGCTTATAATCGGTATTCCATACCCAACGAGATCAAACGTCAGTGAAGCACCTGCATTTTTATTCTCATGCATGGAATATAAGATGCAGAAAATGTCTGCAGAAGACAGATGCAGAGACATATCTGATATTTTGTAGTGCTTGCATGATGATACGAACCAACCGACGAGTAAACCTTCTCTGTCACGGTGACCGTCACATTTTCAATCGCGCGTCACACTGGGCAAAAGTGAGCGGCCATGTCTAGTCGTTTACGCCAGTGAGTCCCCTCACCCCTTCAAGCGTCTCGAACGACACAGCCACCGTGACATTTCGGCGCTTTTTCTGTCACCACTTCCCTGGGCCTCACCGGTCTCAACCACCCCGACATCGTCTGTCTTTCTTCTTGTGTTCTCCTGGTTTCCCAGATCATTATTTGAAGTCAATTTTTACGAGGAATTCGAGTTTCGCACGACACCGTCACCATCATCTGCTCCACCCTCGATGCCGTCAACTACCTCTATCACCACGGGATCGTCCACAGAAACCTCACGTACGCTTGATTTCCTCTCTCATCTCCCTCAATTCACCTACTTGACAGACCCAAGAACATCCTCTACCACTCCAACGACCCCGTTAGTGACATCGTCATCATCGAACTTGGCATGCAGGTCTATTTCCACCCTTGACCTCTCTTTGTTCATCTCTTCCCGAGCAAAACTCCTTCATTCTCCCCACAGGAAACTCACCTCTCTTTTGGCTACGTCACTTCCGGGTCATCAAAAACGCCGGCTACAGGAAACTGGTTCACAAGTACGATCGCTTCCACATGCATACACAGACAAAACACAAGCTCATTGCTCTCTCTCCGCATAGCCATCATCATCTACGTTTTCCTCTGCCACTATCCCCCTTTACGTGCCAACAAATTCACCACCCGCACCCAACAGAACACCAACCCCAAAAATTGAATTTGAGAGTCCGTACTGGAACCCGTTTCCGATCAAGCCAAGTCCTTCATCCGACCTCTCGCCTTCCTCAATTCACTTCATCGTCTCGCTGCCCAGGAGGTTTTACGCGATCCTTGGCTTACTCCTATCACCACCACGGACATGCCATCCCACATCGACCTCTTCCCTACCCTCAGACAAGACTGGGCTCAGAGAGCGACATCAGGGCCGCCAACAGGTTCGGCTACTACGAGTCTTTTGAGCACA
>Ga0154001_1000504_pt1 | contig 12376 bp, 8 predicted proteins | sample TSNJ085MetaG_FD_104699 | JGI IMG/M metagenome (GOLD analysis project Ga0154001, IMG submission 104699) | Attine ant fungus gardens microbial communities from New Jersey, USA - TSNJ085 MetaG | ecosystem: Host-associated > Fungi > Mycelium > Unclassified | place: USA: New Jersey, Wharton State...
TCCACCGCAGCCAGCACGATGGCCGCGCTCTTGAGCTTGTCCTTGAGCTTGTCGACCGTTTCGCGCAGCGTCTTGACGTCCGCGCCATCGAGCGTTGCCGCCAGCACATGCACGCCGCCCACCTCGATCGCCTGGCCCGCGAGTTCGTCGCCCTGGCTCGACGCCATCTTCGACTTCAGCGCGCCCAGCTCCTTTTCGAGCGCCTTCACCTGATCCTGCACCTGGCCGATGCGCTGCGTGAGTTCCGCCGGCTGCGCCTTCAGCACCGCCGCCGCCGCGTTGATGCGCGCTTCGAGGTCTTGCACGTAACGCACCGCGTTGTCGCCGGTGATCGCTTCGACACGGCGGATACCCGCCGCGACGCCGCCTTCCATCACGATCTTGAAGAAGCCGATGTCGCCCGAGCGGCTCACGTGCGTGCCGCCGCACAGCTCACGCGAGAAGCCGAGGTCGAGCACGCGCACTTCGTCGCCGTACTTTTCGCCGAACAGCGCCATCGCGCCGCCCTTCACCGCTTCGTCGTACGACATCAAACGCACGATGCCGGGCGCGTTCGCGAGCACTTCGGCATTGACGATTTCCTCGACGCGACGAATCTGCTCGTCCGTCATCGGCGCGTTGTGCGCGAAGTCGAAGCGGGTCTTGTCGGCGTCGACGAGCGAGCCCTTCTGCTGCACGTGCGAACCGAGCACTTCGCGCAGCGCCTTGTGCATCAGGTGCGTGGCCGAGTGGTTGCGTGCCGTGCGGGCGCGGCGCACCGCGTCGATTTCCGCCTTGACGACGTCGCCGACCTTCAGCGTGCCCTGTTCGAGCGTGCCGTGATGGCCGACCACGTCGGCCTGCACCTTCAGCGTATCGGCAACGGCAAAGCGCGTGCTGGCGTTGGCGAGCACGCCCTGGTCGCCGACCTGGCCGCCCGACTCCGCGTAGAACGGCGTGTGATCGAGCACGACGACGGCCTGCTGGCCGTCCTGCACCTGCTGCACCGATGCGCCGTCGACGTAGAGCGCCACGACCTTCGCGTCGTCGAAGACGATTTCTTCGTAGCCGTGGAACGTGGTCTTCGCGCCCGAGTATTCGAGGCCCTGCGCCATCTTGAACTTGCCGGCCGCGCGTGCCTGCTCGCGCTGGCGTGCCATCGCTTCGTCGAAGGCCGGTTCGTCGACCGTCACTTCGCGTTCGCGGCAGACGTCCGCGGTCAGGTCGAGCGGGAAGCCGTAGGTGTCGTGCAGCTTGAAGGCGAGTTCGCCGTCGAGCGTCTTGCCGCCCTTCGCCGTGAGTTCAGCCAGAGCGGCTTCGAGAATCGACATGCCGTGCTCGATCGTCTCGAAGAAGCGCTCCTCTTCCTGGCGCAGCACGTCGGTCACGCGCTGCTCGGCGTCCTTCAGTTCCGGATAAGCCGCGCCCATTTGCGCGACGAGGTCCGCCACCATGCGATGGAAGAACGAACCCTTTTTGCCGAGCTTGTAGCCGTGGCGGATCGCGCGGCGCACGATACGGCGCAGCACGTAGCCGCGGCCTTCGTTGCCCGGAATCACGCCGTCGACGATCAGGAACGAGCACGCGCGGATGTGGTCCGCGATCACCTTCAGCGAGTTGTTCGTGAGGTCGCTCACGCCGGTTTCGCGGCCCGCGGCCTGAATCAGCGCCTGGAACAGGTCGATCTCGTAGTTGCTGTGCACGTGCTGCAGCACCGCGGCGATACGTTCGAGGCCCATGCCGGTATCGACGCATTGCTTGGGCAGTGGCGTCATGTTGCCCTGCGCATCGCGGCTGAACTGCATGAACACGAGGTTCCAGATCTCGATGTAGCGGTCGCCGTCTTCCTCGGGCGACCCCGGCGGGCCGCCCCACACGTCCGGGCCGTGGTCGTAGAAGATTTCCGAGCACGGGCCGCACGGGCCGACATCCGCCATCTGCCAGAAGTTGTCCGAAGCGTAGCGCGCGCCCTTGTTGTCGCCGATGCGGATGATGCGCTCGACCGGCACGCCCACTTCCTTCGCCCAGATGTCGTGCGCTTCGTCGTCTTCCTGGTAGACGGTGACCCAGAGCTTCTCTTTCGGCAGCTTGTAGACTTCGGTCAGCAGTTCCCACGCGTAGTGGATCGCGTCGCGCTTGAAGTAGTCGCCGAACGAGAAGTTGCCGAGCATCTCGAAGAACGTGTGGTGGCGCGCGGTATAGCCGACGTTTTCGAGGTCGTTGTGCTTGCCGCCCGCGCGCACGCTGCGCTGCGCGGTCGTGGCACGCGAATACGGACGCGACTCCGCGCCGAGGAACACATCTTTGAACTGCACCATCCCCGAATTGGTGAAGAGCAGTGTCGGGTCGTTGCCGGGCACGAGGCTCGACGAACGGACGATCGTGTGGCCCTTCGATTCGAAGAACTTGAGGAATTTCTCGCGGATTTCAGCGGCTTTCATAGCGTGCGGGGGACGGGTCCTGACGGTTCCTGACTGAGACTGGCTGCATCGCGGGATGCGCCAACTGTCTGTTTCTTAAACGACTGATTATACGGGATCGGCGCGCGTGCGCGGCAGCGCGCCCGGTGCCGTCGGCCATCCGGCCAGGGCGAAGCGGGCTCGGCGTGACAGCCGCGCGGCGTGTCCCATCGTCCGAGCGGCACTATGACGTTCGGACGACTGCGCCCGCGCGTGGGAATCGCTTAAGATGGCCCATCCATCGAAACGCACACGAAACCTCGCTTGGCACCGCTAAAAAATCAGGAGACATGCAGAAATATGGGCGCTCTCAGTCATATCCGCGTGCTGGATCTCACCCGCGTGCTCGCCGGCCCGTGGTGCGCGCAGACACTCGCCGATTTCGGCGCCGACGTCATCAAGATCGAACGTCCCGAGGTGGGCGACGACACGCGCCACTGGGGCCCGCCCTATCTGAAAACGCCCGAAGGCGCGGACACGCGCGAAGCCGCCTACTATCTCGCGGCGAACCGCAACAAGCGCTCGGTCACGGTCGACATCGCCTCGCCCGAGGGCCAGCGCATCGTCCGCGAGCTGGCCGCGCAAAGCGACGTGGTGCTCGAAAACTACAAGGTCGGCCAGCTGAAGAAGTACGGGCTCGACTACGAATCGCTCAAGGCGGTGAAGCCCGACCTCGTCTACTGCTCGGTCACGGGCTTCGGGCAGACCGGGCCGTATGCGCAGCGCGCCGGCTACGACTTCATCGTGCAGGGCATCGGCGGCTTCATGAGCATTACCGGCGAGCGCGACGGCCAGCCGGGCGGCGGCCCGCAGAAAGCCGGCGTCGCGATCGCCGACCTCATGACCGGCATGTATTCGACGATCGCCGTGCTGACCGCGCTCACGCACCGCGATCGCACGGGCGAAGGCCAATACATCGACATGGCGCTGCTCGACGTGCAGGTCGCGATGCTCGCCAACATGAACTCGAACTACCTCGCGAGCGGCCAGCCGCCCCTGCGCTGGGGCAATGCGCATCCGAACATCGTGCCCTACCAGACCTTCCAGACGAGCGACGGCTGGATCATCGTCGCGGTCGGCAACGACGGGCAGTTCCGCAAGTTCGTCGAGGCGGGCGGGCAGCCGGAACTCGCCGACGACGAGCGCTTCGCGACCAATCCGGCGCGGGTGCGCAACCGCGACGTACTCGTGCCGATCCTCGCGGACATGGTGCGCCTGCAAGGCAAGCAGCAATGGATCGGCGCGCTCGAAGCGGCGGGCGTGCCGTGCGGGCCGATCAACGACCTCGGCGAGGTGTTCGAGAACGAGCAGGTGGTGGCGCGCGGCCTGCGGGTCGATCTGCCGCATCCGTCGGGCGGCACGGTCAAGCTCGTGCGCAATCCGATCAATATGACGGGCACGCCGCCCGAGGCGCTGAGCCATCCGCCGCTGCTCGGCGAACATACCGAGCACGTCTTGCGCGACGTGCTCGGGTATGACGCGGCGCGGATCGAGGCGTTGAGAGGGAAATCGGTGATTTGACGGAAAAGGCTGCGGGCCGCGCCGGCCTCACGGATGTCCCGCCCCAGATTCTGGCTCAGCCATCGGTGCCATTAAGCCCGCATTAAGCCCGAACTCCGCGCGACGGGGCCAGCGAAGCCAGCCAGCTGCGCCCTTCGTCCCAATCGCCGAGGCCGCTGTCCGCGTTGATATGGCCGCGCGCGCCGAGGTCGATCCAGCGGCTGCCCCATGCGCTCGCGCAGGCCTGCGAAAACGGCACGCCGCCATACGGATCGTCGCTGCTCGCGACGACGATGCTCGCGAACGGCAGCCGCGCGAGCGGCACCGGCGCGAAGCCGGTCGCGTCCTGCGGAAAATGCGGCCCGGTGGGATCGGGCAGCGCGACCAGCAATGTGCCCGCCACCTTCGCGAGTTGCGCCGCGCTCGCGTACTGCGTGGCCCAGAATGCCGCCGTCAGGCAGCCGAGGCTATGGGCGGCGAACACGACCGGCGCGGCGGCGGCGGCCACCGCGGCGTCGAGCGTGCGGCACCATGCGTCGCGCGAAGGATGCGCCCAGTCGGGCATCCGCACGCGCACGAACGCGGGATCGAGCGTTTCCCAGCGCGTTTGCCAATGACCGGCGCCGGAATTCAGATACCCCGGCAGCACGAGTGTGTTCAGTTTATGTCCGCTCATCGCGCTTCCCTGCGCCCCGTGTTTGGTATGTCCATGGCAACTCCGTGACGAATACGACAAAGCCGCCGCGCGTCCGTCAACGGCCACGCCCGTTGCAGCCCATTCGGTCGAACCGCCTACCGTATCACCCGCGCCACCCCGACGCCGCGCGGATCGCTCGCCGGCTCGGGCGTCGTACCGTCGACCCGGATCATCTGCACGTCGCCGTCGAACGACTGCTGCTCGACCGTATAGCCGAGCGCTTTCAACTGCGCCGCCAGATCGTCCGGCGCCGGATGATACGGCTCGAAATAGATCGTCTTCGGCGGCAGCAACTGGTGATGAAACCGCATGGCCGCAAGCGCGTCGGCCGGCGTCATGCCGAAGTCGTACAGGTTCGTCATCACCTGGAAGAGCGTCGTGAGAATGCGCGAGCCGCCGGGCGTGCCGATCGCGAGCGCGATCTTGCCGTCCTTCAGCAGCAGCGTCGGCGTCATCGAGGCAATCGGGCGGCGTCCCGGAGCGATCGTGTCGAGCTCCGCCCCGGCGGCGCGCGACGTCGCGGCCGCGCCATCCGCGCCGGCCGGCTTGGTGACGAAGTCGTCCATCGCATCGTTGAGCAGGAAGCCGCCGCCGTCCACGACGACGCCCGAGCCGAAATCGCCGTTCAGCGTGTAGGTGTTCGAGACGGCATTGCCCCATTTGTCGACCACCGAGAAATGCGTGGTCTGCGCCTTCTCCGCCGCGCCGTCGCCAAGGCCGGGCGTGACCGGCGCGCCCGGCACCGCGTCGGGTTTGACTTCGCTCGCGCGTTGCGCGAGGTACGCGTCGTCGATCAATCTCGCGGCCGGTACCGGCGCGGCGTCCGGGTCGCCGATGTAGCGCTGCCGGTCGGCGAACACGCGGTCCTCGATCTGCGCGACCAGGTGGATGTACGGCGCCGAATTCAGCGCGAGGCCGTCGAACGCGGGCGCCAGCGCGGCGCGCATCTTCAGCATCTGGATCAGCCCGATGCCGCCCGAGCCCGGCGGCGGCGCGGTAATCACGCGGTAGCCGTTCCAGTCGGCGGCAAGCGGCTCGCGCCATAGCGCCTTGTACTGCAGCAGGTCCTGTTTCGTGACGAGGCCGTGCCCGTACATCTGCTGCGCGATCAGCTCCACGGTGCGGCCTTCGTAGAATTCGCGGCCGCCGTCGCTCGCGATGCGCGAGAGCGTCTGCGCAAGCTCCGGCTGACGCAGCGTCGCGCCTGCTTTCAGGTTCGCGAAATAGGCGTCGAAGTTGGTCCGGCCGGCGAAACTTTTCGCGGCCGCATCGCGGCGCTGCTGCAAGCGCCGATCGACCTGAAAGCCATCGGTCGCGTAGTGGATCGCGGGCGCGAGCACCTGCTTCCATTTGAGCTTGCCGAAACGGCGCTGCGCTTCCCACATGCCGTCGACGGTGCCTGGCACCGCCACCGCGCGATAGCCGACCGTGCTCATGCCGGGCTGGACGTTGCCCTTGTCGTCGAGATACATGTCGCGGGTCGCCTGCTGCGGCGCGCGCTCGCGATAGTCGAGGAAATACGGCTTGCCGTCGACGAACAGCGTCATGAACCCGCCGCCGCCGAGGTTGCCCGCATCGGGCCGCGTCACGGCAAGCGTGAAGGCGATCGCGACGGCGGCATCGACCGCGTTGCCGCCCGCGGCGAAAATCTGCTGCGCGGCATCGGCGCTGTAGCTGTCGGGCACGGCCACCGCCGCCGCGTCGAGCGTGGGCTTCGGCGGCGGTGACGTTTTCGCCGCGGCGGGCAGCGGTGCGACGAGACTGCCGGCACAGGCGGCGAACCACGCCGCGGCGAGCGTGCCGCGGGTGCGGGAAGAACAACGAGCGCGCGCGAAAGCGCGAGCGAAAGGCGCGCGGGACGCGCCGTGCGTCAGGACAGGCATCCGAGAAAACTCCGGCAACGAGGCGAGCATGGTGCACGAACGGCAGCGGTTCGCGCAAGGCGGCGGCTATGGGAGAAGCCGATACGGGACGGCCGATACAACGTAACCGATAGGGTAACCGATGCGGCCGGCACCCAAGCCTGCCGTACCGGCCAAGCCTGCGCGCGGACGATGAACCACGGGCCCGGCAAGCCCGCCGCGCCGCACGATCCTAAGCCGCCCTCGCCAGGCCGGCCAACCCGATTTACCTCCTGTTACAGCGCCGCTTTCGCCGCCCCGCGCCGCCGCTTACCGCCCCTGCCTCGCGCCAAACGCGCCCGAGCGTGGGCCGCGCGCCGCATCGGCCTGTCGCGAGCGGGCTCGTCAGGTAGAATCAGAGGCTTGGCGGGCGCATTGCGCGGCCCCACGGACTCTCACCTTTTCGCATGAATACCGAACGCAAAGACGCCGACCGCAACGACGCGCCAACGGCCTCCAATTTCATCCGCAACATCATCGACGACGACAACCGCAGCGGCAAATGGGCCCAGCGCGTCGAAACGCGCTTCCCGCCCGAGCCGAACGGCTATCTGCACATCGGTCACGCGAAGAGCATCTGCCTGAATTTCGGCGTCGCGCGCAGCTACGGCGGCGTGTGCCATCTGCGCTTCGACGACACCAATCCGGAAAAGGAAAGCGTCGAGTACGTCGAGTCGATCATCGACTCGGTGCGCTGGCTCGGCTTCGAGTGGCAAAAGGACCACACGGAGCATCTGTACTACGCGAGCGACTACTACGACAAGCTGTACGAATATGCCGAGTTGCTGATCCAGCGCGGCAAGGCCTACGTCGACAGCCAGTCGGCCGAGGAAATCCGCGCGAACCGCGGTTCGGCCACCGAAGTCGGCACGCCGTCGCGGTTCCGCGAGCGCCCGGTCGAGGAGAACCTCGACCTGTTCCGCCGCATGAAGGCGGGCGAGTTCAAGGAAGGCGAGCACGTGCTGCGCGCGAAGATCGACATGAGCTCGCCGAACTTCAACATGCGCGACCCGGTCATCTACCGCATCCGTTTCGCGCATCACTACCGCACCGGCGACGCCTGGTGCGTGTACCCGATGTACGACTACACGCACTGCATCTCGGACGCGCTCGAAAACATCACGCATTCGCTGTGCACGCTCGAGTTCGAAGACCATCGGCCACTTTACGACTGGATCCTCAACGAACTCGCCGAAGCCGGTATCTTCAGGCGTCCGCTGCCGCAGCAAATCGAGTTTTCGCGCCTGAACCTGACCTACGCGATCACGAGCAAACGCAAGCTGCTGCAACTCGTCAACGAAGGTCACGTGGACGGCTGGGACGACCCGCGCATGCCGACGATCGTCGGCGTGCGGCGGCGCGGCTTCACACCCGAGTCGATCCAGCTGTTCTGCGAACGCATCGGCGTGACCAAGGTCGACTCGTGGATCGACATGAGCGTGTTCGAAGGCGCGCTGCGCGACGACCTCGACGCGAAGGCGCCGCGCACCGTCGCCGTGCTCGATCCGGTCAAGCTCATCATCGACAACTTCCCCGAGAATCTCACCGAGCCGTGCAGCGCGCCCGTGCATCCGCATCACCCGGAACACGGCGTGCGCGAGTTTCCGATTTCGCGCGAACTGTGGATCGAGCGCGATGACTTCACGGAGACGCCGCCGAAGGGCTACTTCCGCCTGTTCCCGGGCAACAGGGTGCGCCTGCGCTACGGCTACGTGATCGAATGCACGCACGCGGACAAGGACGAGCACGGCAACATCGTCGCGGTGCACTGCAACTACTTCCCGGACAGCAAATCGGGCACCGAAGGCGCGAACAACTACAAGGTCAAGGGCAACATCCACTGGGTCAGCGCGGCAGCGGCCTGCCCGGCCGAAGTGCGCATCTACGACCGGCTCTTCAAGGAGCCGCAACCGGACGCGGGCGGGCGCGACTTCCTCGAAGCGCTGAACCCGGACTCGAAGCGCGTCGTGCAGGCCTACCTCGAAACGGGCGCGCGCCATGCCTTGCCGGAACAGCGCTACCAGTTCGAGCGCCACGGCTATTTCGTCGCCGACCGCGTCGATTCGCAGCCGGGTAAGCCCGTCTTCAACCGTATCGTCAGTCTGCGCGACAGTTGGGGCAAGCCGGCGTAAGCTGGTGTTAAGCTTGAGCGTCGCGTTCGCGGCATCACAGGCATAACGGACGCTCGGGACTTAAGCGGGTCTTAAGCGCGCCTGCCCGAGCATGTCGACGTCGGCTCGATGCGCCAGGCTGCATGCGGCGTGCATCCCTGTCCAGGGGATGCACGCCTTTTCGTTGCATGATGGTTGCATGATGTTCGATCGACACTCACTGCACGCTCGCCCGAACGTGCCGGTCCGGGAGATCCGATGAAAATTGCAGCCCGCCGCGAGGCAGGTCCTGGGAAGACGGTTCCAATCACACACCGCCCGCGCTTCACGCGCGGCGCGCTCGCGGCACTGGCCGCATGCACGGCGCTCGCATTCGGCGGTCCGGCCCACGCGGACGAACTCACCGGCACGCTGAAAAAAATCCACGACGACGGCGTGGTCCTGCTGGGCGTGCGCGAAGCCTCGATTCCGTTCTCGTATTTCGACGGCAAGCACACGGTCGGCTACTCGCAGACGATCGCGCTGCAGATCGTCGACGAAATCAGAAAGACGCTCGGCATGCCGCAACTGCGGGTTCACGAAGTCACCGTGACCTCGGCGAACCGCACGCCGATGCTGATGAACAACCAGATCGATCTCGAATGCGGCTCGACCACGCATACGATCGAGCGCGAAAACGTCGCCGCCTTCTCGAACAGCTTCTTCCAGTACGCGGTACGCATGATCGCGCGCAGGAACAGCGGCATCAGCGATTTCGCGGACCTGGCCGCGAAGCCGGTCGTGACGACGGCGGGCACGTCCGACGAGCGTCTGCTGCGCAGCCTCAATACCGACAAGCAGTTGAACATGCGCATCGTGAGCGCGCGCGATCATCAGGAAGCGTTCACCGCGCTCAAGGAAGGCCGCGTGGCGGCTTTCGTGATGGACGAGCCGATCCTGTACGGCTTCAAGGCGGCCGATCCGCATCCCGGCGACTTCATCGTGACGGGCACGCCGCTCGGCTACGAAGTCTACGCGTGCATGTTCCGCAAAGGCGACGAGCCGTTCCGCAATCTCGTGAACCGCGTCATCGCGCGCACGCAGATCTCGGGCGACGCGGAACGTCTGTACAGGCAGTGGTTCACCCAGCCGATTCCGCCGCTTGGCATCAACATCAATTTCCCGCTCTCGGACGCGAACCGCGCGCTGTTCGCGCATCCGAACGACCGCGCGCTCGATTAGGGCCGGGTTCAGACCGGGCGCGCGGGTCATCCGTCGCGCATAGGCGGCTCATAGCGAGCGATGCAGCTCCGCGAGCGACAGCGTCGTCTCGAACAGACGCGTGAGGCTGCGGCTCGCATAGCGCGGGATTTCCTCGATCGACGCCCAGCGATACGCATCCATTTCGGGGATCAGCGTACCGTCCGAGCGGCGCGGAAACATCGACGTGCAGATGCAGGCGCTCAGATCGAATTCGCCGGCGCTCGCGCGCGCGGCGAACAGATGCAGGTCCTTGTCGCGCCGATAGACGAACAGGCCCAAATCCTTCAGGCGTTCGGGCCCGAGCGCGATGCCGGTCTCCTCGACCATCTCGCGCAACGCCGTGACGTCGGGCGATTCGCCTTCCTCGCCGTGTCCTTTCGGGATGTCCCAGTGCGACGTTTCGGTGGCATGCGCGAGCAGCACGCGGCCGTGCGGGTCGAGCAGCACGATTCCGCACGACACGATGCGCGGGCTCACCGCCGCACCCCGCCCACGATGCCGCCTGCCCGCTCAGCGCCATGACGCGCCGCGACCGCACGGCGCCGCGCCACCGTCATCTCGCGCATGCTCAGCGCTTCTGCAGTTTCCAGGCGCCACCTTCCTTGCAGAAGTTCGGGCGCAGATTCATCGATTGCCCCTTCGCATTGAGCGCGACGACAAGGCTGCGGCAGGTGCGCCCGCCGTCGGTCGAGGTGCTGTCCACCGTGATGTTCGCGTCGATCTTCACGCTGTTGCCGGTGCCCTCGTTGACCCACGTGAGGCTCTCGCCGTCCTTCTTCTCGTCGAGCGCGCTGACGACCGCGTGCTTGATCGAGTCGACGTCGCGCTGCTTCATGTAGGTGATCGGCGTATCGTTCAGAAAACCGAGGTTCGCCGCTTGCGCGCCGACGGCGGCGCCGAGCAGCAGGCTCGCGGCACTCAGTTGGAACAACACACGGGTTCGCATCGACATAACGGGTTCTCCTCGAAAGTATGTGTGGCGCTCACTCGCGCGGCGGCTTTTGATCCTGACCTCAAAAGCATAGCATGCACGCCTCGGGAGACTGCGTGGCGATCACCGTGGCTGCGCGGACGCCAGAAAGCAAAAAGCGCGGTCGACATGACCGGGCTCGGCGCCTGATTGACGGGTACGGCAGGAGGGGCTCGGTAGCCTCACGGTGTTTCATGTTGCTCCCTTCGAATCTGACAAAAGGCTAAATGCGCGGCTTGCGCGCGCATTCAATGGCTTTGGTATCCCATCGGCCCACGCGTATCGCATCGAGCAGCATGCCGGGAGTCAACGTGGGCTTACGGGGTAACAGGTTTCCTGGCTTAAGCCTGAGCACGAAACTGACGAAAGCCACGACAAGCATCGGAACGAGGAGCAGGGCAAGAAGCGCATTGCCTTCGGGGCCGAAGTAACGATGAAGGGGGAAGTTTTCCATGCCCACGACATTGAACCGGTCAAAGAACTTCTGCATGAACTCAACTGCATCGTCACGGTCGATGCCCAGATCGTCATTGATGCTTGTCGACAGCGTGAGCGTGATTGCCTTGCCCCACCAGGGCGCGCCAATCTCTTCACGCGTGAAGGCAAGGAGCGCATCCCATTGTGGATCATTGGCCAAGCCTGTCCTCCGGTTTAACTAACGCGTTATAGCGCTTTACTGTGCGGTACATAATGAGCGTGGCGTCATAGCCCATAAATACAAGGTCCGCTACTGGAATAGCACGGCCAATCCACGCGCCAAGGCTTCTTGTATAGCGAATTCTCCTGGTAACTCAAGTGAACACTGTCAAACCAGGAACCCGCTTCGGGAAGCGTTTCCTGATTACGCTACGAAAGAAAATAGACATGACAGAAGTACCTTCCGTTGCTGTTTTCATCTTTCCCGGGACAGGCACGTCATTCAGGCTCAAAAACCAGGTCGCAACAGCAGCCAGGTCTGCGAAGCCTAATTGAATTTTCGTCTGGTCCATCGCGACCAAAATGAACAGTGAGCCGGGGGAAAGATTGCGGTACTCATTGAACTGATCAACGTTTGCACTCGTTGCGCGGCTCTTATCGTGACGTATTCTTTTTGACGTCGAACAGCGCCGTTATCGTGCCACCGTTAGCGACGTGAGCGAACCACTGGAAAACGTGCCGCATGTGCCGCTCACCGATGAGGACTATTTCACCCTGCTCGATGGGCAGACACATGGGAAACGCATGGGAAACGCATGATGGTTGATCAGAACGGCAAGCTCTCGCTTGCCGATTTGCTGTGATGAGGCGCGCGATGCTCTATCGATATTCATCAATCTCGATGGTCCCGCCAAGGACTTCCATCATCGCGCGGATATCCTCCGGGATATCCGGCACACGGTTGCCGCTTTCGTTGTACCAATAGCAGAAGAAGCGCATTCGAGCGCCGTTGTCTACGAGTATCTGGCGAAGATCGGCACGCGGCAGACCAAGTCGCCCAACGAGGTAACGCAAATGCGGCTCTAGCGAGTTGCTACGGA
>Ga0154001_1000509_pt1 | contig 12329 bp, 12 predicted proteins | sample TSNJ085MetaG_FD_104699 | JGI IMG/M metagenome (GOLD analysis project Ga0154001, IMG submission 104699) | Attine ant fungus gardens microbial communities from New Jersey, USA - TSNJ085 MetaG | ecosystem: Host-associated > Fungi > Mycelium > Unclassified | place: USA: New Jersey, Wharton State...
CATGGCGTGATGCGCGACTCCGAGACGCTCTCCGCCGCGATCGCTCCGTGCCTCGATCGCCCGATCGAACAGCTCTCGCCGGTCGAGCGCGCGGTGCTGCTGGTCGCCGCGTTCGAACTGAAGAATCATGTCGACATTCCGTACCGCGTGGTCATCAACGAAGCGGTCGAGCTGACCAAGACGTTCGGCGGCTCGGACGGCTACAAGTACGTGAACGGCGTGCTCGACAAGCTGTCGGCGCAACTGCGCGCCACCGAAACGCAGGCGGCTCGCAAGAGCTGAGCGCGGCGCACGCGGGGCCATGCCATGCAGCGGGCCCCTGCCGCGCCTCACTGCCCAGGGCGAAGAATCTCGATCGCCCGCCCGGACGCCGCTTCGCCCCTCGATGAGCGCATCATCGGCTGGGCGAAGCGGCGTTCTGCTTCTGTTTCTGTTCCTGAACCGGATCTGACCGTATGAACTCCGTGACCGAACCCCTCGTGCGGCTTGCCGCGCGCGTCGACGCCATCCAGCCTTTCTACGTGATGGAGCTGGCCAAGGAGGCCGCGCTGCTCGAACGCGCGGGGCGCGACATCATCCACATGGGCATCGGCGAGCCCGATTTCACCGCGCCCGAGCCGGTCATCGAGGCGGCCGCGAATGCGCTGCGCCGCGGCGTCACGCAGTACACGAGCGCGCTCGGCCTGCACGCGCTGCGCGAGGCGATCTCGGCGCATTACGCCGGGTTCTACGGCATCGACGTCGATCCGGCGCGCATCGTCGTCACGGCCGGCGCGTCCGCCGCGCTGCTGCTCGCGTGCGCGGCGCTCGTCGATCGCGACGACGAAGTGCTGATGCCGGACCCGTGCTATCCGTGCAACCGCCATTTCGTGATCGCCGCCGAAGGCAAGCCGGTGATGGTGCCGAGCGGGCCGGCCGCGCGCTTCCAGCTCACCGCCGCCGACGTCGAGCGCCTGTGGGGCGAACGCACGCGCGGCGTGCTGCTCGCTTCGCCGTCGAACCCGACCGGCACGTCGATCGAACCGGCCGAGCTGGAGCGCATCGTCAAGGCCGTACGCACGCGCGGCGGCTTTACGATCGTCGACGAGATCTACCAGGGCCTGAGCTATGACGCGCAGCCGGTGTCGGCGCTGTCGTTCGGCGAAGACGTCATCACCGTCAACAGTTTCTCGAAGTACTTCAACATGACCGGCTGGCGCCTCGGCTGGCTCGTCGTGCCGCCCGGGATGGTCGGCGCGTTCGAAAAACTCGCGCAGAACCTGTTCATCTGCGCGTCGGCGCTCGCGCAGCATGCGGCGCTCGCCTGCTTCGAGCCGCAAACGCTCGCGATCTACGAGGCGCGGCGTCTCGAATTCAAGCGGCGCCGCGACTTCATCGCGCCGGCGCTCGAATCGCTCGGCTTCTCGGTGCCGGTGATGCCCGACGGCGCGTTCTACGTCTACGCCGATTGCCGCGGCGTCGCGCATCCGGCCGCCGGCGACAGCGCCGCGCTCACGAAGGCAATGCTGCACGATGCTGGCGTCGTGCTGGTACCGGGTATGGATTTCGGCACGCATGCGCCGAGGGAGTCCATCCGGCTGTCGTATGCGACCGCTTATCCGAAGCTCGAAGAAGCGGTCGAGCGGCTCGCGAAGCTGTTCGGGCGGTCCTGAGTTCGGGCTCCGGGTTAGCGTCACACGACCACGACCCGGTTCGACTGGATGCCCAGACGCAAAAAAGGACACCTCACGGGTGTCCTTTTTTTGTGTCAGCCGGAGCTTGCCGGCCAACCGAAGCACGAGTCTCGACAGCGCCGAACTCAAGCCCCCATTTCAGACGCCGACGCCACATGGCGCGTCGCATCGTCCTGTTCGGCCGGTTGCGTGTGCACGGCCGGCGTCGTCGGCGTCAGCGCGTGACCGGTTTGCAGCGTCACCTGCACGCGCTTGCCGCTGCCGCCGTTGGCGCCGGCGGCAGCCGCCGCCGGATTGGCCGAAGCGGTCAGGACCGGCGCCTGCGGCGCATTGATCGGCACCTTGCGGCCGCGGGCGACGTCGCGCAGACGGCCGCGCTCGGCCATCACCTTGGCGCCGTAGCCGCCATCGTCCTGGCTGGTCGAGCCGACGTAAAGGCGCAGGCCGCCCGCCAGCGAACCGCCGCGCGCGATGCAATCCTTCAGCACCAGCGCGCCGACCTTGATGTTCGCGAGCGGTTCGAGCGCCGCGCCCTCGCCGCCGAAGTACTGGAATTTGTCCGAATGCACCTTGGACATCACCTGCATCAGGCCTTGGGCGCCGACGCCGCTTTCGGCGTACGGGTTGAAGCCCGATTCGATCGCCATCACCGAGAGCAGCAGCAGCGGATCGAGGCCCACTTCGCGGCCGGTGTCGAACGCGGCTTTCACGAGCTCGCTGACGGGCTCCTGAGCGACGCGATAACGCCGCGCCAGATACGACGCGACCAGATCCTGCTCGCGGCCCGAAACGAGCACGCGGTCGTCGCGCGCGTCGGCGGACACGCGTTGCGAGGGAATCAGGCGGGCCAGTGCGCTGACGCTTTGCATCGTGCGCGGGTCGAGCCCGTTCAGCGTCGCGACGCCCATGCTGTTGGAGCTGGGACCGTCGAAAGCACTGTCGAAGCTTGTATTGCTGGCGGTCAGCGTCGTGCTGCCGTCGTTCGCGGCGTCGCCATTGCCCGGCGAGTTGGCCGACAGCGTCTCGTCGGCGGACGCGCCGGCAGTTGCCGGCGAGCCGATCGACGGCAGCGGATTGCCCTGCAGCAGGCGCGCGGGGCCTGCCTGGACGGCAGCGGAAATAACCGGCATCAGCCGCGCGGCGAGCACGCCGCGCCAGGTCGGCATCAGCCACAGTGCGAGAGCCAGCACCACGGCAAGGCCGCCGACAATGCTGAACAGGTGATGACTCAGTCGCGTCCCGCGACGCAGCGCACCACGTACAACCTGTGCAATGCGCTCATCGGGACGCCACGATAACCAGGCGTTCATTCAGATCTCCCATCTTGCATGATCCGCGAACGCCGCCGGAGGGAACAGGCGGTGCTACGTGTTCGCAGAGTCAGGACATCGCGTGCACTGTCTGGTTGGGCAGCAGCGACGTCGGGAAAACGGCAAATACCGTTGGTGGGGAGCCATCTCAAAAAAAGCCTGCATGCAGGCCAGGCTCCCACGCGAAAAACCAGCGTTCATCGACGCTGGCGAGGACTTCATAAGGCCGTTCGTACCCTGCGGGGAGCGGAAACGGTGACGCGTTGCGTCTCAAGGAACCGGGGGCAGCGGTAAAAAGGTTAATGCCCCTCAACCAATGTGGACGGATTCTATGCACGGTTTTATAGATCGTCAACACTATAGAATTCAAAAATTATAACTATTTGTAATTATGAACCGCCCTGAGAGGGCTGGGAACCGCGTGGAATACGCGTTTTGGGATATCTCACCCTGGCCGTTTCGGCCAGGCCATCTGGCTGATCTACGTGCGCCGGCCAACGCAGGTAAAATCGACAATCGCTTTGGCCGGGGCAACCCGGCACGCCGCCGGTTTTTACCGCCGGCTGCCGCCCCCTGTGCCGTTATTTACCTTGCATACTTGCCGCTCGCGCGGCCCCTGAACCGTCACAGATGAAATACAAAGACCTGCGCGATTTCATCGGCCGCCTCGAAACGATCGGTGAACTGCGCCGAATCTCGCAAAAGGTGTCGCCGAACCTCGAAATGACCGAACTGTGCGACCGCGTGCTGCGCGCCGGCGGCCCCGCCCTGCTGTTCGAGAACACCGAACGGCATGCGTTTCCGGTGCTCGGCAATCTGTTCGGCACGCCGCGCCGCGTCGCGCTCGGCATGGGAATCGATGCGCAGTCCGGCGACGGCGACACCGCGGCGCTCGAGTCGCTGCGCGATGTCGGCCGTCTGCTGTCCGCGCTGAAGGAGCCGGAGCCGCCCAAGGGGCTCAAGGATGCGGGCAAGCTGCTCTCGCTCGCGAAGGCCGTGTGGGACATGGCGCCGAAAACGGTCAGCGCGCCGCCCTGCCAGGAGATCGTCTGGGAAGGCCACGACGTCGATCTCGCCCGCCTGCCGATCCAGACCTGCTGGCCCGGCGACGCCGGCCCGCTGATTACGTGGGGTCTGACCGTCACGAAAGGCCCGAACAAGAGCCGACAAAACTTAGGCATCTATCGCCAGCAGCTGATCGGCCGTAACAAAGTCATCATGCGCTGGCTCGCGCATCGCGGCGGCGCACTCGATTTTCGCGAGTTCGCGCTGCGCAATCCGGGCCAGCCATATCCGGTGGCCGTGGTGCTCGGCGCGGACCCCGCGACGGTGCTCGGCGCGGTCACGCCGGTGCCGGACACGCTGTCCGAATACCAGTTCGCCGGGCTATTGCGCGGCGGACGCACCGAACTCGCGCAGTGCCTCACGCCCGGCGTCGATGGTTTGCAGGTCCCCGCGCGCGCCGAGATCGTGCTCGAAGGCTTCATCTATCCGCAGGAGGGCACGCCCTCGCCCGCTCCGGCAGGCGCGCCGCCGCGTCCGTCGAAGGGTGCCTCGGCCATGTACGAACATGCGCTCGAAGGCCCGTATGGCGACCACACCGGCTATTACAACGAGCAGGAGTGGTTTCCGGTCTTCACGGTCGAGCGCATCACGATGCGCCGCGACGCGATCTATCACTCGACCTACACCGGCAAACCACCGGATGAACCGGCGGTGCTCGGCGTCGCGCTGAACGAGGTGTTCGTGCCGCTGCTGCAAAAGCAGTTCACCGAAATCACCGACTTCTATCTGCCGCCCGAGGGCTGCAGCTACCGCATGGCGATCGTGCAGATGAAGAAGAGCTATCCGGGCCACGCGAAGCGCGTGATGTTCGGTGTGTGGAGCTTCCTGCGACAGTTCATGTATACGAAGTTCATCGTGGTCGTCGACGAAGACGTCAATATCCGCGACTGGAAGGAAGTGATCTGGGCAATCACGACGCGTGTCGACCCGACGCGCGATACGGTGCTCGTCGATCGCACGCCGATCGACTACCTCGATTTCGCGTCGCCGGTGGCGGGGCTCGGCTCGAAGATGGGGCTCGACGCGACCAACAAATGGCCTGGCGAAACCGACCGCGAATGGGGCCGCCCGATCGTCATGAACGACGCGGTCAAACAGCGCATCGACAACCTGTGGAGCGAGTTGGGCCTCTGAGCCGAGCCACTCTGGGTTGGGCCTCCGGGCCGCGCCTCGCACAACAAACAACGGAATGGATGGAGCGGTCGCCCGGATGCACGCCTTCTCAATGATGTCGGACGGATTTTTTCTGTCGCTGTCGCTGTGTCTCGACATCGGTCTCGTCAACGTCGCGATCATTTCGCTGACGCTGTCGCACGGTTTCCGGCCGGGCTTCTGGCTCGGCCTCGGCTCCTGCGTCGGCGACCTCATTTACGCGGCGCTCGCGCTCGCCGGCATGGCCGCGCTGCTGCAATTCGAGTCGGTGCGCTGGGTCGTGTGGATCGGCGGCGCGGCGATCCTGCTGTTTCTCACGTGGAAGATGGCGCGTGAAGCCATGTTTCCGGCCACCGCCCCCGCCGTCGCCGGCGAAGGCGACGCCCGTGCGCCGCATCTGTCGGCGTGGCGCGGTTTTCTGCGCGGCGTGCTGCTCGCGGTATCGTCGCCGTCGGCGATCCTGTGGTTCGCCGCGGTCGGCGGCGCGCTGATCGCAAAGGCCGGCGCAACGAGCCCGCAGACCGCATTCGTCTTTCTTGCCGGCTTCTTTCTCGGCGGGCTGTGCTGGACGCTCTTTATCTGCGGGCTCGGCAGCCACGGGCGCAAGCGCGCCGGCGCGGGCTTGCTGCGCGCGTGCCATGTGTTGTCGGCGCTGCTGTTCGCGTATTTCTCGTACAACGTGATCGTCAACGGATATCACGATCTGATCGTGCAAGGCGCCGCGCACGTGGCAAGCTGAAGCGTCCCTCAGGCAGATAAAAAAACGGCTCGCGAGGCCGGTTCGGCTTGCGCGCCGTTTCAGGTTTCACCGCGCCCTGGCGCGGCGCTTATGCGAGATAGCCTACGCGAGATACTGCGCGAGCTTCGGCAGATCGACATTGCCGCCGCTCACCACCACGCCGACGCGCTTGCCCTTCACCGGCACGATGCCGTTCATGACCGCCGCCGCCGCGAGGCAACCGGTCGGCTCGACGACGATCTTCATGCGCTGCGCGAAAAAGCGCATCGTCTCGATCAGCTGCGCGTCGCTGACCGTTTCGATCCGCGCGACGAGCTTGCGGATGATCGCGAACGTGTAATCGCCGAGATGCGTGGAGGCGGCGCCGTCGGCAATCGTGCGCGGCGTGTCGATATGCACGATCTCGCCGCGCGCGAGCGATTGCTGGCCGTCATTACCGGCTTCCGGCTCCACGCCGATCACCGTGCAGGCCGGGCTCAGCGCCGCCGCCGACAAGGCGCTGCCGCCGATCAGCCCGCCGCCGCCAAGACACACGAACAGCATGTCGAGCGGCCCGGTCTCGTCGATCAGCTCTTTCACCGCCGTGCCCTGCCCAGCGATCACGTGCGGATGATCGTACGGCGGAATCAGCGTCATGCCGCGTTCTTCGGCGAGCCGCCGGCTGATCTCCTCGCGGTTTTCCTTGTAGCGGTCATAGGTGATCACTTCGCCGCCGTAGCCCTTCGTCGCGGCGACCTTGGCCTCGGGCGCATCGTGCGGCATCACGATCGTCGCGCGGATGCCCGCGAGGCGCGCCGACAGCGCGATGGCCTGCGCGTGATTGCCCGACGAAAATGTCAATACGCCCGCCTTGCGCTGCTCCGCGTCGAAATGAGAGATCGCGTTATAGGCGCCGCGAAACTTGAACGCGCCCATACGCTGGAAGTTTTCGCACTTGAAGAACACGGACGCGCCCGTGAGCTCGTCGAACGTGCTCGACGTCAGAACAGGGGTACGGTGCGCGACGCCTTCGAGACGCGCGGCGGCGTCGAGGACATCATCGAAAGTGGGAGCGGGAAGCGCTTGCATCGGCGAGATTCTCCAGAGCGGTGGCGAAACAGCCATTTTCCCAGCTTCGTCGATGCTTTGGAACGGTGCTCCGCCGACGCGAGCGCCAGAGCAGGCGCGAAAGCGCAAGCCAACGCGGCAATAAAACGGCGCAACCCGGCCCGAGGCCGGCGTTACGCCGTCGATATCCTGACTGCCTCGTGCGATTAGCGGCGATAGTAGCCGTGACCGTAGTAACCACGGTAGTAGCCGTGACGATAGTACGGGCGGCCGTACCCGTAGTAGCCGCCCACGACCACCGGCGGCGGGGCGACGACGACCGGCGCATACACCGGCGGGGGCGGCGGCGCGTAATAGACCGGCGGGGGAGCCGCATACACGGGATACGCCGGCGCGATCGGCACCCCAATGCCGATACCGACGGAAACGTGCGCTTCGGCGGCCCCGGCAAGTCCCAGGCCGAGTGCGGCTGCAACGACAAACGGAACGATCTTTTTCACTTTTCTTCTCCTAGCGCGGCCTGCCAAGGTCGCCGACTGCGCATGCCTCGCATGCTTTAAAACCAATGTATCGAAAAAGCCCCAGTCTATCTGTTCGCATTTGTTGCAAATTGCAATTGGCGGCGCGAACGGTGCTGACGACACCCGCAAACGCACGCGCGAAGGCCCTCGCGAGACGGACAAAACAGGCTAAAAATCAAGAAGTTGGACGGGGCCAGGCGGCTGCGCCCCGGATAGGCGGCCGCGGCGGCAATCCTGAATTCACGTTTCAGTAATCTTTGATTACAAATTCGCTTCAATCCTGACAGCGGAAAAAATTGCCCATAAAAAATGCCCGGCCGATCCATCAGGCGGGCATTTTCTCACCTGCGCGGGTCGCGCGCCTAGCCGACCTTCACGTACACGAATTCGCGGGACACGTTCGGCGGAACGTAGGCGCCGCTGATCCGCACGCGCGGCGTCAGGAGCTTTTTCTGATCCCACCAGCGACGGCGTTGCGCGCGCGTCAGGAACCGCAAGTGTTTTCGGTAAGCAAAAATATTCATTCCGACTCTCCCGAATCTGACTGCAAACAAAGTACGAAAGAAGTACGAAACAGCAACGGCCAAACCGGCTCGTGAACCGCTCATCCGGCTCCTCGACGCGAGGAGCCCACTCGAGCCCCATTCTGAGCAGTTTTCGGACCTGCGAGCGCGGCGCCGCCCGATGAAGGGCCGCGCCCGCCATATGGCGCGCCAACTGAGCCGCCGAAACGCGAAGGGGCCGGATCGCGCCCCGGCTGGCGGATCGGCGATACTGCTGTTTTCCCGTTCAAACGATCCGTCAGGAGCACGCGACCATGTCCCAGTCTTCCTTGCCGCGCATCGGCTTCATCGGCGCGGGGCGGCTCGCGCGCTGCCTCGCGCTGAGCTTTTCACGCGCCGGCTACCCGGTTAGCGCAGTGGCGAGCCGCTCGGCCGATTCCGCGCGCCGGCTCGCCGCGCAGATCGAGCATTGCGCGGCATCCGACGATCCGCAGCAGGTCGTCGACGCCGCCGATATCGTTTTTTTAGCCGTTCCCGATGACAGCATCGGTACGACAGCGCACACACTCCGCTTCGCCGCCGCCCCCGACGCCGCGAGCCGCCACGGCAAGGCGCTCGTGCATTGCAGCGGCGCGTCGCCGGTGGAACTGCTCGCGCCGGCACGCGACCAGGGCGCGGCGATCGGCGGCTTTCACCCACTCTACCTGTTCGGCGGCGAGCCCGCCGACCTCGACCGGATCGCGGGCTGCTCGGTGACGATCGAGGCCGACGGCACGCTCAAGGACACGCTGACCGCCCTCGCCGTCGCGTTGCGCTGCCATCCGCTGTCGATTCCGCCAGGCAGCCGCATGCTCTATCACGGCGCGGCGCACTATGCGGCAAGCTTCGCGCTATGCAGCCTAGCCGAATGCGTCGCCCTGTGGCGCACGCTCGGTTTCGCCGAAGACGACGCGCTGCGCGCGCTGCTGCCGATGCTCGCCGGCACGATCGAGACCGCGCGCGACAAGGGTTTGCCCAACGCGCTCGCGGGCCCGGTATCGCGCGGCGACACCGGCGTCGTGCAGAAACAGCTCGCGCTGTTCGAAGGGCTCGGCGGCGACCACGTCGCGCGGTCGCCCTCGCGCAACGCCGCACGAGCCCGCCCGCCACGATTGAAGCGATCTCCGAAGCTGTGGAAGAATCGCTGAGCCGCTCGCTAAATCGGGCCGCGGCAGGTGCAAGCGTCAAGTAAGCCGTGATAATGTGACGGCCGGCAGGCACGGCGCGAAGCAGCGGCGCACGGGTGCCGCGCTTCGGGATCAACAGACGAGAACGCACAATGATCAAGGTCAGCATCCTCTACCCGTATCGGGAAAACGGCCGCTTCGACATGGACTATTACTGCGCCACGCACATGCCGCTCGCGGCGAAGCTGTTCGGGGCGGCGCTCAAAGGCTGGTCGGTCGACGCGGGCCTCAACGCCGGGCCGCCCGGAACGCCGCCGCCGTACGTGGCGGCCGGTCACTTCCTGTTCGACAGCGCGGAGGACTTCTATAACGTATTCAAGCCCGCGTCCGAGCCGTTGCTGGCGGACATCCCCAACTACACCGACGGCGGCAACGGCACGATCCTGATCAGCGAGGTGCGGGTTTCCGTGTGATGTCGCGCAGACAGCGGGGAAGCGGCGGCGCGCAATGAGGCCGCCTCCGCGTGACGCAGGGCAACATCGCGCGACGCACCACATGCCCGGCTCGCGCGGCCATTCGCAACAAACGCTGTACGACGCGCCGTTTCGCAAGAAAGACGCGTGCAATTCCAGATCAACCGCCGGCGCGCTCCGATCGGGCGACGCCGGTAGCCCGCGGCCGGTCGGCGGCCGTCATCAGAAGCATAAGGACACAAGATGTTTGGCGATATCGCCCGTTTTCTGCTCAATACCGTCTTCACGCTATTCGGCGCGGCGCTGCTGTTGCGCGCGTGGTTGCAGGTCGTGCGCCTGCCGCCCTACAACCCGGTGTCGAACGCCGTGATGCAAGCCACCAACTGGATCGTGCTGCCGCTGCGGCACATTCTGCCGAGCACGCGCAACATCGACTGGGCAAGCGTCGTGGCGACGCTGATCGCGGCGATCCTCTACGTCGTGCTGATGGTCGTTCTGACCGGCGCGGACCCGCGCGCGCTCGTGCCGACGCTGCTGATCGTCGCCGTGCTGACCGCGATCAAATGGGCGCTGAATCTGATCATCTGGATGACGATCCTGATGGCGCTGCTGTCGTGGCTCAATCCGCGTTCGCCCGCGATGCCGATCCTGTATCAGCTGACCGCGCCGTTTCTGAATCCGCTGCGCCGCGTGCTGCCGCAACTCGGCGGCATCGATCTGTCGCCGATCCTGCTGTTCGTGATCGTGCAGGTACTGCAGATGGTGGTCACGCGGGCGGCGGTGCAACTGACCTATTTCGTGATCTGAGCTCGCTGCCGCAGATAAAGGTTGTTGAGAACCAGCGCCGACGCCGTCAGTGCCGCGCCCAACACCTGTGCTTTGTTTGGAACGACGCCCGCGAGTGCCGACACCACGAAGGTGGTCACCGGCACCACGTCCATGAACAGCACGCCGTTCATCGGCCCGAGGGTTCGGTTGCCGGAGATCCAGCACAGGATTGCCACAAAGCCCGCAATCGGCCCCATGTAAATCAGATGCGGCGTGACCGCCCGTAGTGCCGCGAACGTGGGCGCGCTGACGACGCGCGTCACGACGAGCAGCACGTTGACGCCGACGATCGTGCTCAGGCCGAGCCACGTCGTGATCGTCGTGTACTTGAGCGCCGACCAGCGGGTGAAGTACGCGGAACCGAAGGTGTAGATCACCCAGCAAAGCGCACCCAGCACGATCAGACCGCTTGCCGCGTAGTGCTGCGGCTCGAGCAACGCCGCCCTCAGGTCGCCGCGCGTGATGACCAGTGCGACACCGGTGAACGAGATAACGACACAGACCAGTGACGGCAGCGGGGGCGCGGACCTGCGCACCAGCGCATTGACGAGCAAACCCATCATGGGCTGCGTCGCCATCATGATCGACGCGTTGAGGGCGCCCTGCTCACCGCTGAGTTGCTGCCCGAGAAAGACAAACGAACCAAAGCCGCAAAAGCCGACCGACCCGAGCAGCCAGGCAATCGGCAACGACTCGCCGTCCGCACGAAACGCAACCGGGCCCTCGCGGTACAACAGCAGTAACGCGAGGGCCACGCCTGCGATCAGGTAGCGGAGCGAAGTAAACGTAAAAGGGTCGATGCGACGCAGTGCATCGGTCATGACGGGAAACATCACGCCAATCAGAATGGTCGCGACGAGGCACGCGGCCACGCCTTTCCAGTATCGTGCAGAAGGCGCAGCGGAAGCCGAAGCAGTCGACGTATTCATGAATGATCGTTCTCAAAATAGACAGAGACTTCGGCGGCAACCGTTTGCGCGGTAGGCCACCGGCTAGCTAACGTACCTGGGAATGCTTTACGTCAATGCGCGCAATGCCATATCCACGATCGAGGCGAGCGCGACCTCGTTCATGTCGACTTTGCCGAGCACGCGTATTCCTTGCACGATGCAAAGTAGAAAGCGGCCGACTTCCTCGGCGTCGAGATGCCGGTCAAATTGACCTGCCTGCTGGCCTCGCGCTATCGCGAGACTGAACTGTGTGGCGATGCGCTGCAACGTCGCTTCGATATGCGGACGCAGAACGTGGTCGCCCGGCAGAAGTTCGATTACGGCGTTGGTAATGAAGCAGCCGTGCCGCTCTGAGAGATTCGCGCTCACCCGGGTGTAATGCAGGAGCGCTTCGCGAAGTGCCTCGCGTGGCGGCATGTCCGCAGCCAACTTTTCCTTCAGTCGCGCAACCGCGCCGTCCGCATAACGATCGAATGCCGCGACCAGCAAGCCATGCTTGTCGCCGAACGTTCTATACAGGCTGCCTCGAAAAACGCCGGTCGCCTCGCACAGCACGTCGACAGGAGTCGCGTGATAGCCCTGCTCCCAGAATACGCGCGCCGCCGCGTCGACCGCGTGGTCGACGTCGAATTCTCGTGGCCGTCCGCGTTCGGCGGCACGGTGAGGACGATGAGTATCAGATCGATTCATGCAAACGATAATAGGACTATTCAGTCTCAAAATCAACGTCCAAAAAATTTCCTGCATTGCTTCAGTCAATTCGCGAATCGGGTCGATGGTCAGTGACGTGAAATCGTTGTAGTGTTGAATCCCGTCCAGGCGCGGACGATCGCGGCAACGCTATTCATTCAGTCGCAACGGTCTGCACGAAATTAAAAATTCATCACGGCGCAATCCGATCG
>Ga0154001_1000517_pt1 | contig 12254 bp, 17 predicted proteins | sample TSNJ085MetaG_FD_104699 | JGI IMG/M metagenome (GOLD analysis project Ga0154001, IMG submission 104699) | Attine ant fungus gardens microbial communities from New Jersey, USA - TSNJ085 MetaG | ecosystem: Host-associated > Fungi > Mycelium > Unclassified | place: USA: New Jersey, Wharton State...
TAAGTGATTTTGAGCAGGGTTCGAGGTGAACAGTGCTCAGATGTGGTATATCAAGTTCTTATGTTACCAAGGAACAGTGAATGTTCTTAGTGGTCACCCTAGGTGGATGTTCAGGAAGAACTCAATAGAGTTCTTCATTGGATTGCAGCCCTACTTATACTATTACTACAGTGGCTGTACCCTAGAGTCCCATGGTCATATGTCCTTTCCAGAATGTTCTATGGTCACCTGACCTTGTCACATGACTTGGCTTACTAAGTTCCTATCCTGTTTATGTCTTTACTCTGTTGTATGCTTGGAGGTTTTAGTTTGAGTGTTCAGATGCATGGGAAACCTTTTTCTGCTCGAGGTTCTCACAACAGTTTGCCCATCTGTTTGAGGGTGGAATGCCATTGACAATTTACTTTTGATCCCTAACATCCTATTTAACTCTCTCATTAATCCTGCCATGAACTGGGGTCCCCTATCAGATATGATGCTTTCTGGTAGACCATGTAATTTCCACATATTATCTCTAAATAACCTTGCTAATCCCTCTGCCGATGTTTTCTCTATAGTTGGTATAAAATAGACCATCTTAGTTAACTGATCCACTACTACTAGAATGCTATTGTATCTCTGCACTAGAGGCAACTTAGTGATAAAGTCTGCTGATATATATGTTCATGGTTTTTCTAGGATTGAGTTTGGCATTAATTTTCCTGCTGGTTGCTCTATGTGGTTTTTGTTGTGCTGGCAAGCATTACACCCCTCTATATATTGTTTTACCTCTTTAGTAATCCCTGGTCACCAAAAGTTTTGAGTGACCAGTTCTACCATCTTCCACTGTCCTCCATATCCTTCTACTGGCGTATCGTGATGTAGCCTGATAATTTCCATCCTTAATTTATTATCTTTTGGCACATACACTTTCCCTTCTTTATATATAACGCCATCTACCTCTCTCCATTCTTCATTTCTTAATATTTTTACTCCTGCTCTCTTCATTTCCTCCACTGCTTTTACTACCTCATCATCTTTTACTTTTGACTTCCTAACTTCCTCTAATAGATCCACTCCATCCACTATTACTTCTACTGTCTCTGTCTTCCTTACTTCCAACTACTCTGGTTTTACCAACTTCTGGTCCTTGTTGTCTCTTTCCACTCCTACTTCCCAGTCCAGTCTTCTACTTAGACTATCCGCTTTCCCCATCTTACTTCCCAGAACATGCTTCAGCATAAAATTAAATCTTGACAGGTATAGAGCCCATCTTGCTTGTCTCCTATTTAACTTCTGCACCTTCATAAAGTACTCGAGATTCTTATGGTTAGTCCAAATCTCAAATTTAGTTGTTGCTCCTTCCAGGAAATGCCTCTACACTTCTAGACATCTAACAACTACTAGCATCTCCTTGTCATGTATCTCATAATTTCTTTCTGTATCACTGAGAGACTTTGAAATGAAAGCAATTGGCCTCCACATTTCATCTGAGCACTTCATTGATAGTACTCCTCTAGTAGTGTAATTTGACGCATTGGCTTCTACTCTGAATTCCTTATCTAAGTCTGGTGCCACTAATACTGGTTTTGTTGTGAACACCCTTTTGAGTTCATTGAATGCTTTCTGCTGTTCCACTCCCTACTGCCACTTTACGTTTTTCCTTGTCAGCATGTTTATAGGCCTTGCTACTCGAGCAAAATCTTTGATAAACCTCCTATAATAGTTTGCAAGGCCCAAGAATTTCCTGATGTTTTTCACATTTTTTGGCTCTGGCCAACTGAGTACTCCGTCTACCTTTTCTTCCTCCATTTCTATTCCATTAGGCCCTATTACTACTCCTAGGAACCCAATTTTCCACACTTTCTATACACATTTCTCTGGTTTGACATACAGGTCATTTTCTTCTAACCTCCTCAATATTTCTTCTACAATCTTGTCATGTCCTTCTTTTGTTTCTGTCCCTACTAGTACATTATCTACAAACACAGCAACTTTTCCTTTGTTGATTAAGTCCCTCAGGATTTCATTCATCATTGCCTGAAATGTGGCTGGCAAATTTGTCATTCCAAAGAACATAACTGTTGGCTCAAAGGATCCTATATATGTTATAAACACTCCCTTCCACTCATCTTCTTCTTTTATCCTCACGTTATTGAACCCCCACCTCAGATCCATTTTAGTGAACACCTTCTTGCTACCCATATTGTCAATTAGCTCTGTAATTAGTAGTAGTGGGTAGTTGTTTTTTACTGTCTGGTTGTTTAGGTTGCGGTAGTCCATTACCATCCACTTACTCCTATCCTTTTTGCCTACAAAAAAGACTGGTGATGTTTGAGGGGATTTTGATGGTCTGATATACCTCTTTCTCAGTTGATCTTCCACAAAGTTCTGGACCTTCTCTCTCTCATTTTTGGATAGAGGGTAGATTCTTTCCTTCTGTGGTTTGAATGTCTTCTTGAGATCGATAGCATGATCCCAAACTTTTCTAGTCGGCATTCTTTCTAAATTTACTTTCCCAAACACTTTCCTCCACTTTAGGAATTTCCTTGGGACCAACTCTTCAATTTTCCTATGGTTCTCTTCCATTTCCTCTTCTCTTCCCCATTCTTCCTTGTCATCAATCGCCCATCTGACAATTTTTTTCTTCCTCTAGGATTGCTACCCTTCTTACCCTTTCGACCTCTCTTAGTCTCCTATCACATAATGGTGGGCATCTCATCATTTTTACTTCTCCGGTTTCCCAATTGATTTCTGGGTTATGCACTTGTAACCATGGCATTCCCAGTATTACCTCTGTTTTTCCTAAGTTACATACATCCATCCTCATCCTTTCTACATGACCCTTGTAATACACATTTGCTTCTACCTGGTGTATAATGGCTCCTCCACTGTTGTCCGTTCCGTCTACATTTCTGACCATTATAGGTTTCTCTAATTCCTTTAGCATAAACCCATGTTTTGCTGCTGTCCTCTTGTCCATGAACATCCCTATTGCGCCACTATCTAAGAGCGCTTTTACTGCAATACCCTCGTGAGTGTTTATTTTTTCTATCCCAATATTCAACCATACTTCTCTCAGCATTTTGAAGGTTTGTCTGACCTCTCTTTGCCTACCCTCTTTTCTTGCTGCATCTTCTAGGACTCCTGTCTATATGCTGCTCTGCTGCACTTTTTCCCTTTTGGGACATGCCACCTCTGTCTTCTTCCTTTTCTGACATCCACACCACTTCCGCCTGTCTGAAATCATCGCCTGTCCCCTATTCTCCTCTATCTGGCATCCTTTCTGTCCACACCTTTCACACTCCACATACAACACTATCACCTCTTTTGTATACCACCCCAGCTCTAACAGGCATACCTCATCTGGAATACCCTCTCCACAGTGTTCCTGTGCTTTTTGTTGTAGAATGTGTGCCGGACTTCTCCTCCACTCCTTTTGCTGCCCTTTTTGTGGCATGGCCACACACGCCGCCTTTTCCACCACTTGCAACTTCTTTTCTCCTTTCCAAATAGGACACTCTCTACACTTGTGCCCCTTCTCTCCAAACTTAAAGCATCCTACTTCTACTATCTCCTGCCTCCTTATCATTGTTTCCCTCACATCACACTGTATCACTCTACTTAACAATACCTCAAATTTATTTTGGGACACAGTTCCCCTCTTCTCCTCTCCATCTCTATTCCTGCAATTTTGGGCCAGGTGCCCAAACCCTTTGCAGCATCGACATACTCTTTCCCTTCTTCCTTCTAATTCTGCCCTTAGCTTAGTGAGGGCATGCTTTTGGTTGAGCAGGTTGCTCATGAGAGCATTGTATTGTGTTTGGGACATCATGTTGACATCTCAGGGGTATGGAGTGAATAGTTGATCTTGCTAATTATACTATGTCTGCTAGGGTGCAAGATCTTCACCCAGCCAGAGTCCTACTGCCCTACTAACTACTGTCTTAATACTAAGGTTAGACTATCACCCAACGGATGGGATCTCTAATCTAAACACCTTCCTAGGGATGTGGCATTACTCCTCTGCATGTACTGATCACAATAGATTACTAGCACAAGGTTTATAAGGCAAACACTAATACTTCTATCTATCAATACTCAGTTACAAGTTCTGGCCTTGATTGCGGTGCCTGAGCTTGGTACTGTGTCTCCACCTTCAGTCCCTAATTGACTGATAAGTCCCCTTAAGCCAAGAGCCTGGCTATGTATAGAGATGACTAGTAATTGTGATAATCACCAGTTGAGAGTTGAGGTGGTTGTGAGAATAAGAGTGAGCAAGGTCTGAGGTAGACAGTGCTCTAGATGTGGTATTGAGTTCTGGTGTAGCAACTTAGCCTGAGATGACTTAATCACTTTCCTGGTCTAAGTTGACAAGGAGAACTCAATAGAGTTCTCATTTGATTATGGTACACTACTTATACACTTCTTGTATTTACTTCTATTTATAAGCTCCCGTGCATCTCTTCTTAGTTGTTTCATCTCACACATCCATTGATTTCCTAATTAAAAGAAAAGAAAAGAAAAAGAAAATAAATAATGACTTAGCCATTTTAGCTGTATCATAACACAAAACCTCAAGACATATAATGGGGTCAAGATATAGATAGTGTGGGAACTAAAGTCATGTGACAAAGGTCAAGTAACCACAGAACATTCTGGAAGGACATGTGATCATGGATTAGTAGTACAGCCACTGTAAAAGTAGTATAAGTAAGAGACCAATCCAATGAAGAACTCTATCAATGTTATGACACAGCCAAAAATAGCTAAGTCATTATTTATTTTCTTTCTCTTTTCTTTTCTTTTAATTAGGAAATTGGTGGATGCATAAGATAGAACAACCAAAGAGAGATGTGCGGGAATTTATAAATAGAAGTAAATACAGAGCATGTATAAGTAGTATACCATAATCAAAGAGAACTCCATCAAGTTCTCCTTGTCAACTCAGACCAGGAGGGTGATTAAGTCATCTCAGGCTAAGTCACTACAATCAAGTTCTTCTTAAATATCTACCTAGGGTGATCACTAAGGGCATTCACTGTCTATTGATAACACTTATACTAATGCAGACTAAGCCTTCCTAGAGTGCCTCTCTATTAGTCCTTTTACACCCTAGTCATAGAATATCTCAGCAGTCAGGGATAGGAATACAGGAGGGGACAACCAATTAAATATGAGGTAATTACAATTTAATCAGTTGCAGGGTCACTCCAGTACACTACCACTAGTGTATTAGGGGTGGACTTTGGTATAGTCCCCTTACATTCACCTCCCCTCTAAGATTGCTATGTTTCAAAACAATAGATCTAGAACAGAAAATTTCATTAAACTCAATTCTGCTGTTAAATTGAGCTCTGGGATATTAGATGGATATGACTTCAACTTCTTGTTGTATCTCCCTCTGTGCTAACTCACTTGGAATCAGGATGTGTTGATGATATTTCAAGAAGAGGAAAGAGGACAGTTCTAAGGCAAAGGGAGTAGACTTAGTTGATAATGAAGCTAAGGAGAAGTTTGCTAGAATAACTACTTATATATAGAGAACTAGTCACAAAAAATAAGTCATACTGACTAATACTCAGCTATAATGCATAGCCAAGACTAAGTCCAAGGAAGAGGGTTACTGAGGTAAGCATTTGGCAAAGTATGTAGTATTACAGAAAGTTACCAGAGTATGATAGTATTCCTCTTCTAAAAAAAAAAAAAAGGTCGTACCCTTGTAACCCCATAGACCTGTAAGTACATTGATTATGCCAGTTGGTCATTATCTGGTAGAGTGAGGAGTATTGACAAGATAGGTCAAGTTGGGCCTGGCTTCTCCAGGTAACAGTTATGGAAATTAATTACTAACTCAGTGACATTCTCAAGACCAGATACAGAAAGCCAAAGGTACTCTTCCACAGTACTCTCATAGCCTGCCCAGTATACATAGTAATATAAGGGGTCTCTTTTCTATTTGTCTAGTTTAGAATCAAGTACCTGTACAACCTTGAATTCCAGGTTTCTGTCTATTTCAATAGAGAATAAAGGTAGATTGTATTACAAATTAGTAAGTGGCCATTTGTAATAAAAGTAAAGTAAAATTGTTTGAAAAGAGTATAAGTTTGATCTAGATCTACCTTATATAATGCCTCTAAGGTACCAACCTTTATATTGTTATAACTTGGCAAAATGACTAAAGTCATTATTTACTTTACTTTACTTTTCTTTTCCTTTCTGGACTTACTACACAAGGATGGAATATAAGAAAGTATCACATAACTAAATGTCACAGAGTCACAGGGTTATGAGTTACAGTCAGGTGACATCACATAACTAAGTCACATGGGAACCATAGGAAGATAGTGCACAGACCATATAGTAGTTGTATAAGTAGTATAGGAAATTTAATGGGAACTCCATTGAGTTCTCCTTGTCAACTCAGACTAGTCGTAGTTCTAAGATATCTCAGTCTAAGTTCTTACACCAGAACTCAATATTCACTTCTTGAGCACTGTCTACCTTGGACCTTGCTCATTTTTACTCTTATATAAATCAACCCTTGGCTGGTGGTCATCATGATCACTAGCTACCTCCATATATAGCTGGGCCCTTGGCTTAAGGAAACTTTGCAGTCAGTTAGGGACTATAGGTGGAGACACAGTACCAAACCCAGGCATCGTGTTCTAGACCTGACCTTGCAACTGGGTAGTGTTATTAGTTACTGTTTTCTTAGTAAAAACCTTGTACTGCACTCCATTGTGAGTGGTACATACAGAGGAGTAATAGTTACTTCTAGAAGGCCATCTAGAGTAGGGATCCTCTCCTTAAGGTGATAGTTTAACCCTATTATTAAGGCAGTAGTTAGTAGGGCAGTAGGCATCTGGCTGGGTGAAGATCTTGCACCCCAGTAGATATAGTTGTAATTAGCAAGAATCAATATTACTTCTATACCCTTGCAGAGACATAGCACCATGTCTCTTTGCAACAATACAATTCATTAATGAGCAACTTGCTCAAACAAAAGCATGTTCTTACTTTATTAAGGGCAAAATTAGAAGAAAAAAAAGAATGAGAATATTGGAGTTGCAAAGGGTTCAGGCACCTGGCCCAAAATTGCAGGAATAAGGAAGGAAAGGAGAAGAGGGAAATTGCTCTCCAAAATAAATTTGAAGTGTTGTCAAGTAGGATGATACAGTGTGATATGAAGGAGAAGATGATAAAGAAGCAGGAGACGGTGAAAGTAGAATGTTTTAAGTGTAGAGAGAAGGGACACAAGTATAGAGAGTGTCCTTTTTGGAAAGGAGAAAAGAAGTTGCAAGTGGTAGAAGAGGTAGCATGTGTGGCCATGCCACAAAAGGCACAGCAAAAAGAGTAGAGGAGGAGTCCGGCACATGTCCTATGATGAAAAGTGCAGGAGCACTATAGAGAGGGCATTCCAGATGAGGTATGCCTATTAGAGCTAGTGTGGTATACAAAGGAGGTGATAGTACCATATGTAAAGTGTGAAAGGTGTGGACAGAAAGGATGCCATGTGGAGGAGAATAGAGAGCAGAGAGTAATTTTAGACAGGCAGAAGTGGTATAGATGTCAGAAAAGAAAGGAGACAGAGGCAGTGTACCCCAAAAAAGAAAAGGTATAGCAGAGCAGTGCACAGGCAGAAGCCCCAGAAAATGCAGCAAAAGAGGAGGGTAGACAAAGGGAGGTCAAACAAACCTTCAAAATGCTGAGAGAAGTATGGTTGAATATTGGGATAGAAAAAATAGACACTCATGAGGGTGTTACAGTAAAAGCGCTCTTGGATAGTAGTGCAACAGGGATGTTCATGGACAAGAGGACAGCAGCAAAACATGGGTTTATGCTGGAGAAACTAAAGAGATCCATAATGGTCAGAAATGTGAATAGGACAAACAACAGTAGAGGAGCCATTATATATCAGGTAGAAGCAAATGTGTACTACAAGGGTCATGTAGAAAGGATGAGGGTGGATGTATGTGACTTAGGAAAAACAGAGGTAATACTGGGAATGCCATGGTTATAGGTGCATAACCCAAAAATCAATTGGGAAACTGGAGAAGTAAAAATGACAAGATGCCCACCTTTATGTAGCAGAACAAGACCAAGGGGAGTTGAGAAAGGAAAAAGGATAGCAACCCTAGAGGAAGAGAAAATTGTCAGATGGGCAATTGATGACAAGGAAGAATGGGGAAGAGAAGAGGAAATTGAAAAGGACCACAGGAAAATTGAAGAGTTGGTCCCAAGAAAATTTCTAAAATAAAAGAAAGTGTTTGGAAAAGTAGAGTCAGAAAGAATACCAAATAGAAAAGTTTGGGATCATACTATCAATCTCAAGGAGATATTCAAACCATAGAAGGGAAGAATTTACCCTCTATCCAAAAACAAGAGAGAGGAAGTCCAGAACTTTGTGGAAGATCAACTGAGAAAGAGGTATATCAGACCATCAAAATCCCCTCAAATATCACCAGTCTTCTTTGTGGGCAAAAAGGATGGGAGTAAGCGAATGGTAATGGACTACTGCAACCTAAACAACCAGATAGTAAAAAATAACTACCCGCTACCACTAATTACAGAGCTAATCGACAATATGGGTAGCAAAAAGGTATTTACTAAAATGGATCTGAGGTGGGGTTTCAATTATATGAGGATAAAAGAAGAAGATGAGTGGAAGAGAGTGTTTACAATGCATATAGGGTCTTTTGAGCCAACAGTCATATTCTTTGGGATGACAAATTCACCAGCCACATTCCAGATGATAATGAATGAAATTCTGAGAGACTTGATTAATGAAGGAAAAGTTACTGCATTTGTAGATAATGTGCTAGTAGGAACAGAAACAAAGAAAGGATATGATGAGATTGTAGAAGAAATACTGAGGAGGCTAGAAGAAAATGACTTGTACATCAAGCTGGAGAAATGTGTATAGAAAGTGAGAAAAATTGGGTTCCTAGGAGTAGTAATAGGGCCTAAGGGAATAGAAATGGAGGAAGAGAAAGTAGACGGAGTACTCAGTTGGCCAGAGCCAAAAAATGTGAAAAACATCAGGAAATTCTTGGGCCTTGCAAACTATTATAGGAGGTTTATCAAAGATTTTGCTTGAGTAGCAAGGTCTATAAACGTACTGACAAGGAAAGATGTAAAGTGGCAGTGGGGAGTGGAACAGCAGAAAGCATTCAATGAACTCAAAAGGATGTTTACAATGGAACTAGTATTAGCGGCACCAGACTTAGATAAGGAATTCAGAGTAGAAGCCAATGCATCAAATTACACTACTGGAGGAGTACTATCAATGAAGTGCTCAGATAAAATGTGAAGGCCAGTTGCTTTCATTTCAAAGTCTCTCAGTGATACAGAAAGAAATTACGAGATACATGACAAGGAGATATTAGCAGTCGTTAGATGTTTAGAAGCATAGAGGCATTTCCTGGAAGGAGCAGCAACTAAATTTGAGATTTGGACTGATCATAAGAATCTTGAGTATTTCATGAAAGCACAGAAGTTAAATAGGAGACAAGCAAGATGGGCCCTATACCTGTCAAGATTTAATTTTACACTGAAGTATGTTCTAGAAAGTAAGATAGGGAAAGTGGATAGTCTTAGTAGAAGACCGGACTGGGAAGTAGGAGTGGAGAAAGACAATGAGGACCAGAGGTTGGTAAAACCAGAGTGGCTGGAAGTAAGAAAAACAGAGACAGTAGAAATAATAGTGGATAGAGTGTATTTATTAGAGAAAGTCAGGAAGTCAAAAGTAAAAGACGATGAGGTAGTAAAAGCAGTGGAGGAAATGAAGAGAGCAGGGGTAAAGATGTTAAGAGATGAAGAATAGAGAGAGGTAGACAGCATTATGTATAAAGAAGGGAAAGTGTATGTGCCAAAAGATAATAAATTAAGGGTAGAAATTATCAAGCTACATTACAATACGCCAGTAGGAGGACATGGAGGACAGTGGAAGATGGTAGAACTGGTCACTCAAAACTTTTGGTGGCCAGGGATTACTAAAGAGGTGAAACAATATGTAGAAGGGTACAACACTTGCCAGCACAATAAAAACCATACAGAACAACTAGCAGGAAAATTAATGCCAAACTCAATTCCAGAAAAACTGTGGACACATATATTGGCAGACTTTATTACTAAGTTGCCTTTAGTGCAGGGATACAATAGCATTCTAGTAGTAGTGGATTGGTTAACTAAGATGGTCCATTTTATACCAACTACAGAGAAAATATCAGTAGAGGGATTAGCAAGGTTGTTTAGAGATAATGTATGGAAACTACATGGGCTACTGGAAAGCATCATTTCAGATAGAGGACCCCAATTTGTGGCAGGGTTAATGAGAGAGTTAAATAGAATGTTGGGGATTGAGAGTAAATTGTTGACGGCATTTCACCTACAGACAGATGGGCAAACAGAAAGGGTGAACCAGGAGTTAGAGCAATACTTGAGAATGTTTATTGATCATAGACAAGAACAATGGCCTAAATGGTTGGGAACAGCAGAATTTGCATATAACAATAAAGCACACTCAAGTACTCAAATGATATCTTTTAAGGCAAATTACGGGCAAGATCCTAAAATGGGGTTTGAAAGAAGAAAGAAGGGGAAATATGAGGGAGCAAAGAAATTTATTGAGAAGATGAAAGAAATACAGGAAGAAGCAAGAGTAGTGCAAGAGGAAATGAAGAAGTATGCAGATAAAAAAAGAGGAGAGGTCAATGATTATAAAGTAGGAGACTTAGTGATGTTGAGCACCAAAGATCTAAAGTACCAAATGGTTGGGAGGAGGACAGAAAAGTTGACAGAAAGATTTGTAGGGTCTTACAAAGTAAAGAAAATTGTATCATTGAATGCAGTAGAATTAGAGCTACCTGATACCATTAAAATACATCTAGTAGTCAATATTAGTGGAATACATAGATATATAGGACAAGTAGAAGAGCAGAAAAGGGAGCAACCAGCTCCAGTAATAATTGATGAAGAGGAAGAATGGAAGGTAGAGGAAATTTTGAATAAGCAGCAAATTAGAGGAAAGGACAAATACCTGGTACAATGGAAAGGATTCACAGTAGAATCAGACACCTGGGAAGAAAGGGAAAATCTGGGAAATGCAAAGGAAGCAATTGAGGAATTTGAAAGAGAGTATCGATGGGACATAGAGGAAGTAAACCAGCAAGAAAGAGAAGAAAGAATATTTGAGAGGAGAGAATTGCTAGGAAGATTTATGACAAAAAAGTTGTTTGGATGGTTAGATAAGAAATATGACAAAGAATACTGGAGAAGGTTAGAAAGAAATTGGAGACAATGGAAAGGAGAACAACCTAAGAAAAGAAGAACAGTGGAGACAATTAGGAAAGAAGAAAAGAGTTGAGCAAGATGAATCAGGAATAAGAGAGTGGATAGAAGAAGATAAGAAGGAGATGGGCAACATGATTGACCTGTACTATGAGTTATAGAGAAATCCTCGGGATGAGGAAACTTAAGAAAGAGGTGGTGTTATGATTTGGCAAAATGGCTAAAGTTATTATTTACTTTTCTTTTTTTTTCTTTTTTTTTCTGGACTTACTACACAAGGATAGAGTATAAGAAAGTATCACATAACTAAATGTCACAGAGTCACAGGGTTATGAGTCACAGTCAGGTGACATCACATAACTAAGTCACATGGGAACCATGGGAAGATAGTGTACAGACCATATAGTAGTTGTATAAGTAGTATAGAAAATTTAATGGGAACTCCATTGAGTTCTCCTTGTCAACTTGGACTAGAAGTAGTTCTAAGATGTCTCAGTCTAAGTCCTTACAGTAGACAGACTGAGTGTGAGAGTAAATGACTTAAAAGAGATATGCAGGACTTTATAAATAGAAGTAAATACAGAATATGTATAAGTAGTATACAACAATCAAATAGAAACTGTTATAAGCTATCTTGGCTATAATAACTTTTATTTCTTTAATCCATTATCTTTTACTTTTTTTTTCTTTTAATTAGATAATAGAGGGGTCACATGACCTGTTATATTTATCACAATTGGTCATATCACACAGGTCACATGTCAAGGAACATTCTAGTAGATTCTATTAGATTATTAGTAGGTTAGGGTTAGTAGCATAGACCATGTGTAAAAGATATAAGTAGTAGTCTAAATCTAAGAGGAACTCTGTTGAGTTCTCTTTGTTCACCCCAAATAAAAGACAGCTCAGTCCTAGGGTTAGCTCAACCCAATGGTCACACTACAGAAACTCTATCAAGTTTTCCTTGTCAACTTGGACTAGGA
>Ga0154001_1000519_pt1 | contig 12244 bp, 10 predicted proteins | sample TSNJ085MetaG_FD_104699 | JGI IMG/M metagenome (GOLD analysis project Ga0154001, IMG submission 104699) | Attine ant fungus gardens microbial communities from New Jersey, USA - TSNJ085 MetaG | ecosystem: Host-associated > Fungi > Mycelium > Unclassified | place: USA: New Jersey, Wharton State...
CCGATTCCACCGATTCCACCGATTCCACCGATTCCACCGATTCCACCGATTCCACCGATTCCACCGATTCCACCGATTCCACCGACTCCACCGACTCCACCGACTCCACCGACTCCACCGACTCCACCGACTCCACCGACTCCACCGACTCCGCCGACTCCACCGACTCCACCGACTCCACCGACTCCGCAGGCTCCACCGACTCCGCCGATTCCACCGATTCCACCACCCCCGTCTTCCGCCGCCTCGCGCAACTGATCAGCGCGTTCGAATCCGCCAGCGCCGACGCTCCCGCGCGAGACCAACTGCGATCGCTGGCCGATGCGGCCTACGTGCCCGTGCTCGGCATCACCGGCACGGGCGGCGCGGGCAAATCGTCGCTGACCGACGAGCTGATTCGCCGCTTCCGGCTCGACTACGGCGACGCGCTGAGCATCGCCGTGCTCGCGATCGACCCGTCGCGCCGCAAATCGGGCGGTGCCTTGCTCGGCGACCGCATCCGCATGAACGCGATCGGCGATTGGGGCGCCGGCGCGCGCGTCTATATGCGCTCGATGGCGACGCGCGAGGCGTCGAGCGAACTGTCCGATGCGCTGCCTGCCGCGCTGATGCTGTGCAAGGCGGCGCGCTTCGATCTGATCGTCGTCGAGACGTCCGGAATCGGCCAGGGCGATGCGGCGATCGTGCCGTTCGTCGACGAGTCGCTGTACGTGATGACGCCCGAGTTCGGCGCGGCGAGCCAGCTCGAAAAGATCGACATGCTCGACTTCGCGAGCTTCGTCGCGATCAACAAGTTCGATCGCAAGGGTGCGCAGGACGCGCTGCGCGACGTCGCGAAACAGGTGCAGCGCAACCGCGCCGACTTCGCGACGCCGCCGGGCGCGATGCCGGTGTTCGGCACGATCGCGTCGCGCTTCAACGACGACGGCGTGACCGCGCTGTACCGGCATATCGCCGAGGCGCTGCGCCGTCATGGTTTGCGCGAGGGCGGTGGACGGCTCGGCGCGCCCGACGGTGCGCGCTGTTCGAGCAACCTGCATGCGATCGTGCCGTCTGCGCGAGTGCGTTATCTGGCCGATATCGCCGGGACGCTGCGCGCTTACCGCGAGCGTGCCGACGCGCAGGCGCGTATCGCACGCGAACGCTGGCAACTGGTCGAGACGCGCCGGATGCTTGGCGAAGCAGGAGTGGCAGCACAGGCGTGGGCGAGCACGGCGATGGTGGCGACGGTGGCGACGGGGACCGCCAGTTCAGGCGTGGATATGAACGCCAATGCGCGGAGCGATGCAAACGCGGTGCAGGCTGCCGTCGGCAACGAATCGTCCGATGCGCGAGCGCACGCAAGCTCGAACGCAAGCCTCGATGCGACCCAATCCAACCCGTTGCTCTCCTCCCTCGATGCCCTGATCGACCAACGCAGCGCCGCGCTCGGCGAACGCGAGCGCAAACTACTCAACACCTGGCCGCAAATCGTCGCCGCCTATTCCGGCGACGAACACGTCGTGCGCATCCGCGAGCGCGAAATCCGCACCGCACTCACGGTGACCACGCTCTCGGGCTCGCCAGTCCGCAAAGTCTCGCTGCCGAAATTCGCCGATCACGGCGAGATTCTGCGCTGGCTGCTGCTCGACAATCTGCCTGGCTATTTCCCGTTCACGGCCGGCGTGTTTCCGTTTCGCCGCGAGAACGAAGACCCGACCCGCATGTTCGCGGGCGAGGGCGATCCGCAGCGCACGAACCGCCGCTTCAAGCTGCTCTCCGAAGGGATGCCGGCCAAACGGCTATCGACCGCGTTCGACTCCGTGACGCTCTATGGCGAGGAGCCGCACGAGCGCCCCGATATCTACGGCAAGGTCGGCAATTCGGGCGTGTCGGTCGCGACGCTCGACGACATGAAGACGCTCTACGACGGCTTCGATCTGTGCTCGCCGGAAACCTCGGTCTCGATGACGATCAACGGCCCCGCGCCGACGATCCTCGCGATGTTCTTCAATGTTGCGATCGACCAGCAGATTGCGCGCAAGGAAGCGGAGCAAGGCCGCCCGCTCAGCGAAAGCGAACTCGCGGCAACGCGCCGCGCGGCCCTCGAAAACGTGCGCGGCACCGTGCAGGCCGACATCCTCAAGGAAGACCAGGGGCAGAACACCTGCATCTTCTCGACCGAGTTCAGCCTGAAAGTGATGGGCGACATCCAGGCGTATTTCGTCGAGCACGGCGTGCGCAATTTCTATTCGGTGTCGATCTCCGGCTACCACATCGCCGAGGCCGGTGCGAACCCGATCTCGCAGCTTGCCTACACGCTCGCGAACGGCTTCACGTATGTCGAGGCGTATCTCGCGCGCGGTATGTCCATCGACGACTTCGCGCCGAATCTGTCGTTCTTCTTCTCGAACGGCATGGACCCGGAGTACACGGTGCTTGGCCGCGTCGCGCGACGCATCTGGGCGGTGGCGATGCGCGAGCGCTACGGCGCAAACGAGCGCAGCCAGAAGCTCAAGTATCACGTGCAGACCTCGGGCCGCAGCCTGCACGCGCAGGAGGTCGACTTCAACGACATCCGCACGACGCTGCAGGCGCTGATCGCGATCTACGACAACTGCAACTCGCTGCATACGAATGCGTTCGACGAAGCAATCACGACGCCGACCGAGGATTCGGTGCGCCGCGCGGTCGCGATCCAGCTCATCATCAATCGCGAATGGGGGCTCGCGAAGAACCAGAATCCGCACCAGGGCAGCTTCGTGATCGACGAGCTGACCGACCTCGTCGAGGCAGCGGTGCTGGCCGAGTTCGAGCGGCTGACCGAGCGCGGCGGCGTGCTCGGTGCGATGGAAACCGGCTATCAGCGCGGACGCATTCAGGACGAGTCGATGCTGTACGAGCATCGCAAGCATGACGGCTCGTATCCGATCGTCGGCGTGAACACGTTTCTGAGCGCGCATCCGCACGAAGCGCCGCGGCCGATCGTGCTGGCGCGTTCCACCGATGCGGAAAAACAGAGTCAGTTGCAGCGGCTGCGCGCGTTCCAGACGCGCCATCGCGACACCGCGCCCGAAGCGCTCGAACGCCTGAAGCGCGCGGTGATCGACAACGGCAACGTGTTCGCGGTGCTGATGGACGTGGTGCGCGTGTGTTCGCTCGGGCAGATCACGCGCGCGCTGTTCGAGGTGGGCGGGCAGTATCGGCGCAACATGTAGGCGCGCGGCTCGAAGCGGCGGGCTTGCCGCTTCGCTTCGAGTGTTGCGCGAGCTTCGATACCGGCATGAGGCGCGTGGCGCGCAGTAACGGATGCGGGTGAGCGGCGGGCGCGCTCAGCGAACGATACCGAGCCGCGCCTTCGCGTCGTCGTATTCCTGCTTCAGGCGCTGCACGAGTTCGCCGACGTTCGGCACGTCGTCCATCAGGCCGACGCCCTGGCCCGCGCCCCAGATGTCCTTCCATGCCTTTGCCTTGTCGCTGCCGAAGTTCATCTTGGTCTTGTCCGATTCGGGCAGCGCGTCCGGGTCGAGCCCCGCGTTCAGGATGCTCTCGCGGATGTAGTTGCCGTGCACGCCGGTAAAGAGGTTCGTGTAAATGATGTCCGAGGCGCTGGCGTTGACGATGGCCTGCTTGTAGCTGTCGACCGCGTGCGCTTCCTGGGTCGCGATGAAGCGCGTGCCCATGTACGCGAGGTCCGCGCCCATCGCTTGGGCGGCGAGAATCGAGCCGCCGTTCGCGATCGAACCCGACAACACGATCGGGCCGTCGAAAATGCGCCGCACTTCGCCGACCAGCGCGAACGGCGAGGTCGTGCCCGCATGGCCACCCGCGCCCGAGGCAACCAGAATCAAACCGTCGACGCCGGCTTCGAGCGCCTTCTGCGCATGCCGCAGGTTAATCACGTCGTGCAGCACGATGCCGCCATAGCTATGCACCGCATCGACGATCTCGCGCGCCGGCGCGCGCAGGCTCGTGATGAAGATCGGCACCTTGTGCTCGACGCACACGCGCACGTCGTGTTCGAGCCGCGTATTGGACTGATGGACGATCTGATTGACGGCGATCGGCCCGATGATCGCCGCGGGGTTGGCCGCCTTGTGTTCGGCGAGCTGCGCCTGGATTTGCGTGAGCCATTCGTCGAGCAGTTCGGCCGGGCGCGCGTTGAGGGCCGGGAACGAGCCGACGATGCCAGCCTTGCACTGGGCCAGCACCAGTTCGGGATAGCTGACGATGAACATCGGCGAGGCGACGACGGGCAGCGCGAGATTTTGCAGAACGGCGGGCAATGCCATGATGGGAGTCTCCTGTGTCTTCGATGAGTGTAGCGGCACCCGGCCTGCGCCGCGTCGATGCCCAGGCGGTATCTCTGCTTGCCGCGGCGTCGACCGCCTTCGAGGCTGAACCACGGTGCGGTCGCCCAAAGCCACCCAAAAATTTAAGAACGATCGTGCGATTATAGGTGAAGCCCATGGCCCCGGTGCGGCCAGCGCGTGCGGAACAGTTCGAAGGAGTGTTCAGGTTCTATGTTTGCGTGGGTTAACCCACCTCGCGCGGACATGACGGGCTTCTACAATGCTGACACCCTCAAACGACCAAGAGACGCTATGGCCTTCGAGAATTTCACGCCCTTTCGCGTCGCCGTGGGCGATGTCGATATTTTCGGAGTGAAGGGCGGCGCGGGGCCGCCTCTGCTGCTGCTGCACGGCCATCCGCAGTCGCATCTGATCTGGGAGCGCTGTGCCGCGCCGCTCGCGCAACATTTCACCGTGATCGCTACCGACCTGCGCGGCTACGGCGCATCGGGCAAACCGCCGAGCGATGCCGCGCACACGCCGTACTCGAAACGCACGATGGCCGCCGACCAGGTCGCGGTGATGCGCCACTTCGGCTTCGAGCGCTTTCTTGTCTGCGCGCACGATCGCGGCGCGCGCGTCGCGCATCGCATGGCGCTCGATCACGCGGACGCGGTCGAGCGTCTGATGCTGCTCGACATCGCGCCGACGCTCGCGATGTACGAAGCCACCGACCGCACGTTCGCGACGCACTATTTCCACTGGTTCTTCCTGATCCAGCCCGAGCCGCTGCCCGAAACGCTGATCGGCGCGAATCCGGCCGCCTATGTCGATGCGGTGATGGGCGGCCGTCACGCGGGCTTCGCGCCGTTCGCGCCCGCCGCGCTCGACGCCTATCGCGCCGCGCTCGCGCAACCGGGCGCGGTGCATGCGATGTGCGAGGACTACCGCGCGTCGGCCAGCATCGACCTCGAACATGATCGTGCCGACATCGAGCGCGGCAACAAGATCGGCTGTCCGCTGCGCGTGCTGTGGGGCGACAAGGGCGTGATCGAGAAATGTTTCGACGCGCTCGCTGAATGGCGGCACGTCGCGCGCGACGTGAGCGGCCGCGCGCTGGCCTGCGGGCACTATCTGCCCGAGGAAGCGCCGGGCGAACTGGTCGCCGAGATGCTGTCGTTCTTCGAGGCGGTCGAGCAGTAGCGCGCTTCGTTCGGGCTTGGGCCCACGCCCCTCAATCGAGCGGCGGCAGGCGTCGCGCGACCGGCGTCGATTTGACGATCGCCGTGCTCGTCTCCGCGCGCTCGGTGACCTTCGCGAGAATCTCGTCGAGCTGTTCGATCGAATGCAGATAAAGGCGGCAGATGAAGCAATCGTCGCCGGTCACCTTGTCGCATTCGACGAATTCCGGAATGCGCCGGATCACGTCTTCCACCAGATGCAGCTGACCGGGCAGAGGCTTCACGCGCACGATCGCCTGCAGCGTGTAGCCGAGCGCGCGCGGATCGATCTGCACCGTGAAGCGCCCGATCACGCCCTGCGCTTCGAGCCGCCGCACGCGTTCGGCCGTGCTGGGCGCCGATAGGCCGACCTGGCGCGCGAGTTCGCTGACCGGCTGGCGCGCGTCCTGCGCGAGCGCGGCCAGCAGCAGGCGGTCGGTTGCGTCGAGCGCGACCGGGGCTGCCGAAGCAAGGCGTTTGCTCATGATGACCTTCGTTTAAGCGGTGAAATCGCCGCAACGCTTAAGTTTAGCCATGTATTGGCGCCGGCGGATTGATTACACTGCCCGCATGCAGGTATCGACGGGATCGAATCATGGCTTCAGACAAGCGTTCCAGCGAGATCCGCCGCGGCGCGGCGGAGATGAGCATGGCGATGCTGATGTCGGGCACCATCGGCTGGCTCGTGGTGTCGTCGCAGCAAAGTCCTTTCAACGTGGTGTTTTTTCGCTGCCTCTTCGGCGGCGCGACGCTCGCGCTCGTTTGCGCGGGGCTCGGTCTTTTCCGGCGCGAGCTGTTCTCGTGGAAGATGCTCGGCCTCGCGCTCTTCGGCGGCGTTGCGATCGTCATCAACTGGGTGCTGCTGTTCGCCGCGTATTCGCGCGCGTCGATTTCGATGGCGACGGCCGTCTACAACACGCAGCCGTTCATGCTGGTCGCGCTCGGCGCGCTCCTGTTTCGCGAGCGCATCAGCGCCTCGACGATGGCGTGGCTCGCGGTCGCCTTCGTCGGCCTCGTGTTCGTCGTGAAGGTCGAGCCGGCCGTGCTCGCGGTGCCGGGGCAGTATCTGGTCGGCGTCGCGTATGCGGTCGGCGCGGCGGCGATGTACGCGGTGTCGTCGATCATCACGAAGCGCTTGAAGGGCACGCCGCCGCATCTGATCGCGCTGCTCCAGGTGGCGCTCGGCGTGCTGCTGCTTGCGCCGTTCGTGCGCTTCGATGCGCTGCCGGCAAGCGGCGCGCAGTGGCTCGAACTGGTTGTGCTCGGCGTCGTGCACACGGGGCTCATGTACGTGCTGCTGTACGGCGCGATCCAGAAGCTGCCGACGTCGATGACGGGGGCGCTGTCGTTCATCTATCCGGTGGTGGCGATCATCGTCGATCGGTTCGCGTTCGGGCAAACGCTCGCGTGGATTCAGGTGCTCGGCGCGGCGCTGATTCTGATCGCGGCGGCCGGCGTCAATCTCGGCTGGCGGATCGTGCCGCGCAAGCGTTGGTCGTCGACGTGACGATGCGCTGGTTTGACGGTTTGATGAATGCCACGCCGCAAACGAAAATGCTACGGATTCCGGAGTAACACGCGCCTGTCATTGTTCATATGAGCGGGCCAATCGCACGGACTCAGGCGCCTGCCGCCGCTTTGCAACCGGCCGTGTATGCGCTTTTGAAACACGCCGTCAAATTTCTGTAGGGAAATCACCGATGCGTTGCAAAAAACAGCACGCGTATTATTCGTACCGACGCTGATCACGTCCAACAGAAGTTCCGCCGCTCGCTTCGTCGAGCGGCTTTCTTTTTGTGGGGACGGTTTGGGCGGCCGGTTCGCCTGAGTGCCTTAACGCCTTAACGCCGCGCGACGATGCGCGCGCCATCCACCGCGAGCGGCCCCTGGTGGGCCGCCAGTTCCTCGATCATGCCTCGCAGCAACGCTGGCCATTCACTGCTCGGCTTCAGCAGCGACGCGGCGGCGCGCATTGCGGCCGCCTCGCCGGTCATGCGCAGCAGCGCGTCGAAGCTCATCTCGCGCACTTCGAGCAGCTTGAACACGATCAGTACCTTCAGCGCATTCCGTGCATTGCGCGCGGGATCGGCACGCAGCCACGCGATGCGCGAAAACGCGCGTTCCAGCGCCTGTTCGACATGCGTGAATGGCGCGCCATGGCCCGGAATCACGACGCGCACGTCGAGCGTCGAGATCGTATCGAGCACCGCCTGCTGTTCGGCGAAGCCGCTCTCGCCTTCTAGTTCGGGAAAGATCACGCCGAAGCCGTTTTCCCAGAGCGCGTCGGCACTGATCAGGATGCGTTCGTCGGCGCAATACAGCATCAGCGAATGCGGATCGTGACCGGGCGCGCCGAGCACCTGCCAGTCGAGCGCGCCGAGCCACAACTGTGCGCCGGGCGCGATCGTTCCGGTGAAGCCGAAGCGCTCGCAGGTCTGACCGGTGGCGCGAAAGCTCAAGCGGGCTTCGTCCCATTCGCGCACCGCGCTCGCTTCCGATGCTGGAATCAGCGTGCGGCACGGCCATGTCGCCTGCAATAGCGCGTTGCCGCCGCAGTGGTCCGAATGCAGATGGGTGTTGACGATCAGGTCGAGCGGCCGTGTTTTCAGGGCCGAGCGTACCAGCGCGACGGTTTGCGGCGCGTGCGTCGCATAGCCGGTGTCGACGAGCGCGGTGCAGGCGTCGTCGACGAGCAGCACGTTGTTCGACGACAGCCAGCCGCGCTCGAACACGCGCATCGAGGCGGGCAGCGCGATCATGATGGCGCGGGCCCGCCATCCACCTGTTCGGCGGACTCGGTGAGTTTCGGCATGACCAGAATCGTCGACGTGCCGGTCAGCATCAGTTCGCCATGCTGATTGACGGCCGAGCCTTCGAGACAGGTCAGATCGCCGTTCAGGCTCGGCTTCCAGTGAGCGTCGCGCACGCGCCAGGTGAGCGTCAGCGTGTCGTGCGCATGCACCGCTTTTTTCAGCTTGATGTCGAATTCGAGGCCGAGCGGCTGCGCGTAGGTCGAGAAATGCGTCGCGAGCAGCGCCATGAAATACGCGGTGGGCTGCGTGCCCGAGGCGATCAGCCCGCCGAAGCGGCTTTGCGCCGCATACGCTTCGTCGAGATGCAGCGGGTTCAGATCGTTGACGAGCCGCGAAAACGACTTGATCGAATCCGCCGGGAACGAGACCGTCGAGCTGAACGTCTCGCCCAGCGTGACGACACGCGGCGCGTTCATGGCCGCTCCTTCGTGTGCTTCGCCATGAACTCCGCGTGACGCGCTTCGATCGCGTCCCACACCGCGCGTTTCGCGTCGTCGTCGAAGATCGACCAGCCGGCGATTTCGTCGATCGTGCGCAGGCAGCCTTCGCACCAGCCCGTCGCCGCATCCATCCTGCACACGCTGATGCACGGCGACGGCACCGAGCCGTCGTCGTTCAGGTGCTCGTAGCCGCTGCCGCTCGTCGTCGTCATCGCGGTGCTCAGGCCGTTTCGCGCAGCGCGACGTCGACGACCGGCGCGCCCGTCAGCGCGACCAGCTCCTGTGCGGTCAGGTTGAACACCGCATGCGGATGGCCGGCGGCGGCCCACAGGCTGTCGAGCGCGAGCAGATCGGCGTCGATCAGCGTGACCGGCTCCGTGGCATGGCCGACCGGACAGACGCCGCCAATCGCATAGCCGGTTTTTTCGCGGACGAACTTTGCATCCGCGCGGCCGATTTCGCCGACTTGCGCGGCCACCTTCCGTTCGTCGACGCGATTCGCGCCGCTCGCGATCACGAGCACGGGCGCGTCGTCCTCGCGGCGGCGAAACAGGATCGACTTGGCGATCTGCGCGACCGCGCAGCCGAGTCCAGCGGCGGCTTCGGCAGAAGTCTTGCCGGTTTCCGGCAACATCACGATCCGGCCCGCGTGACCGCGTTCGCGCAGCAGCAGCGCGACGCGGCGCGCCGAGTCGGGCAGCGCGGCGAGATCGTCGGAGTCGAAGGGGGCGAGGTCGCTCATCGTGGGTGATCCTGATTGAGATGTGACGATACGGGTGAGGCGCGCGATTATTCGTTCGTTACGCGCAGGTATTCGCTTCGCTGCGCGCCTTCGCGAGCAGCGCCTTGCCGGCGCGCGACACGTTGGGCCGGCCGATCGCGTTCGAAATGAAATCGCCGATGGCGACCACCTGCGCGAGATCGATGCCGGTTTCGATGCCGAGGCCGTTCATCAGATACAGCACGTCTTCGGTCGCGACGTTGCCGGTCGCGCCCTTCGCATACGGACAGCCGCCGAGCCCCGCGACCGACGCATGGAAAATCTCGATGCCTTCGAGCAGCGCCGCGTAGATGTTGGCGAGCGCCTGGCCATAGGTATCGTGGAAGTGCCCCGACAGATGCTCGCGCGGAAACACCTCGGTGACTGCCTGGAACACTTCGCGCGTGCGCTCCGCGGTGCCGACGCCGATCGTGTCGGCGATATCGATCTCGTCGCAGCCGAGCGCCGCGAAGCGCTGCACCACGTCGACGACGGAAGCCACCGGCACGTCGCCCTGATACGGGCAGCCGAGCGCGCACGACACGCTGCCGCGAATGCGCAGGCCGTGCTCCTTCGCGGCCTGGGCGACCGGCACGAAGCGCTCGATGCTTTCGGCGATGCTGCAATTGATGTTCTTCTGCGAAAACGCTTCGCTTGCCGCGCCGAAGATCACGATCTCGTCGGCACGCGCGGCGACGGCGCCTTCGAAGCCGCGCAGATTCGGTGTCAGCACCGAGTAGATCGTACCGGGACGGCGCTCGATGCCGGCCATCACGTCGGCGCCGTCGGCCATCTGCGGCACCCATTTCGGCGACACGAACGACGCCGCCTCGACGTTGACGAACCCGGCCGCCGAGAGACGGTCGATCAGTTCGATCTTCGTCGCGGTGGGCACGAATTCCTTTTCGTTCTGCAGCCCGTCGCGCGGACCGACTTCGACGATTTTCACCTGCTTGGGTAAGGCCATGATCTGTCTCCGATCCCTTGCGTTTATCGCGATCCCATCTGGGTCCCATCTGAGATGGGGGCCGCCGTTGCTTGCGGCGTTGCTGTCGTTCAGGCCGATGCGCTTCGCCTCGCCCCGCGCGCCCGGCCTCAGTACCCGCGTGCCAGATTCACCACGCCGCTGACCGGCTCGCCGCGCATCAACGCATCGATCTTGAGCGCGATTTGCGCGATGCCTTCCTCGCGCAACGTCAGCGCCGAGATATGCGGCGTGATCGTGATGCGCGGCTCGCGCCAGAACGGATGAGCGGCGGGCAGCGGTTCTTCGCGGAACACGTCGAGCGTGGCGGCGGCAAGCTGGCCGCTCGCGAGCGCGCCGAGCAGATCCGCCTCGACCAGGTGCGCGCCGCGCGCGATGTTGATCAGATACGCGCCGTGCGCGAGCTTCGCGAAGTTGCGCGCGTTCAGCACGCTCTCGGTGTCGGGCGTGTGCGGCAGCAGATTCACGAGCACCTTCACGCCGTCGAGGAAGGCATCGAACTGCGTGTCGCCCGCAAATGTCGCGATGCCGTCGATCTGCTTCGCGCTGCGGCTATAGCCGCGCACCGGCAGGCCGAATGACGCAAGCGTTCGAGCGACGTGCGTGCCGAGCACGCCGAGTCCGAGTATGCCGACCGTGAAGCTCTCAAGCGGATGCGGCGCGAGCACCTGCCAGCGCCGCTCGTTTTGCAGCACCTGATATTCGTCGAAGCGGCGCTGATAGCGCAGCACCGCGTGCGTCACGTATTCGGCCATCTGCGCGGCCATGCCGGTGTCTTCGAGGCAGATCAGCGGCGCGTTGCGCGGCAGGGTGCCTGGATGCTCGCGTTCGAGCGCGAGGATCGCATCGACGCCCGCGCCGAGATTGAAGATCGCGCGCAGCGTATCGCGCCCGGCCAGCATCTCGCGCGGCGGACGCCACACGATCGCGAAGTCGGCCGGCTCCGTATCGCCCGGCTGCCACTCGCGCAATTCGGCGGCGGGCAGCGCACGCGCGAGATTGCGCAGCCAGGCGGCGGCATCGGCATGCGGCATGTAGAAGAGGATTTTCATACGGTCCGGAACGCGTTCGTGGTGGGGGCTGCGGAGGTATCCGGGCCGAGGCCCGCGGGAGCGGGGCGGACCGCCGCCACGGCAAGCCGGCATGGCGGCAAGGACGGCGGCGGTTGAAGCGCATGGGACGACGCGTGCGGCATCGGGTCTCCTCCCGTGATGGATAGGCCTCATTCTACTTTTTCGACGCGGATTGCGCGCGTTCGCACAGGTTTGCCCTCGTTGGCGCATGGCGTGGCGGGGTTTCGCCGGATTTTGCCATTCCCCCATTTCCCCATGTTCCCCCTTACCCCGATAACCAAAGCACAAAAACTTGGTTCGCCCGCGCGCCGCGCGGCATGACAATGATTGCCCGGATTCCCGCAGCGAGGCATCTCCATGTTTTCATGCACCCGATCGACATGGCCGCCACGGCTCGTCACCGTGCCCGGTCTGCATGGCAGCGAAGGCGCGCATTGGCAGACGTGGCTGGAGCGGCAGTTCGCGCGCTCGCTGCGCGTCGAGCAGGCCAACTGGGATGCGCCCGATATCGCGCGATGGGCGAAGTCGTTGCGCGATCTGCTCGCGCGCGAACGCGGGCCGTTCGTGCTGGCCGCGCATAGCTTCGGCTGCCTCGCGACCGCGCAGGCGTTGCAGCAGAGCGCGCTCGCGAACGAGGTGGCCGGCGTGCTGTTCGTCGCGCCCGCGAGTCCGCGCAAATTCG
>Ga0154001_1000521_pt1 | contig 12204 bp, 13 predicted proteins | sample TSNJ085MetaG_FD_104699 | JGI IMG/M metagenome (GOLD analysis project Ga0154001, IMG submission 104699) | Attine ant fungus gardens microbial communities from New Jersey, USA - TSNJ085 MetaG | ecosystem: Host-associated > Fungi > Mycelium > Unclassified | place: USA: New Jersey, Wharton State...
AGCTGTACGCGTTCTGGACGCTCACGCCGCTGCTCGTGCAACGGGCCTTCGCAACGGGCGGTGTGCTAGCGCCCGCGAGTACCGTGGCATGGTGGTCGTTTCTGATTATCGCCATCGGCGCGCTTGGTTGCCTCGCGGGCGGCAGGCTCAGCAAATCGGTAGGCAGCGCGCGCACGGCGGCACTCGCGCTGACGATATCGGGCACGCTGTGCGCGATCTATCCGCTGACGAGTTCGCTCGGCACCGCCGCGCAGCTTGCGCTGCTGCTCGTGTGGGGCATCAGCGTGATCGCCGATTCGCCGCAGTTTTCAGCGCTGTCGGTCAAGGCCTGTCCCGCCGACAAGATCGGCGGCGCGCTGACGTTGCAGAACAGCTTCGGCTTCTTTCTGTCGGCCTGCTCGATCTTGTGGTCGACGAGCGTTTATCACGCGCTCGACGTACACGTGGCCTGGCTGTTGCTGCCGGGTCCGATTGTCGGTTTGATCGCGATGACGCCGCTGTTGCGCAAGCGGCCGCGCTGGTGATTTTTCACGCGTGATCGAAGGGGCCGAGCGGAATGCTCGTGCATTCCGCTCGACACACAATGGCAGTCGTTCATGCGGTATTGAGCGGTTCGACTTCAATTCGACAGCGAAGCGCGCGCCTCGCCGTCGAATCTCACCGGCTTACTTGTCGCCGTGCTTGTCCTGCCAGCGTTTCATCAACGCGATTTCATCGTGCTGCGCCTTGATGATGTTGCGCGCGAGCCGCTTGATCTCCGGGTCCTTGCCGTATTTCAGTTCCGCTTGCGCCATCTCGATCGCGCCCTGATGATGCGGGATCATATGCGCGACGAAGTCGCGGTCGGCGTCGCCCGTGTATTCGGGGGCGCTCATGTCGTGCATCATGCGCTCGTCGGCGGCCTTGAAGGCCTGCGTCGAATCACCCGCGCCGGCGTGCTCCGAATCCTCCATCTCCATGCCGGGCATGCCCTGATGCTGCGCGTGAGCCGGCATGGCCGCCACCGCGAAGGCCAAACCGCTGAACAAACAGAGAGCGCGGAAAGCGCGAAGGTTTTTCATAGTGGTGTCCTGTTGATAGGGGGAAGCCTCGGTCACGCTGCTACTGCGATGAAAACGTTGAATCGCTTAATCTGTTAATCAGCTTCGGTGCGAAGGATGAAAGCCCGCCGCCTCGATTGAGTCGACGAACCGTTGCGCGGGCAACGCCGATGTGACTCTCGCGATTTTAACGGCCACGTCGATGTCGATTCTCGCCGTGGGATCGATGCGGTTCAGCGCATGCGCGACGGCTTTCGCACAGCCACCGCAGGCCATGTCGGGGATGACGAATTCCATTGACTCTCTCCGGTCAGCAATGATTTATGCATCGTGGACCTTCCCGCAGTGGCAAGGTCAAGCGCAATCTCATGCATCTGACATGCACCTGACATGAATGTGTGCATGGATGCCGACGCATAAAAACCGCTTGCGGTATTCTTTGACGAACTGCTCTCGCCAACGTGCCGATGCACGGATAAGGCCGGTATGCCCGATGCGGGCAACTGCTTCAGGTATTCAGGCACCTGGCATGCGCCGAGTGCTTGCAATGCTGCATGAAACGCCTGCGCAACTCACCAAGGAACGCAACATGAAAGCCGTCAGAATCGGTTCGCCCGCCACTGTCGATCATCTTCAGGTCGTCGATCTCGCCGATCCCGGTCAACCCGCCGCGGGACAGATTCGCGTGCGCATTCGCGCCAGCTCGCTGAATTTTCACGACTACGGCGTGGTGAGCGGCGTACTGCCCGCCGAAGCCGGACGCATTCCGATGGCCGATGGCGCGGGCATTGTCGAAGCGGTGGGCGAAGGCGTGCGCGAATTCAAGCCAGGCGATCACGTCGTGTCGTGCTTCTTCCCGCTGTGGGAAAACGGGCCCGCACCGATCGCCGATTTTTCGACGACTCCGGGCGATGGCGTCGACGGTTACGCACGTGAGGCCGTCGTGCTGCCGAGCCATTACTTCACGCATGCGCCCGCCGGCTACAGTCACGCCGAGGCCGCGACGCTGACCACGGCCGGCTTGACCGCATGGCGCGCGCTCGTCGTCGATGGTCAGTTGAAGGCGGGCAGCACGGTGCTCGTGCTCGGCACCGGCGGCGTGTCGATCTTCGGCTTGCAACTGGCGAAGGCGATGGGCGCCTCGGTGATCGCGACGTCGTCGTCGGACGGGAAGCTCGCGAAGCTGCGCGAACTCGGCGCCGACCATACGATCAACTATCGCGAGAATCCCGAGTGGGGCAAGCAGGTGCGTCAACTGACCGGCGGGCGCGGTGTCGATCACGTGATCGAAGTGGGCGGCCCCGGCACGTTGCCGCAATCGATCACGGCTTGCCGGATCGGCGGCCATATCGCGCTGATCGGCGTGCTGACCGGCCGCGAAGGTCCGGTGCCGACCGCGCATCTGATGGCGCGGCAACAGCGTTTGCAAGGGCTGATCGTCGGCAGCCGCCACGATCAGATCGAGATGATTCGCGCGCTCGAAACGACGGGCATCAAGCCTGTGATCGATAGCACGTTCGAACTGGACAAGCTGGCCGATGCGTTCCGTCACGAAGCGTCGGGCGCGCACTTCGGCAAGATCTGCGTCGCGATCTGAGCGGTGCGCGGTGACGTGCCGCCTGGCGGTTCCGGTGCGGCTCGGGTCGCTTTTTTTCAGGCAAGCGCTGTTCATGCAGCCTGTTCAGGCGGCCTGTTTGAAGTCGTCCGTTTCAAGCGGCCTTTTCAGATGGCCTTTTTCACGCAGCCCTGGAGAGATCGGCGAAGCCGATGCGCGTCGCCTCGCAGGCTTGCGTGAAGGCCTCGTCGTAGCTCGTGAAAAACACCGTGCGGGTTTGGCCGAGCGTTCTGAACAGCTCGGCCAACACGCCACGCGCCGATGCATCGAGGCCGCCGGCCGGTTCGTCGGCGATCAGCACGCGCGTGTCGCCCAGCATGGCCGCGCTCAGAAACACCTTCTTGCGGCTGCCGTAGGACATCTGTTCGAAACGCTTGTCGAGATGAGGCGCGAGACCGAAGCGCCCGGCGAGCGCAAGCACCTCGTCGTCGAGCACGGTCTTTCTCGTCGACGCGACCTGCGCCAGATACGCGCGGCCCGTCTGCTCCGGCCAGCTCATGCTGTCCTCGGGCACATAGGTGAGCACGGCCTGCGCGGCGGCTCGCGCGCCGCGCAGCGAATGGCCGCCGAGCCATACGTCGCCGCTATCGGCTTCGAGCGCGCCGGCAAGAATGCCGAGCAGCGTCGACTTGCCGCTGCCGGACTCGTTGTTCAACGCGAAGCATCCGGACGACGCGTCGTAATGCAGCCCCTCGAAGAGGACGCGTTCGCCGTAGCGCTTGCTGAGGTTGTCGAATCGAAGCATGGGGTGAGGGCGGGAATGACGGATGCGCGCCAGTGTAGCAGCGCGCGCCGAGCGACCGATGCGCCTCGTGGTCCGCGCGTTGGCGCGATGGCAGCCCGGCGGAATGTTGTCGGTAGGCGAGGTGGGGCAAGCGAGGTGAGGCTGGCGGTATGGGGCAAGCGAGGGCGGCCAGCGCATCGGCAAAGCCCGGGGCAGGGTGAGGGAATACCCGGAAAGACCCGGAAAGCCGGAATTTTGCGTGTCGGCGGCCAATTTTGAGACACACGGTCAAGCCGTGCCGGAAACGTGCGTTATGGTCATACGATTAGATTGCAGATCGCTTTCAGTTGAGCGATCGATGCGACGACTATCGACGGCCAGCAGGAAAGGTACGGGGTAGCGACGATGAACGGTACGAGCAGGCCGCGAGCCGCGCAGCGTGGCAGGCGGCGTCCGGCCAATCTGGCGGACAGCGAATGACGGCATCTCGAGAACATGATCGGCTACGTGACGCGCGAAGGCGCCACGCCGCCGAAGTTTGATCAGGGCTATTGGGCGCAGCGCATTGGCGCACTCGAAGAAACGCGTGAGCTGATTGCGAGTCAGCGCAGCCGTATCGCGAGATTGCGCGGCAGGCTGACGGTGGAGTCGGGCTTGGAGGCTTGAGCCGCCTGCGTGAAGAGTGAGTCGAAGCGGCACAGAGAAGCGGCGCAGCGAAGCAAGGCGCCCAATCCGGATGCGGTAGGACGGAGTTAGACGCGAGGACCCAGGTAAGTAAAGCGGCGAGGAACCGCCGATGCGGGCCGGCATCGGCGAAAAAAGCAGGACCTGAGAGAAAGTGGCGATGATGCGAACGGGCCCGCAGAGGCCCGTCGCTCATCGACCCGTTGGCGTTTTGTCCGCGACAGTGAGGACCATCCTCATGTTATGACCGGCGCCGCAAAGCGCGGCGCTAATCGCAGCGCCCAGTGCTCCCTTCCCCAGTTTTCAGTTTCCGTACGGATCGAAATCGAAATACCGGCGTGCGATCTGCGCATAGGTGCCGTCCTTGAGCATCGCTGCGATCGCATCGTTCATCTGCGCCTGCAACGAGGTTTCATCCTTGCGCAGGCCCATTCCCGTGCCGCGGTCGCCCATCGAGAGCGGACCGCCGACGAACGCGAAGCCGTTGCCCTGCGGCGTGCGCAGGAAGCCATAATCGGCTTCGACATAGCCGAGCAGCGCCGCGTCGAGGCGCCCGTTGAGCAGGTCGGCGAACACTTCTTCCTGGCTCTTGTAGGGGACGACGTTCGCGCCGGCCGGCGCCCAGTTCGCGAGCGCATAGCTTTCGAACTGCGTGCCCGACTGCACCCCGATCGACTTGCCGGCCAGCGACTGACCGGTGGTGCCGAACGTGGCGCCCTTGCGCGCGACGAGCCGCGACTTGAACTGGTATAGCTTGGACGTGAAGAGAATCTGTTGCTCGCGTTTTGCCGTGATCGCCATCGAAGACATGATCGCGTCGATCTTGCGCGCCTGCAGTGCCGGAATCATGCCGGAGAACTCCAGTTCGACCCACTGGCAATGCGCGTGAATGCGGCGGCAGATTTCGTTGCCGAGGTCCACGTCGAAGCCCTTGAGCGAGCCGTCGGGCGCCTTGGCGTCCATGGGCGGATAGGTCGGATCGATGCCGAGGCGCACGGTGTCGCCCTCGCGCGCGAAGGCGCTGCTGCTGAAAGCCAATGCGATGGAAAGCAGAATCGACGGTATTTTTTTCATATCGGATGGTCGGGAAAAATGGGGTGTCTCCGGTCCAGCCGATAGTAGGATGCCTTTATGCGGGGGAATAGCTCGTATTGGCCTATCGCGATCACTTTTACCGATCAGAGTGCCTGGCGGAAAAAAAGCTCGCGGCATGAGCGAGCCCGGGAGTGGCGACGAATCGCGTCATGCGTGCTTCAGGGCAGTTTCGCCATGAAGCGGTCGTAGAGCGAGGGCGGAAGTTTTATCGTGCCGAGATTGTCGTTCTCCGGGTATTGCAGCGATGACCGGGTCGTCCGATAGATCGACGTAGGTTCGCTCGGCAAGGAGTCGTGAGCCATTCCGGTCATAGACTCTGATCATTCTTTTTTCACCCGCATAACAACTGCGCACTACGTAGCTTTTATCAGGCGACCGTTCAACGGTGCAATCGATCGGCCGGATAAACGAGCGGGTTCGTATGTCCTGCCCATCACTCCAGAGAAGGCCTGTTGCGCTCACGGCGACGACGCTGATGAGCGTGCGTCGTGTCGATACGCGGAGCATTTGCTTCGCACGCTGCATACGGTCGTTCTGGCCTGAAAAGATGAAGCACAAGGCGCGGAACGTTGAAATCACCACGATGATGGCGACGATGCAGACGGCAAGCAGAAAGAATGTGGAGAGGCCAAAAGACCCCGCATAGCGGCTCATTGCCCGCCGACCAACGCCTGCAAAACCCCCGATTTCCAGATCATCTGCGCGGCGGCGACCAGCACGAATAGCAGCACCAGCACACGAAACACCGCCGGCGGCAGGCGGTCGCGCAACGGCCGCACGAGCAGGATGCCCGCGATCACGGGCACGCTCGCGCACACCGAAATCGCCAGATCGCTCCAGCTTGCATGCGCGCCACCGCTGAACGCGGCGACGAGCGTGATGATCGACACCACGAGGATGATCGCGATCTGCTTCGTGAACGCCTTGCCGGTCGCGCCCGTCGCGATCAGGTACATCGCGAGCAACGGCCCGGGCACCGACGCGATGCTCTCCATCAACGCCGCGCCAAAGCCGAGCGCGAGCCCCGCAGGCTTCGCCCATGCCGGTGACAACGTAAGCCGCGGCGCCGCGAGCAGCAGCACGGCCGCGATCATCAGCAAGGCGCCGGCCGCCGCTTGCGCGCGATGCGGCGCAAGCGAGATCAGCACCATCACGCCGACCAGATTGCCGATGACCGTGCCGATCAGCGGTGCGGCGATGCGCTTCATCGTCGGCAGCAGTTCGCCGCCTTCGAGCGCCTGCGGAATATTGCCGAGGATGATCGGCATCGACAGCAGCAGCACGGCCGCCTTGATCGGCAGGAAGTGGCTCAGGATCGGCATCGCGACGAGCGGCACGCCGATGCTGACCACGCCCTTGACCATGCCGCCGATCAACAGCGCGGCGACGATGCCGATGAGCGCATAGAGATCGAGCGTTTGCAGGCTTGAGCCCAGTATGCCGCTGGCGAGGTCGAAATGAGGCATGGTGGCAATCCGTGAATGAGGCGCGCGAATCGGCAGAGCGATGTCGCGCGTGGTCTGCTGGTATCGTGCGGCCGCTTCGGTTGCGCGTCTCGCGCGGAGCGGGAAGCGGCCGGTGAGTGAGGGCGAATGATACCGTGCCTGCGGAGAGGACCGATAACGCCTGCCCACGGCACCATGCGCCGGTTTCTTCGGGAGCGCTTCATGGCTCGATTCCGATGGTTCGGCAAACCGGAACGGCGCGGCGGTCAGCGATCGACTTGCCTCGAACCCGCTTGTCGACCACGCATGCGCAGCGGGGCAACCGGCCATCGCTTCGTCCACCTGCTCTGCACGCTTTCGCACTTTCCATTACATTGCGGAAGCGGCGACGCGCTCGCGTCGTTTCTTCCACTCAGTTATCGGTGTCGGCCATCAACGAATCCATGCAGCCAATCGTCTCCGTCACGAATCTGTCGAAAACCTATGCCAGTGGTTTTCAGGCACTGAAGAACATCAATCTGGCGATCAACCGTGGTGAAATCTTCGCCTTGCTCGGACCGAACGGCGCGGGCAAGACCACGCTCATCAGCATCATTTGCGGCATCGTCAATGCGAGCGAAGGCCGCGTGACGGTCGACGGCCGCGACATCGGCGCCGACTATCGCGCGGCCCGCTCGCTGATCGGCCTCGTGCCGCAGGAGCTGACCACCGACTCGTTCGAAACCGTCTGGGCCACCGTATCGTTCAGCCGCGGTCTGTTCGGCAAGCCGAAGAACCCGGCCTACATCGAGAAAGTGTTGCGCGACCTGTCGCTATGGGAGAAGCGCAACAACAAGATCATGACGCTCTCGGGCGGCATGAAGCGCCGCGTGCTGATCGCAAAAGCGTTGTCGCACGAACCGCGCGTGCTGTTTCTCGACGAGCCGACCGCCGGCGTCGACGTCGAACTGCGGCGCGACATGTGGAAGCTCGTGCGCTCGCTCACGGGCAGCGGCGTGACGATCATTCTCACCACGCACTACATCGACGAGGCCGAGGAGATGGCCGACCGCATCGGCGTCATCAACGCGGGCGAGATCATGCTCGTCGAAGAGAAGACCGAGTTGATGCGCAAGCTTGGCAAGAAGCAGTTGACGCTGCAACTGGAGAGCCCGCTCGACGCGGTGCCGGGCTCGCTCGCGGGTTACACGCTCGCGCTCGCGAAGGGCGGCAACGAGTTGATCTACACCTATGAAGGCGAGGGCGGGCGTACCGACATCATCGCGCTGCTCAAATCGCTCGACGATTCGGGCATCCGCTTCAAGGACCTGCACACCACGCAGAGTTCGCTCGAAGACATTTTCGTCAATCTGCTGCGGGGGGATCAATGAACATCTACGCAATGCGCGCGATCTACAAGTTCGAAATGGCGCGCACGTGGCGCACGCTGATGCAAAGCATCATCGCGCCGGTCATTTCCACGTCGCTGTACTTCGTCGTGTTCGGCTCGGCGATCGGTTCGCGCATCAAGGAAGTGGACGGCATCAGTTATGGCGCGTTCATCGTGCCGGGGCTCATCATGCTGTCGTTGCTGTCGCAGAGCATCGCGAACGCGTCGTTCGGGATTTACTTTCCGCGCTTCACGGGCACGATCTACGAACTATTGTCGGCGCCGGTGTCGTATCTCGAGATTGTCGTGAGCTATGTTGGCGCGGCGGCCAGCAAGTCGATCCTGCTCGGCCTCATCATTCTCGCGACGGCGGGATTCTTCGTGCCGTTGCAGATCATGCATCCGTTCTGGATGGTGCTGTTTCTCGTGCTGACCGCGGTCACGTTCAGTCTGCTCGGCTTCATCATCGGCATCTGGGCGGACGGCTTCGAGAAGCTGCAACTGGTGCCGCTCCTGATCGTCACGCCGCTCACGTTTCTCGGCGGCAGCTTCTACTCGGTGAACATGCTGCCGCCGTTCTGGCGCGGCGTGACGCTGTTCAATCCGATCGTCTATCTGGTGAGCGGCTTTCGCTGGAGCTTCTTCGAGCTCGGCGATGTCGACGTGGGTCTGAGCCTCGGCATGACGCTGCTGTTTCTCGTGGTGTTTCTCGTGATCGTCGGCTGGATCTTCAGGACGGGTTACCGGCTCAAGAGCTGACGACGTCGGCCGGGGCGCGCCGCTTCGCGATGCGACAACCTTCGCTGGGCGGCGCGTTGCCGTGTGGCCGCAACCGGTCGAACCGGGCAGGTCTAACTGGCCTGACCAGTGCGTGGGCAACTGTATCTGTCGAAATCCCGTATCGAAAGGGAGAATGAAGTTCGCGTAATCTTGCTGAACGCGCTTCAGGGTTCCAGGCAGTACGCCGATCTGGCACATCGATTCAGCAGGCCGCCTCGACTGCGCCGTTCGCCGCTGTCTTGCAGACTCGCCCTTCAACCCGCCCTACCGGATACCCCGCGATGACCCGACTCCGAATGACCGCCTGCGGCCACACCTTTATCGCCGAAACCCATCCCGATGCGCCGCAGACGGTGGCCGCGTTCCTGAAGCTGCTGCCGTATCGGCAGAAGCTCATTCACGTGCGCTGGAGCGGCGAGGGCTGCTGGGTGCCGCTCGGCGATTTCAGGCTCGAGAACGACGGCGTCGCGGTCGGCTTCGAGAATCACACGAGCCATCCGTCGGTCGGCGACATCCTGTTCTATCCGGGCGGCTATAGCGAAACCGAGATCATCCTCGCCTATGGTTCGTGCTGCTTCGCAAGCAAGCTGGGACAGCTTGCCGGCAATCACTTCCTGACGATCGTCGAGGGCAAGGAGAAGCTGCGCGAACTCGGCGTCAAGGTGCTGTGGGAAGGCGCGCAGGACGTGGTGTTCGAGAAGATCTGAGGGCTGACCGGGCACGGCGCGATGGCGGCCTGCCGACGCTCGCCGGCAACTCATCGCCGCTCGCCGGGCCAATGAAAAGAGGCCGCATCGCGGCCTCATGACAAAGCACGACTCAAGGCACTGCGCGCACCCTACCGCGTGAACGGACGGGGTGCGCGCGACTTCACCTGAACAGCTTCATCGCCTGCGACAGCGTATTGATCACGCCCCACGCGAGCGGAATCATCACGTAGAGCCAGAACACGGCGAGCATCGCCTTGTTGGTCGGATGAGCGGTTTGAACGTTCGACATACGGGTCTCCTTACGCGCCCCTGGCGACTTGTGCATCGGTCATGTGGTGCTTTGCATCCACGCGCTTGACCAGCAGGTTGCAGATAAAGCCGATCACGAGCAGCACGGCCATGATGTGCACGGTCATCGTGTAGGCGTCCGCTTTCGCGACGCCGTTCGAGACTTCATAGGCTCGAATGTAGTTGACGAGCACCGGACCCGCGACGCCGGCCGCGGCCCACGCCGTCAGCAAACGCCCATGAATGCCGCCGACGAACGCCGTGCCGAACATATCGGCGAGATAGGCCGGCACTGTCGAAAAGCCGCCGCCGTACATCGACAGAATGATGCAGTACGTGAGCACGAACAGCGCGATCTGCCCGTTCGCGGCAAAGCTCGGCACGAGGTAATAGAGCACCGCGCCAAGCACGAAGAAAATCGCATAGGTGTTCTTGCGGCCGATCCAGTCCGACGCCGACGCCCACACGAAACGCCCGCCCATGTTGAACAGCGACAGCAGGCCGACGAAGCCGGCCGCGGCGGCCGCCGTCACCGAGTTCTTGAAGCTCTCCTGGATCATCACCGAGGCCTGGCCGAGAATGCCGATGCCGGCCGTCACGTTGAGGAACAGCACGAGCCAGATCAGATAGAACTGCGGTGTCTTCAATGCCTGGTCGATATGCACGTGATTGCGCGAGATCAGGCGGTTCTGCGTCGTTTCAGGCGGCGTCCAGCCGGCCGGTTTCCAGTCTGCCGGCGGCACGCGGATGGCGAGTGCGCCGATCGACATCGAGATGAAATAGACGATGCCGAGCACGATGAACGTCTCGGCCACGCCGACGCTCGTCGCGCTGTGGAAGTGGTTCATCAGCGCGACCGAGAGCGGCGCGGCGATCATCGCGCCGCCGCCGAAGCCCATGATCGCCATGCCGGTCGCCATGCCGCGGCGGTCCGGAAACCAGCGGATCAGCGTCGACACCGGCGACACGTAGCCGAGGCCGAGCCCGATGCCGCCGATCACGCCATAGCCGAGATAGAGCAGCACGATCTGATGCAGATACACGCCGAGCGCGGAGACGAGAAAGCCGCCGCCGAAGCAGCAGGCGGCCGTGAACATCGTGCGGCGCGGACCGACGTGTTCGAGCCATTTGCCGGCGAATGCCGCCGACAAACCGAGGAACACGATCGCGAGCGAAAAGATCCAGCCGAGCGCGGTCAGCGACCAGTCATCGGGGGCGGACTGCGTGATGCCGATCACTTTCGTGAGCGGGCCGTTGAACACCGAGAACGCATACGCCTGGCCGATGCACAGATGCACGGCGAGCGCGGCGGGCGGCACCATCCAGCGTGAAAAACCGGGTTGGGCGACGGTGGCCTGTTTGGAAAAGAATGGGGCGGAATTTTGCTGGCCGTCAGGCTCGCTGATGCTGCTCATAGTCAGTCTCCTATGGACTGGGGGCGGGGCTGGCGCGCGGGGTCGAGGCTTGCGCGATGACCCGCTCCCATCAACGTAGTTGTGTGTGAGATTCTTCTGTTATCGGCGCTTCATACATTTTCTTCAAGCGGCGGAGTATAGCGTGCACAGGTCATCGCGCCGTTCCTATATGTATTTTTATTTCATATAGCCTGGGCCCGCCGCTCCGGGATTCCCGCCTTGCACGACAATAGGACGTGTGTCGCGGCTTCGCAATATGAGATGCGATGGCATAAGGTGTCATCCTGGTGAAAAGCGGCTGTCAGGTACGCTTTTGCGCAAATCGTGGGAAAACCGGTGCGGTTTGAGCTGGATGGGCGTGCAATGAGGAATGTTTGCCGTGGTGGTTTTACCGGGCCGAGGCGGGCGGGACATGCAAAAAATGCGTACGCAAAAACGAATGGGCCGGTGTGGTATGGGTGCCGGATCGGCCCATCGCGACGAATACCGGGATCGGACAGTCGGGCGCCAGATACGCCGAGACCGGATGCCGCGAGCTACCCACGAAGCCGACTCGTCGGTCAATATCTGCCGCTATACGGATGTGTGTTTTTCATTCGGCTGACCAACCGGAAAGATAACGAATCGAATCGCCGAACGTTCCGCCGTTCATGATTCGGAAATATAAAGGTCAACGAGCATGAACAGTCGTCCTGACTTCAGTCCCTCACCCACGCCGAACCAGCAGAAAACTCACTCCGATCGCCGCCAGAAATCCACCGCAGCAGCGATTGAACCAGCGGCGGACTTTTGCGCGCCCGAGCCATTTGCCGAGATACATGCCGGCCCACGAGTACAGCGCGATCGCGACCCATTCGAGCACGAGAAAACTCGCGCCGAGCACGGCAAACTGCGGGAGTATCGGCTGCGAGACGTCGACGAATTGCGGCAGAAACGCGGTGAAAACCAGAATCGCTTTCGGGTTGCCGGCGGCCACGAGAAATTCCTGGCGCGCGAGGCGAATGAGCGCCGCGTCCTGAGGTTGCGACGTATCGATAGC